>SL_8KL_010_SEDDRAFT_10000616_pt1 | contig 31333 bp, 26 predicted proteins | sample SodLakKL_010_SED_4_FD_11160 | JGI IMG/M metagenome (IMG submission 11160)
TGGTGTTGATAATTATAATAGCGGCAACCGGTGGATGTTAAAACCTTTTTATTTTACTGTTAGGACGCTGCAATTCTTAGATTCTTGAACTACAGCACTGCTGACGCTTCCAAGAAATACTTTTTGCAAACCGCTTCGCCCCCTGCTACCGATAACAATGATGTCAAAACCTTCGTCGGAAGCTGTTTTAACAATAGTATCAGCGGGATGGCCTTCTTTAAGGATAGTCCGGGCCTTGATATTCTTTTCTTCAAAATACTTTTGGACTTCCTGTAAAATCTTCATTGCTTCATTTTTGTTCTCCTCCAACACCTCTCTAAATTTTTCCATGTCTTTTTGAGTTGGAACAGTTCCTTCGCCCCAGGGTAAAGCAGAAAGGTTAACTTTTTCATCATAAACATGAATTATGGCTACATCTTCAACATTACATCCTTCGGCGATCACGGCCGCTTTTTCTAATGCTTTTTGGCTGTGCTCCGATCCATCTGTACATACTAAAATTTTCATCTAAAATCACTCCTGTCTATATATTAAATAATAACCATTCTGCCTTTTATTTTAACATAATAAAGAATTAAAAAGAGCAAAACTATCTCACGAATCCCTTTCTGAGTCACTTTTGCCCTTATAAAGTTTAGGGCATAAAAAATCTATCCCTCCGGCAGCACTTTGTTGACCACCCTGAGGAAATTTTTATGGGTTATTTTATCGACTTCTTCCCGGCTGAAGCCGCGCCCTGTTAAGCCTTCTACCAGGTGGGACAGGCCGGTCACATCTTCTAAACCTTCTATAACCTGCACAATACCGTCAAAGTCGGCCCCAATGCCGAGGTGATCGACACCGGCTACATCTGCTGCATGGACAAAGTGGTCGAGCAGTCTATCGACAGAGGGATTTTGGGCATCGACAAAATCAGGGCAGCAGCTCATGCCGATAACCCCGTCAACCCGGCTTAAAGCCTGCAGCTGATCATCGGATAAGTTGCGGGGGTGATCACAGAGGGCCCTGGTGTTGGCATGGGAAACAACCACCGGGGCGCTGCTTGTTTCGAGGGCTTCAAAAAAACCCTGCCGGTTGATATGGGACAGATCTACGAGCATGCCGAGCCTGTTCATTTCCCGGATTACCTGCCTGCCAAAGGGGGTTAAGCCGGTATGGGGATCTTTTTCGCCAATGCCGGTGGCAAGCTGGTTCTTTTGGTTCCAGGTCAGGCCGAGGGCCCTGATACCAAGCCGGAAGAGCAGACGCAGGACCGCCAGTTCACCTTCCAGGGCTTCACCACCTTCTACGCTTAAAAGGGCGGCAGGCTTGGAGCTGGTTAAAGCATTTTTTAAATCAGTTCTTGTGTAAATGGTCCTCAGCTCTCCCGGGAAGCGCTGCATGGTTTCATAGTAGCTGTCCAGCAACTGCAGGCAGTAGGCCAGTGAACCAACCGGCTTGTATTCTTCCTTGATATAGAGGGCAAAAAACTGCAGGATGATACCGCTTTCTTTTAAACGGGGCAGGTCAATATGGCGCTTTTCGTTGCAGGCGTAAAAATCGTAACCACCGTTTTCCAGAAAGAAACCGGCAGTATCACAGTGGGCGTCAACAATTTTGTGCTTCAGCATCGTTCACCTGTTTTCATGTTATGATATTGTTGCATTCATTCTACTTTTTATGATGAAAATCCTTTAGAACAATAAAGTATAAAACTCAGCAGCCGATCAAAAAGAGCATGATCAGGATCGGAATGGCAAGTAAAACAAATTTTATGGATAGGTCTGCCGGCATCAGCTAAAGTTAAGTTGGCTAAAAGTAAATAATTCCTGGTATAATAGTAGGGAAAAGAGGTGCCGGAAGATGAAGAAAAAACAAGTGGAATCAGTCTGGAACTATCCCCGCCCGCCCCGGGTTGAAGCCTATCCGGGATTAGTAGAAGTCCGTCATGGTGGGGAAACCCTGGCCAAAAGCAGCAGCGCTTACCGCGTCCTTGAAACGAGCCATCCCCCGGTTTTCTATATTCCCCAGGCAGCGATCATGATGGAACTGCTGCAGAAAACAAAGAGGACCAGCATGTGCGAATTTAAGGGTATGGCCGTTTACTTTGACCTGGTTACCGGTTTGAAGCGCATCGAAAACGCAGCCTGGTGTTATGAAAGCCCCCGCCGCGGCTTCGAAGCAATTAAGAACCACCTGGCCTTTTATCCTTCAAAAGTAGATGCCTGCTACGTGGACGGTGAAAAAGTACAGGCCCAGGAAGGAGATTTTTACGGCGGCTGGATCACATCCAATCTCAAGGGGCCTTTTAAAGGCGGCCCCGGGACCTGGGGCTGGTAAATAAAAGCAGCTTCAAGCATTTGGAGATAAGGGCAGGGCGTTCACTACTGGTTACACTCCTCTTCTTCCCGGTCCTCTTCATGCCTGGGCATGGATATACCTGCATAACCATATACCGCTGCGACGATGAAAGTGATCCAGCAAAGGAAAGCATAGGGTGCGTAGGCGGTCACCGGTATGCCCAGGGCTGAATACACAAAAACAGCACTGCTGTTCCAGGGGATCAGCGGCGAGGTAAGCGTACCGCCCGCCTCCAGGGTACGGGTGAGGTTTTTTAGTTTCAAATTCTTGGCCCGGTAACAATCTTCAAACATTTGCCCGGGCAGGATAACCGCCAGGTACTGGTTGGCTCCGAAAATGTTTATTAATAAAGATGTGCTGAGTACTGACAGGGTCAGGTTGCCAACCGAAGTGATCAATGAAGTGATTGCCGAAACAATACTTTGAAGCATACCGGTTTTATTCATAATGCCGCCAAAAATCAGGGCAAACATGGCCAGAGCGACTACGTTGTACATACTTTCCATACCCCCACGGCTGAAAAGTTCATTTATCTCTTCATTGGGAGTGTCCAGCACGTAACCGGTGTGGATATAATTTAAAAGCTCTCCAACAGTTCCGTCCTGCAGGACCAAATAAGCGATCCCTCCAAGCAAGACCCCGGAGAAAAGGCTGGGAAGGGCGGGGACCCTGTTGACAATAAGGCCTATAACTATAGTTGGAGGAATGATCAGCCACGGGGTCAGCCTGAAATTGTCCACTATCCCTTCAACATACATGCTTATATCACCGTTATTGCCGCCGTTACCGTTGAAAGTAAAACCGATGATTGTAAAAATAACGGCAGTGATCAGCAGCGAGGGTACGGTGGTGTAAAGCATGTGTCGAATATGTTCATATAGATTAACTCCTAAAACGGAAGGAGTGAGGTTGGTAGTATCGGACATGGGCGAGAGTTTGTCACCGAAAAATGAACCCGATACTACCGCTCCGGCAGTAATGTAGAGGGGAATTCCCAACCCCTCGCTTACCCCTAACGCTGCNACGCCCAGTGTGCCGATAGTTGACCATGAGCTTCCGGTAACAAGAGCCATAAGNCAGCAAAAAAACAGGATCAANGGTAAAAACCAGCGGGCCACAAAGATATTTAAGCCTAAATACATCAGGGCAGGNACAATACCGCTGGCAATCCAGACCGAAATNAGCATNCCTATAATCAGCAAAATGATCAGNGAGGGGGCAGTGCGACTGATGGATCTTTTAAAGCCATCCTTGATATTTGTCCATTCATAGCCCCATCCATAGGCGCAAATCCCGGCGGTTGCAGCGCCGAGCAGCAATGAAAAGTGAGGCTCTGCCTCGTAAAGAAAGACAGAGAGCCCCAGGCTGATGGCTGTTACCAGTACAGGAATCAGGGCCAGCCATAGCGGCGGTGTAGGGTTATCGTGTCGTTTATACATAACTTAAGCATGACGTTTCAAAATCTGTTCAAAACGTCAAAAACAATTCCCCCAGGCAAATCAATTTATTTCAGGTTAACGACCAAACAAGATTAAACCACCGGCAACAATAGCAAGTACGCCATAAAGTACTTACCGCCTGAGTAAACCGGCAATGAACAAGACCACGACTGCTCCTCCCGTTGCTACCAGTATCGAAGTCAGGTTTATCCCGGTGACATCATAAGGAAGTCCCAGCACTGCGGTGGAAAGCCACCCGCCAACCAGCGCGCCAATAATACCGATGATGATGTTGCCAATCAAACCGCTGCCTCCCCCAATGATCAGGTTCGCCAGCAATCCGGCAATCAATCCAACTACAATCCAGGCTAAAATACTCATCTTATTACCTCCAAAGTATGTGGGACAAATGAACAGGTCTCTTGCCCCAGAATGTTGTCAACAACCCCGTCCCCTTGACACCACGTCCCCTTGACACCATTATAACAGAGGTTTTCAAGGAAAATCACGGAATTCTGCGTGAATCCGGTTGTTGGTAATAAGATGGTAATCATCGAAACTCAGCATCAGGGGAGATGTTGGTTCTGCAAGATCATTGATTAGCCCGATTACCAGCTCATCCCGGTATTATTATGTATTATATTACATGTGATTATGGGGTCAGGATACCAGTGTCATCATAGGAACAGGCTTAATTATTGTAAGATCCAGGGGTTTAAACAGGCTGGTTTTTCAAAGCATTTTGGATAGCTTTCGCATAAAATAGCAGGCTTTTCAAAACAACAGCTATCGTTTAGAATTAAAGATAGCTTTTTAATCAACAGAGGTCAATATGAAAAAAAACCTGCAGGAAATAATGGAAAACCATCCGGTGATTCCGGCCATCAAAAACAAGGACGGTTTAGAAGCAGTAATTGAACTTGATAGTAAAATAGTTTTTCTTTTATACGGCGACGTGCTGAATATTGTTGACATTATCAAACAGATGCATGATAGCGGTAAAATGGTCTTTGTCAATGTCGACTTGCTGGAGGGCTTTGCCAATAAAACAATAGTCCTTCAATATATCAAGCAGAATACAATGGCTGAGGGCATCCTCAGTTCTAAAGCAAACATGATTAAAACTGCGCGCGAAATGGGCTTTTACACAATTCACCGCTTATTTGTCATCGATTCATTTTCTTTTAATACTATTAAGCGCCAAATCGAAATTTCTAAACCAGATTATCTGGAAGTTTTGCCGGGTTGGCCAAAGCTTGTAACATGGGTTATGGAAGAAACTAATATTCCGATTATCTCAGGAGGTCTTATTTGCTGCAAAGAAGACATTATTGCCGCCCTGGGAGCAGGCGCTGTTGCAACCTGTTCTACTAATCCGGAAGTCTGGTCCCTTTAATTATAAGGGGTCATTATACCCGGGATCGCGGATCGTTGACTTATTTGAGGATAAAAACTATACTTAAGCTAATAATTACTAGTGTAAAGAGAAAAGTAATTTCCTTGGGGAAATGTGCTTTTCTCTTTTTTATTTGTTCATTTGAAAGCAGAATGGGGGACTATAATGGGAATCCAGAATTTTGCTCTTGACTATTTTTCTCTTGAAGGTAAAAACGCCATTGTTACCGGAGGCAACACCGGGCTTGGAAGAACTTTTGCCATGGCGCTGGCTTCTGCCGGAGCAAATATATTCATACCAAGTATCAGGGAAGATAACGGGGAAACCAGACGACTGCTAGAAAACGAAGGTGTTAAGATGGAGTTTATTTTGAAAGATATCACCGAGCCGGGAGCGGCAAAAGAGGTTGTTGAAAATTGTGTAGAAAGGTTCGGTTCTCTTGATATCCTGGTAAATAGTGCCGGGTTGTGTAAAAACATTCAAGACGTCCTCGCTTTTGGCAGAACTGAGTGGGACGCCATGCTTAATGTCAATCTGACTGCCCCCTTTGAACTCAGCTATGAAGCGGCGAAAGTTATGATCCCGCAGAAGCGGGGCAAAATTATTAACATTTGCTCAATGTATTCATATTTAGGGGGACAATGGTCGCCGGCTTATGCGTCTACCAAGCATGGACTGGTCGGTTTTACAAAAGCTTATTGCGATGAACTGGCCCGTTATAATATCCAGGTTAATGGCATTGCCCCCGGATATTTCGTCACAGAACTGACCCAGGAAACTAGAAATAACGCAACCTGTAACCAGAGGGTGATCGATCATATTCCAGCCGGGCGCTGGGGTGAGCCAGTCGATTTAATGGGGGCTATTGTTTTTCTCGCCAGCAAAGCATCCGATTATGTAAATGGGCACATACTGGTGGTTGACGGCGGTTACCTGGTACGCTAATTATACCGCCTCCTGAAAGGAAGTGATTTGGTAAATGGACACAAAATATATCATCGGCGTTGACGGGGGCACTCAAAGCTCCAAAGTATTAATATTTGATCTGGAAGGCAATATCATCTGCCAGGGCAAACAGGATTTGCGCCCTATGTATATGCCTGAACCGGGAATAGTCGAACATCCCGAGGATGATCTCTGGGACTCCTTGCAAGTAGCAGCCCGTAAAGCTATGGCTGCTTTTCCAGGAAAAAAAGAAGATATAGTTGGTCTGGGCCTGTGCACTATCCGCTGCTGCCGGGCGTTGCTAAAAGCCGATGGCAGCCTGGCTTCACCGGTAATCAGCTGGATGGATGCGCGCATAGCCACTCCCTACAAACATGATAATCCTGAAGTCAAGTATGTGACGACAACTACCGGCTACATAACACATCGCCTGACCGGCCAATTCAATGACACCGTTGCTAACTACGAAGGCCAGTGGCCAATTGACAAAGATACATGGCAGTGGAGCGAAGATCCCGAAGTATTCAGACAGTGCAATATCCCCCGCGAAATGCTCTTTAACCTGCAGCTTCCTACAACAATTGCCGGTTACATTACCAAAGATGCTGCCAATTTGACTGGTTTCCCTGAGGGTATACCGGTAGTTAACACTGCTAATGACAAGGCCGTGGAAGCGCTTGGCGCCGGGCTCCTGGAAGAGCCCACCGCCCTGATTTCACTGGGCACCTATATCCCATCAATGGTCCACGGCCATATTAATATTAAAAATGCGCAGAACTTTTTTTCCAACCTGGCCTCCATTCCTTACCACTATCTCTATGAAAGCGAGGGTATCCGCAGAGGAATGTGGAGCATAAGCTGGTTCAAAGAGATGCTGGGTGAAGAAGCCGCCACGAAAGCTAGAAAACTGGACCTGGCAATTGAAGATTATCTAAACCTGGAGGGAGAAAAAGTTACGGCAGGATCAGATGGCTTAATGACTGTACCCGACTTCTTAGGCCGACCCGATCAACCCTATCGTAAAGGGATTATGATCGGCTTTGACGGCCGCCATGGCAGCGCCCATATCTATCGCTCCCTGTTAGAAGGTATCGCTCTAACCATGAAAAACCACACTGATGCAATGTGTAAAGAGCTGGATCTTAAACTGGAAAAAATTATTGTTTCCGGCGGGGGCTCAAACAGTGATCTTTTCATGAAAATTTTTGCTGATGTTTATAAGCTGCCGGCATGCCGCAACATTGTAAACGGAGCCGCAGGCCTGGGTGCGGCAATATGTGCCGCCCTGGCCACCGGGGTATACCAGGATCATGTTGCGGCAATTAAACAAATGGTAAAAATTAAAGATACTTTTGAACCGGATCCCGGTAACAGCAGCACCTATCAACGTATGAACAAGGAAGCGTACCGGCATATAACTACCTACACAGATGAAATTTTAAAAAGATCATACCCCATTTTTAAATAGAGAAAGGAGCAAAACAAATATGTCCCTGAGTAAAGAACAAATTGTCGACAACCTGGTAAATATGTTGAGCAGCAGCAAAGTCGTTACCGATCCGGAGGTATTAAAGGAAAGCAGTGTGGACAGATACAGAAGATTTGAAGAACTGCACGGAGTTTACACTCAACCAATTCCAGCTGCTGTAGTATATGTCCAAAACAGCTCCGAGGTTGCGTCTGTCCTAAAATTTGCCCGTGATAATGGGATTAATATCGTGCCCCGGACCGGACACACGGCCACAGAAGGCGGACTGGAAACTATTGTTGAAAACTCGATTGTCCTCGACGGTTCGGAGATGAACCAGGTCATTAAAATTGATTCTTACAACATGCAGGCCACCTGTCAGTGTGGTACTCCTTTACAGGTTCTCGAAGAGCAACTGCGGGAAAAAGGTTTTACCACAGGACACTCTCCGCAATCAAAACCACTGGCTCAGCTAGGCGGCCTTGTGGCTACCCGAAGCATCGGTCAATTTTCAACTTTATATGGCGGTATTGAAGATATGGTTGTCGGCCTGGAAGCTGTTTTTCCCAACGGCGAAATAAGCAGGATCAAAAACGTTCCCCGCCGGGCGGCAGGTCCCGATATCCGTCACGTTATTATTGGCAACGAAGGCGCTCTCTGCTTCATAACCGAAGTAACTGTCAAGATATTTAAGTTTATGCCAGAAAACAATATTCTTTTAGGTTACACCCTGGATAATATGAATACCGGGTTTGAAATCCTGCGTGAAATCATGGTTAACGGTTACAAACCTTCAGTCGCCCGCCTTTACGACCGTGAAGATGGAGCCTATCATTTTTCCCATTTTGCCAATGACAAGTGCGTACTCATACTTATGGCGGAAGGGCCGCAAAAAGTAGCAGAAGCTACAGCAGAAGCAATTGAAGATATCATAAAAGGTTATGAAGAATGTGTAAAAGTGGATACGCCCTATATCCAAAACTGGTTTGACAATCTTAACTGGGATGCTACAGATATCGCTGCAGAAAGAACGGAAATTATTGAAACAAAAAATATGGGCAATACAACGGAAATATCCGCTGACTGGGAGACTATCAATAAAATTTACGAGGTATGTGTTGAAAGGATCCGCAACGAGATACCGGATATGACCATGGTGGGCGGGCATTCCTCACATAGTTATATCAACGGAACCAATCTCTACTTCGTCCATTATTACAATGTTAAAGATTGTGAGCCGGAAGAAGAGATCGTGAAATACCATTACCCGATAAAAAAGATTATTGTTGAAGAAACAATAAAAGCCGGCGGTTCAATGTGTCATCATCATGGAGTAGGCAAACACAGGACTCAATGGATTAAAGAAGAATACGGTTCTTCGTTTTACATTCTTGAAACCCTTAAGAAATCATTCGATCCAAAAGGTGTTATGAACCGGGGTACTGTATTCCCCGGTTAAAGCGATAATCATTAACCGGCATGGGTGGTAAGAAAATGCGCATTTTGGTTTCACTTAAAATAGTCCCCGATCTTGATCTGCTGCAGAATAAAGAGTGGACAATAATCAATAACCTGCCGGTTGAAACTGGCTATGTCAAGAAAGTTATTAACACCTATGATGAAAGCGCTCTGGAACTCGCCCTGAAAATGGCAGACCACTGTAAAGAGAAGAGTCTGGATATAGAACTTATTGCCCTCACCATTGGCAAGCCTTATGCCGGACTATTTTTAAAAAGACTTCTTGCCCTGGGATATCATAAAACATACCTGGTCAACAGTAATTTAGATTTACAGTTTAACCCTGATGCTGTTGCAACCATCATCGCCTCGTTTGCCAAGTTATACGGCCCCCTGGATCTGATTGTCATGGGCATGCAAAGCAGTGATGGAGATAATGCCAAAACTGCGCTTTTGGTTGCAGAAGAGTTAGCCTGGCCTTGTATAACCGGCGTAACCGGATTTAATTATCAAAGCTCCAAACAAATTTCTGTTAATAATATAAGCGATCAAGGTTTAGTTAAGCAGACTGTTCATGCGCCCTGTATGCTAACTATAGGCAATGCCCCCGGCTCCATCCTACGTGTTCCCACCCTGAAGGAAATTAAATCAGCCCAGGCAAAAGAAGTTAATCACCTTACCCCGGAAGAATTAAACTGCAAAGCCGAGGATCCGGTTATGCAATCCAGCGCCGAAATACAAGAATTAGAGGCTATCGATAACCACCGGGAAGGCAAGATCATAAAAGAGGCAACGGTTGATGAAAAAGCCCGGTTAATTTACAACAACTACTTGAAAGGATGGTTGAACAAATGATGGAATACAAAGTAATCATCAATGCCTGTTCACCATCCTTTATGAGCAGGGTTGAAGAAGCAGCTTCTTTTATAAAAACTCACCGGTCAGTTTTAAATAACAAACCTGGAACTGACGAAGCAATTATATTTTATAATGACGGCACAGTGAAGGAACTGGTGGCCTCCGGCCTGCCTTTCCAGGTTATTAGCCTGGTTAAAGTTAAGCGTTACCAGCCTGAACTGATATTAAATATTTTGAAAGAACTTGAAGGCAACAGGCCGGCAGAAGCATACCTTTTTCCGGGAGACTTCGCCGGTAATGAACTGGCAGTAAGGTTCGCCCGACGCCTGAATGGTTCATCAATGGTTACAGTGGAAAAGATTGTTTTAAAAACAGGACGGCTTTTTGGCCTGAAAAAGGTTTACAGCGGTAATTTAAGGGGTTCCTTCCTCCTCAGGAAAAAACCGTACTGTTTGTCACTGGCCAGAGGAATGAGAAAAGTGGAATTCGCAAAATCAGAGGGGCCCCAGAAAACCGTGATGCATGACTACAGCTCATTGCCTGATGATTTACATCTTGCTGAATACCTGGAAACCCCTGTTCCTGAAATAAATGAAAAAAGCCTCGAAAAAGCCGATTTTATCATAGCTGTCGGTAGAGGAGCAGGTAGCGGTAAAGAAATCTCACGCCTGACAAATATTGCCCGGGAACTGGGCGCAGAACTTGGAGTCAGCCGCCCCGTTGTAATGAATGCCTGGGCACCGCTGGATCGACTCATCGGGGCTTCAGGGGCTGTAGTTTCCCCCGACATATGCCTTGCCCTGGCAGTGTCAGGTTCACCCCCCTTTTATTACGGCATCGAAGGAAGTAAAAAAATCATTGCCGTTAATCATGACGAGCATGCTCCCGTCACGAAAGCAGCTGATCTCGTAATTATCGAAGATTATAAAAAAGTTATTGAAGCCCTGGTGAAACTAATAAGAAGAGAAAATGATGTTTAATGGCGCCTAAAAATAATGATTACGATGATCAGGTTCCTACATAAACCTGCTGGATTATTTATGCATTACCCGAAAAACTACTAAACCTGAATTAGCGCTCAATCACTCAGGCTGTAACGTTTCTGAACACGATTGTCAACATAGCCAACCAGACGTTCCAGCAAAACTGTGGTAATAACAACCATCAAAATTCCAGCCAACATCATCCCGGTATTAAAAGTTCTGATCCCCTGCATAATGATCCTGCCCATTCCACCTGCCCCGATAAATACGGCATAGGTGGCAAGAGAAAAGTTCATTACCAGGGCAGTCCTGATACCGGCAAAAATTACAGGAAAAGCCAAGGGGATTTCCACCTTAAATAGTAACTGCATGTTATTGGCGCCCATGCCTTTGGCAGATTCTTTCAAAAGGGGATGAACCTGTGTGATCCCCACGCAAGAATTCCTGATTACCGGCAAAAGCCCATATATAACCAGAGCAATGAGAGCAGGCGTACTGCCAATCCCTATGATCGGAATCAAAAAGCCGAATAAGGCTAGAATCGGTATCGTATAAAGGATGGAGACAGAACCTAAAACCAGATCCCGCAGCTTTTCAGTTCTGGAAATAGCTATACCGAGCGGAACACCAATGATAACTGTAAAAAAGGTTGACCATAGAACAAGCATAACATGTTCTCTTAGCACTATAAACATGAGATCCTGTCGATTCATAAAGTAGGCCCAGGCACTGCTGATAAGATCGATCATTTACCTTCCCTCCAAGTCCAAGAGGCGGGCACAGGAACGAAATTGCACAATACCCTTAAAACTGGAATGGCCATCAACAACCGGCAGCCAGGTCCTGCCTCCCCACAACATTTCTTCAACTGCCAGTTTAACAGAAGTATCTGAGAAAGTTGCTTTCGGTAAGGGGTTAATCTTATCTTTCTGAAATGAACCATCCTTTTCCAGGCTGCTCAGAGGGATATATCCCTGACAATTACCATCAGAATCAACCACGAAAACATTTTCCCAGTCATTAAGTTTTTCTGCCGTAAGGTCTACTTTTTCATTATCATGAACTAGGGGCACATTTTTTTCCAGGATTTTTGAGACCGGGATCGTGTCAAACACTTCAAACAAGGCCCCCTGCCCAATAAAATTCTTGACGAATTCATCCTCAGATTTTACTATCTCCATCGGAGAACCTAAACATACAAGCTTGCCTTCACGCAGGATACCAATCCTGCTGCCTATTTTGAAGGCTTCCTGCATATCGTGGGTTACAAAAACTATGGTCTTTTGAATTGACTCCTGCAGCCTGAGCAATTCGTTCTGCAGTTGTTCGCGCGTGAGAGGATCTACGGCTCCAAAAGGTTCGTCCATCAGGAGAATATCAGGATTGGCGGCAAGAGCGCGGGCTACGCCAACGCGCTGCTGCTGGCCACCGCTTAACTCCCGGGGGTACCGTTTAAGATGATTGAGCTCCAGACCAACAATTTCAATTAGCTCTTCTGCTCTTTCTTTCTGATTTTTTTTGGGGTGCCTGGTTAATTTTAGAACGAAAGCAATATTTTCCTGAATGGTCAGGTGGGGCAACAGCCCAATATACTGGATAACATAACCAATAGAACGACGAAGCTCGACCACGTCGAGCTTCGTCACATCCGTCCCGTTAACCAGTATATTACCTGAAGTATGAGGGATAAGCTGGTTTATCATCTTCAGGGTAGTCGTCTTCCCACAGCCGGATGGCCCGATCAGAACAAAAACCTCTCCTTTTTCAACAGAGAAACTGACCTGATCTACCACTTTATCCTGGCCATACTTTTTAATTACATTTTGCAACTCCACACTGACTTCACGGGTCATATTACACAACACCTCACGTAATTTAGAGAAGCCCCACAGATTCCAGGTATTCCCTTGCTACATCTTCCGGGTCCTCCATTTGGACTTCTACCAGGTAATTTAATTCGGTCATTGTTTCTTCGTCAATAGTGCCTAACAATGGTTCCAGCGCTTCATTTATGGAAGGATACTTTTCAAGGACTTCTCCGCGAACAACATAAATTGCATCATAAGGCGGGAAGAAATTCTTATCGTCTTCCAGCACCACAAAGCCATATTCTTTGAGGCGGCCATCAGTTGAAAACAGGGTTGTTAAATCTCCCTCACCCTGATCCAGTGCTTCATAGAAAAATGAGGTATCTACAATAACCCGGTTAATGCCGTCCATATCGATACCGTAAGTTTCTGCCAGGCCCAGGTAGAGATCAGGCCGGGTGAAAGTAGTGTTGTCTCCAATAAAAGTTAGATCTGGAATATCAGCAAGTTCAGATAGTTTGCTAACTCCAAGCTCTTCTACCCTTTCAGGAGTCATAGCAATAGCAAAGGTATTCTGAAAACCGATCGGCTCCATCATGACAATATCAAACTGCTCCATGTAGGCATCGCGGCTTTTTTCAAATATTTCCATACGATCAGAGATTATTTCTTCCTCACCCAGCACCACCATCCAGGAAGTACCGGTATATTCAGGATAGATGTCAATCTGACCTTCGACGAGGGCGGGGTGTAACATTTCAGTGGGGCCCATATTAATCTTGCTAGTGTCAACTGTGTGGACGGTATGCTCTTCAATTAAAAGGGCAGCCATGTAACCAAGAGTCATATTTTCCGACCACCCTTTTGCTGCTAAATTAACAGTGTAAGGTTCTTCCTCCGCTCCCGCATCAGCATCAACAGCCGGTTCTTCAGCACAGCCGGCGACTAAAAATAAAGCCATCATGAAAACAACCAAAACTATTACTGCAACTTTAAAGCTCTTCATTAATAAAATCCTCCTTGTCCAATATTGATTATGTTAAACCGGCAGCTTCAGGCGCTGCTGGTAACAACCTTAAGCTTGCGCTCCAGCAAGCCGAGCAAACGATCAAAAAGCAGCGCCATGATTGAAACAGGTATTGTACCGACTAAGATTGTTCGGTTATCCATCATCGAAATCCCTTGAAAAATCAACTCGCCCAATCCCCTTGCCCCGACCAGGGCACCCATAACTGTGATCCCCACAGTTAAAACAGCCACTGTTCTTATAGCAGCCATAATGACGGGAAGAGCCAGGGGCAGTTCCACATTTATTAACAGCTGGTAAGGTGTTGCACCCATTCCTTTTGCTGCTTCTTTTGCTGCTGGATCTACACCAAGTATGCCAGTTACTGTATTACGCAGTACAGGCAACCAGGAGTATATTACCAGGGCAGTTATTGTTGGGACCCAACCAAGGCCCATAAAAGGAAGCAGAAAACCGAGCAATGCTAAGGAAGGTATGGTGTAAAGCATCCCGGCCAGATCAATTACTACGTTGCCGACCCTGGGTTTGCGAGATATTAAAATCCCGATCGGAACAGCTGTCATGGTGCCCAGGGCCACCCCAGCTAGAGCCATCCAAAAATGTGATATGGTAAGGACAATAACCATTTCCCTGATATTCCAGAAATATTGAAAAAAATCTATTACACCACCCACTTTTCCTTACCCACCTCCCTTTAAAAACCAGTGCAGCGAGAATTAATCAGTACTAACCACAGCACAAAACTTTATCCGAACACCAGAAAAAGCTACAATTATCCCTTTTAAATTGAAAAATATGAGAAACATGTTCGAGAAGAAGGCCCCGCTTTCTAGTTCATACCATCAGTATATTAGATACTAATGATAGTTATTGAAGCCAACTCGGCTTAGTATTTGGCAGGCCTGACCATAAAAAGATCCGGTAACCCGGCAAATCTCCATTAACAATGGCCGGTTTTTTCAAATGCTACATTTTTCCCTCAGTAAGGCCAATATTTTTCATTGAATCAACCGAAATTTATTAGAGCATGAAAGGCGATGGTAAATAAATGCCCAAAAAAAGAGAGAAAAGCGCATTTCCGCACGGAAATTACTTTTCTCTCATCACTAGTAATTTTCTATTAAAGTATAAGGTTCACAACTCCATTTGTCAATACCGCCCGTTGTAGAGGTTAGTACGTGATAATGTCACCTTGCTTTTCCAATTTAAACATGGTATAGTCTTCAACAGTGTTAAAAAGACGAGAAAACCGCGAAAGATCTTGATGCCTTTGCTTGGGAAAAGGGAAAGAGGTTAAACGGAAGCTCCTCTTTTTGATTAATTCTAAGTGAAGGAGTGCTATACAATGCAAGGTAAAGTAAAATGGTTCAACCCTGATAAAGGCTACGGCTTTATTGAAACAGAAGAAGGCAACGATGTGTTTGTTCATTTTTCTGCAATCCAAAGTGACGGTTTTAAAACTTTGGACGAAGAACAATCAGTTGAATTCGATGTAGTTGAAGGCGACCGCGGCTTACAGGCAGCAAACGTTGTCGCTGTATAATTAATTTAAACGTTTAGCAAAAAGAAAAATGGGGGCATTTCCGGTCGTTATGGAAATGCCCCCACTTTTAAGTGAACGTCGGTATGTTATCCGACTTTAAAGATTAAAGTTTTATCAATTTGAAATTTATGAACAGAGAGGACTAATTGTTTAGATGTCAACATTTTATGAATTTGGATTAAGCAAGGCAGTTATAAAAGCAGTATCCGGTATGGGGTTCGAAGAAGCTACTTCCATCCAGGAACTGGCAATACCGATTGCCCTGAAAGGAAAAGATATCATCGGGCAAGCTCAAACCGGAACTGGGAAAACAGCAGCCTTTGGGATTCCGATCATTGAAAAATGTGATCCCCATCAAGGTTTTGTTCAGGGACTGGTCATTACTCCTACCAGGGAGCTGGCAATCCAGGTAGCTGAAGAATTAAACAGCCTCGGATATTACAGTAATATCCGGGCCCTCCCAATATATGGGGGGCAAAATATTGAAAGGCAAATCAAGGCATTAAAAAACAAACCGCAAATAATTGTAGCCACACCGGGCCGCCTGATGGATCATATGCGCAGAAAATTAATTCGCCTGCAGCGCCTTACTACAGTTATTCTTGATGAAGCCGACGAAATGCTCAATATGGGCTTTCGGGAAGATATAGAAACCATCCTGTCCGAGGTGCCGGATGTACGTCAAACTATGCTTTTCTCGGCTACAATGCCCCAGCCCATCCAGGATCTGGCCCACCGCTTCATGCAGGAACCGGAATTTATCCGGATTAAGGCCAAAGAGATCACCGTTTCCAGTACCGAGCAATACTGTTACAAGGTCCATGAAAAAGAAAAATTTGATGCTCTTTGCCGACTGCTTGATTTACATTCCCCGGAAGCGGCAATTGTATTTGCCAGGACCAAACGTCGAGTAGATGAACTTTCAGATGCCCTGATCAAACGCGGTTATTTCGCAGAAGCTATCCATGGTGACCTTACCCAACCCCAAAGAGACAGCGCCATGCATAAATTTAAAAATGGATCCACAGAAATACTGGTGGCCACCGATGTGGCCGCAAGAGGCTTAGATATTGGATCTGTAACCCATGTTTACAATTTTGATATTCCCCAGGATCCCGACAGCTATGTGCACCGCATTGGCAGAACCGGAAGATTAGGCAAACCGGGCATTGCCGCCACATTAGTATCGAGCCGCGAGATGAACCATATTGCAGTAATTGAGCGCTCAATTAAAAGAAGTATAATCCGAAAACCTCTTCCTACTATTAGTGAAACCGCAGAGGAACAACAGCGCCTGACAGCCGGTAAGTTGTTTCAGATAATCGAAAAAGATGAGCACTTGAGGTACAAAAAAACTGCTTATAAGCTACTGGAAAACTCCCAGGCAGTAAACTTATTAGCTGCAGCCCTAAAACTGCTGACCAAAGAACCCGCTCAGGCTCCTGTCAATCTCACCGAATCAGATTTTTGGACAACAAAGAAAAATAAACCCGGGAAAAACCGCAAAAAGCAAGGGCACTATGGAAAGCCCGGAAACATTGCTAAAAAGAACAGTTATAAACAAAACGAATCCAAGAAAAAATATGGATCAATATAAATGGTAGCTGAAGTGAACTAAGGCCAGATCAGAAAACTACCCCGGATACATGGATTGCATTTACCAGGCCGGGGTTTTTGCAATACCCGATTTGGGTAAATATTTTGCTTAAGCTTTTAGCCATCTTCATCAACGATTTCCACAAAATCACCGTGGACCCAACCCTCTTTTTGGTCGGGCGTGACCACTTGCAACCATTCTCCTTCTTCGCCGATAACTTCAAGCTCTGTGCCCGAATGCAAAATATCAATAATCAGGTAGGTAATGGCCGGGCCGTCCCTCAAGTTTAAATTGTCGGGGCCGGTATCGACAGCCACCTTATCTCCGGGCGCCGGGCCTGCCGGTTCTTCATTCACGGCTTCAGGNCTNTCNAAAAGGGAAGCGACCCGGTNTATATCGCCGGGATAATCCAGCTTCTCCTGTGTCCCGGTCTCGTTGTTTTCAATTATCATTGACACTTCCCGGGCNTCATCACCGGCGGCATATAGATACTGGTAATAAACAGCGGNAACAAACAGCTCCGATGCTGNTATTAAAGCNTCNTCAAAATGATCGTCATCTGTTACCAGGAAAAAGTCTACAAACGAATTATCATAACTGACATAAACTATATAATGATACTGCCTGTCTTCTTCTAACCTGGATAGTTTCTCTTTCACATCATTTCTGGCGCCCTCCAGCAACTTCTCTTTTACTTCGGGGGTCATGTTGTAAACCAACCTGTCGCCCTCAATAGGCACTACTTCATCCACACCCTGTTCTTCTACGGCGTGGGTGGCGATATCTTCGAGATCCTTGCCGGCAAAAAGAGCCGCCGGAATAATAATTTGCGCCTGCTCTACCTCTGGAGTGATTACCGCCATTAAGTCCTGGAAAAACCAGTGTTGACTGCGGCTGGCAAAATAATAAAGTACACCTAAGACTGCAATAATAATCAGTAAAACCGTGATGGGTATCCACCACCGCCTTTTTCTTTCACCATCCTGCCGGTCAATGTTTCTATCCTGATAAAAAGCCTTTCCTCTTTCTTCCCAATCTTCGCCTTCAAACCTGTTATTATTTGAATTGTCCACCCAAATCACCCCTTATGGCCTATTATAATCAAAACAAGCCNGCCTGACTACATGCATTTTGCTAATTATAGTGCGCAATTAAGACCAGTAAATTCCCAGACTAAATGCTACACCGTNGTCCACTGTGGAACTTACTTTGGGAATTTACTCCTCNATAAAAACCGGCNTAAAACCAGTGCACAGCTTGTTCAAATCCGAAAAATAGTTTAAAATAGTTGCGAATATGAAAATAATTGACATCCATACCCACCTTGAACTGCATATACCGGGAATTCCCCAGGACCGGAAAAGAAAAAAACCCCCGCGTTTGTTTATGTACCTTTACGAAAAGCTGGGCTATAGCTTCCCTCTCTGGAAAAAGGGCAACTACCCGGAACCGATCCGCGTAATGATCTCGCTGGACAACCAGCTGCGCCTTTCCATGGCCTCAGCTGAAAATCTGCTCCGCTACATGGAGCAAAGCGGAGTCGATTTTAGCGTAGCCATGCCCGTGGCGCCCTTTGTATCCGGCCTTGACTACCTGGAAAAAATTAAGGATCGACCCCGCCTTCTTGCTTTTACCAGCGCTCATCCCGATGATCCCGGCTGGAAGGATAAACTGCATCAATCCATGGCCGGCGGTTGTCGGGGACTCAAAATCCACCCCATTGCCCAGCAGCTTGACCCCGAAGCTGAATTCTACTTTAACTTGATGGAGGAGTTTCGCCGCTACAACCGTCCTGTCCTAACCCACTGCGGGGTTTTCGAATACTTCATTACCAGGAGCACCTCCTCCGCTTACGGCAAACCAGCAGCCTTCGAAAAACTGATTTCCTCTTTCCCCGACATACCCTTTATCCTGGGTCATATGGGCATCCATGAACCTGACGAAGCCATAAGCCTGGCTGAACAGTACGACAATGTCTACCTGGAAACCTCTTTCCAGCCCTGGTCGAAAATCAGAAAAGCGGTAAATAAAGCCGGGAGCCACCGGGTATTATTTGGCTCTGACTGGCCCGAATCGGAACAGCTAACTCCCCTAAAAATTGCCCGCCGGGCAGCTGGAGAAGACCGGGCCCTGGCCGAGGCCATTATAGGCAAAAATGCAGAAGCCCTGATCGGCCCGGTCGGCCAGTAAAAAGCCCGGGAGTATATTCGAAAAAAAACAACAAGAACGATCATTTGTGTTGTTAAATCAACTATTTGTTTTTAATTATGATAAAATCAGTTTAAAATATCAGGCTCCGCAAAACTCATATAACAGGAGATTAGGCCAATGCCAAAAGTAGCTCTGATCGGCGCCGGGAGCGTGGTTTTTGCCAACAATATCCTGGGCGACCTGCTTACCTATCCAGACTTGAAGGACAATCTCACTTTATCCTTGATGGATATTGATCCCGAACGGTTGAGGGTTTCTGAAGGCTATGCCCGCAAACGCCTGGAAAAGGAAAGTTCTGCATCGTCGGTTAAAGCGACCATGGACCTGGGCGAAGCCCTGGAAGAGGCTGATTACGTTATAAATATGGTCCAGGTGGGAGGCTTTGAAGCCACCCTCAAAGATTTCCATATACCGGCCAAATACGGTTTGAAGCAAACTATAGCCGATACGCACGGGATCGGGGGGATTTTCCGGGCCCTGCGCACCATCCCCGAGGTTCTAAAAATATGCCGGGAAATGGAAAGGCGCTGTCCCCAGGCCCTGTTAATTAATTATTCCAACCCTATGGCTATGAACGTCTGGGCCGCCTACCGCTCCAGTCCGATCAGGGTGGTGGGACTGTGCCACAGCATCCAGCTTACCGCGGCTATGCTGGCCAATTATATGGATATACCCTTTCCCGAACTCCGCTACCGGGCCGCCGGTATCAACCATATCTGCTGGTTTCTGGAATTGTCTCACAAGGGGAAAAATGCCTACCCGCTCTTGTTCGACAAAATGCGGGATCCCCAGGTTTATGCTTCCGACCGGGTCCGCTTTGAAATTCTGAACCACTTCGGCTATTTTGTCTCGGAATCAAGTGAGCATATGGCCGAATACGTGCCCTATTTTATACCCCGGGATGAACTGATCGAAAAGCTGCAGATCCCAATCAACGAATATATCAGGCGCTGCGAAGAACAAGAAGAGGAGTTCACAAGAAACCGGGAAATTGCTGCGGGAGAAAAAGAGGTACCCCGCCACTTCCGTACTTTCGAATATGCCGCCCCGATCGTCGAAGCTGCAGAAACCAACCGGGCCACCTGTATCTACGGCAATGTGGAAAACAAAGGTCTGATCACAAATTTGCCCGCGGGTTGCTGCGTGGAAGTGCCATGCCTGGTAGACAGAAACGGCATCCAACCGGTCCATGTTGGGGAACTGTCCCCGCAACTTGCCGCCATCAACAGGAACCACATCAGCATCCAGGAGCTGACGGTCAAGGCAGCCCTGGAAAGGGAACCGCGTTATGCCTACTATGCCTGCCGCCTGGATCCACTGGTGACCGCCGTATTAAGCCTGGACCGGATCAATGCCCTGGCAGATGAGCTGTGGCAGGCCCACAGCGCGCACCTGGCATACTTCAAACGCTGAAGCAAGGAGGTTCGGATGAAGACAGAAAAACCCTGGTGGGAAAATCCGGCCGTGACCGGGATAAACAAGGAACCACCCCGTTTCGAGGCCCTGCCCTATCCCGATCCGGAAACAGCCTTTGCAGGAAAAGATAGCCCCTACCGATTGGATCTAAGCGGCAGGTGGAAATTCCAATGGTCGCCCAACCCCGCCAGTCGACCCGCCGGCTTTTTCGATCCCGGTTACGATACCGGCAGCTGGGCCGATATAGAGGTTCCTTCCAACCTGGAGCTGGCAGGCTATGGAACCCCCGTTTACCGCAATTTTGGTTATACAAGCAGCATTAACAAGAGAAAGATCCCTAAAATAGATCACAGTAACAACCCGGTCGGCTCTTACCGGCGTGACTTTAAAGTGCCTTCCTTATGGCAGGACCGTGAGGTTTTCATCCGCTTCGGGGGGGTCAAATCCGCCTTTTATCTCTGGATCAACGGTAAATTCGCCGGCTACAGCCAGGGATCCATGAACCCGGCAGAGTTCCGGATCACCGAACACCTGGAGGAAGGTTATAATACAGTGGCTGTAGAATCCTACAAGTACTCAGACGGCAGCTACCTGGAGGACCAGGACATGTGGCGCCTGTCGGGTATTTTCCGACCAGTCCAGCTAATCGCCGAGCCCGGTTTATGCATCCGCGATTTTCATTTGTTGTCTTCCCTGGATCATGCCTGCCAGGACGCCTTTTTTAAGGTGCGGACCTCCCTGCATAATTACCGGGCGGAAAAGGCCGGTGGCTTTAATCTCAGGTTCAGCCTTCTGGACGAAAATGGCATGACGGCGGCAGAAGAGACCCTCCACCGGGAAGGGCTGAGCATCCTTCCCGGACAGGAGCAGTTCCTGGGTCTGGAAATGGAAATTAAAAATCCGCTTAAGTGGACCGCGGAAACACCGCACCTCTACCGGATCCTGCTCACCCTGACCGATACCCGGGGACGGCTTATCGATGTCCGGGCGGCAAACTTCGGTTTCCGCCAGGTAGAGATTTTCAACAGTCAGCTTTACATTAACGGCAGGCCCATCCTGATCAAAGGGGTTAATCGCCACGAATTTCATCCCTTGCACGGTCATGCCGTTCCCGAAGAAATCACGGCAGAAGACATCCGCTTGATCAAACGGAACAATATCAACGCTATTCGCACCAGCCATTACCCCAACAGCCCCTGGTTTTATGACCTCTGCGATCGTTACGGCATCTACGTTATGGACGAAACAGACTTGGAAACACACGGGCTGCGCCGTAAAATTCCCGGCAGCCGCCCGGAATGGAAGGGCCCCTGCATTGAGCGCCTGCAGGGCATGATTGCCGGGCACCGCAACCATGCCTGCGTTGTTGCCTGGTCGCTGGGGAACGAGTCCGGCTACGGGAGCAATATCAAGGCCATGAAAGATGCGGCCCTGGACCTGGACCCCACCCGCCCGATCCACTACGAAGGAGACCATGTTCTCGATACCTCCGATTTTTTCAGTTTGATGTACGCCCCGCCCCGGGAGGTGGAAAAGGTGGGGCGCGGTGAAACAGTGCGGGCCGGTATAATCGAGCAAAACCAGCCCCTCGGCCGCCCGGTCAGAAAAAACCAGTACCGGAATAAACCCTTCCTGTTATGTGAATACGCCCATGCCATGGGCAACAGCCTGGGCAACTTCTTTAAATACATGGAGCTATTCGAAAAGTATCCCCGCTTAACCGGCGGATTTATCTGGGATTTTGCCGACCAGAGCATTCTGCGCAGGACCGATGACGGCCTGGATTTCTGGGCCTATGGCGGAGATTTCGGGGACGAACCCAACGACGGTTATTTCTGCGGAAACGGGATATTTTTCGCCGACCGCACTCCAAACCCCGCCCTTTTTGAGGTTAAAAAAGTTTACCGGGACATCAAAGTCTATCCTGTCGACGTCGAAAAGGGGCATTTTATGGTGGAAAACAGTTATCGATTCTTGAACCTGGATTTTACTGCCATCAGCTGGCAGCTGACTGCAAATGGTAAAATAATCGAGAAAGGCACCATGGAAAGCCCCGCCGTTCCTCCGCTGGAGAGGGCGCCCCTGGAAGTACCCTTTAACTTGCCAGATGAAACCGAAGCGGATACAGAGTATCACCTGCTTATTATTTTTACCCTGCGAGCAAACCGGCCCTGGGCGGCCAGAGGCCACGTCCTGGCCTGGGAACAGTTTGCCCTCTTTGAAAAAACCAGTTCTCAAAAACAAATACAATCTAAATCTGCCTTGCCTCGAGATCCACAGAAAGCTCTGGAATTAACGCGGGTATCGAATCGAGAACCGAAAGACTTTCCTGAACAAAGCAGGGCCCGGAAAAGACAGTTTGACTCCGAAGCGCCCGGCAATAAAACTCCCAGAGTGATGCCGGAAAATTGTCTGGCGGTAGGGGAAAGCCTGGAAGGGATTGAAATTACCGGCCCGGATTTTAACCTGATGGTGGAAAAAGAAAAAGGAGAGATCACGTCCCTTACCTTCGGGAAAGAAGAACAGCTGGCTTCACCCCTCAGGCCCAACTTCTGGCGGGTCACCACCTGCAATGATTTCGGCGCGGGCAACTTTATTTCTTTTCTTAAAAGAGAAAACCCCTGGAAAAATGCCGCCGCCGGCAGAAAAACGCTGGATATAAAATGGCGGCAGAAACCGGCTGGTGATGTGGAATTAATGGTGCGCTCGGCGCTCAAGCTCGGGCAAGGCCCCTTAATAATAGTTTATACGGCCAGTATTGATGGCACAATCGAAATCTACAGCGAGTTCACTCCGGCCAGAGATCTTGACCGTTTCGGAATGCAGTTAGAAGTACCGGGCAGGTACGGACGTATGACCTGGTTCGGCCGGGGGCCCCATGAAACCATGGAAGATCGTAAAACGGGAGGTTTGATTGCCCTTCATTCCCTCCCGGTGGAAGAAGTCTGTCACAACTACCTTTACCCCCAGGAAAACGGCAACCGCACCGATGTCAGGTGGATGGCCGTAACCGATGAAAACGGCCGCGGCCTGCTCTTTAAGGACGCGGCGGGCACACTGCTCAATGTGAGCGCCTGGCCCTACAGCATGGAAGACCTGGCAGAAGCGAAACATATTCATGAACTGCCCCACCGGGATAATAATACGCTCAATATCGATTACCGGCAGAAAGGAGCGGGAGGAGATTTGCCGGGTTTGCTGGCCCTGCACGATGAATACAAGTTGAAAAAAGGAATCAGATGCCGCTACGGCTTCACAATAAGCAGGGCAAAACTGGATTTGCGAGAAGTTAACCATACTGATTTATAAGTTGTAACACGCTAAAGCAAATGAGGGAAAAGAGCTTAACTGGTCTGCTAAGATAGTTCAGAAAGTTAATTGGCCATCTTTATTTATATCTTAAACAGAACGAAGGACTTTTCGGGTATTAAATTAGCGCCATGATATAGAATAAGTAACAGGATTACTGTAGCGACACAAATCAATTTGAATGCTCCGTACTTTTTAAAACGGAGATGCTTGTTCACATCTTTCAAAACAAGAGGAGGTTTTACTATGATCCTGGTCACCGGCGGCGCCGGGTATATCGGGAGCCATGTAGTTAAAAAGCTGGTGGATGAAAGGTACGAAGTGGCGGTTATAGACAACTTGAGCACCGGACACCGCTCCGCTCTGCCGGCAGGCACTCCTTTTTACCGCCTCGATCTACTGGAAGATAACAAACTGCAGACTGTTTTTGCGGAGCTGCAGCCGCAAGCGGTAATTCATTTTGCGGCAAAGAGCATCGTCCTCGAATCGGTTCAAGACCCCCTGGGTACTTTTTACCCCAACCTGACCGGGACCATGAACCTTTTGAAAGCCATGCTCAGGGCAGGGACCAAAACAATAGTATTTTCTTCAACAGCTGCTGTATACGGCGAACCCCGGGCAGTGCCGATCGCAGAAGACCATCCCCTCGAGCCGACCAATCCCTATGGCGAGTCGAAACTCTTTATAGAAAAAATCCTGGCCGCCACCGCCGGCGCCGGCGATTTAAACTATACTTCCCTGCGGTATTTTAACGCTGCCGGAGCCGACCCGGAAGGTCAGATGGGAGAAGACCACGATCCGGAAACCCACTTGATCCCGCGAGTCCTGGCCGCTGCTGTCGGCCGGGAAAAACTCGCCGTTTACGGTGACGACTACCCCACAGCCGACGGATCGCCGGTCCGGGATTATATCCACGTCTGCGACCTCGTTTCAGCCCACTTGTTAGCCCTGGAAGCTCTGTTGAGGGGGGAAAAGAAGAAAGCGGTTTATAATTTAGGCCACCAGGTTGGTTTTTCGGTTTTGGAAGTGATCAAGAAGGCGGAAGAAATAACTGGCGAAAGGATCCCCTACCGGATCGGACCGCGCCGACCCGGAGATCCCTCCGTGCTTATTGCCGGTTCAGAGCTAATCAGAAAAGAACTGGACTGGAAACCGCGCTATTCCGATCTTGACACGATCATTGAAACCGCCTGGCGGTGGCATCAAAACCATCCCCACGGTTACAACAATTGAAGCACTTTTAGAGCCGGGCCTTGATGAAACAGAGTCAAAAGCCGCAAACTAAACCCTGGGGTGCTTATAAATCAGCCTGATCGAGCAATCTTACTCCGCCGGCCGGCCTGGTATGATAAAAATGGGGTTGTTTAGCCAGAACACCGGCTGTCTTTTCCAGGATTCGCTTTTTAAGAGCCGGCAGGCTTTCTTTTTCCACCAGGGCAATTACACAGCCCCCAAAACCGGCCCCGGTCATCCGCGCGCCCCAAACCCCGGGCGCCGCCCAGGCTGTTTCCGCCAGCAGGTCCAGTTCCGGACAGCTGACCTGATAAAGATCGCGCAGACCCTCGTGGGAAGCATTCATCAACTGACCCGCTTTTCTTAGATCGCCCTTTTGGAAAGCCTTAACCGCTTCAAGCACTCTCCGGTTTTCTTCCACCACGAACCGCGCACGCCGGTAAAGGATTGCAGGCATGCCGGGCCGGGCAGCTTCGACTTCCTCACCGGTTATATCCCGCAGAGATAACCTGGTTTCACCTAGATATTTATTAAGCAGGGCCAGCGCTTCCATGCATTCTTCGCGGCGCCGGTTGTACTCCGAACCGGCCAGGCTTCGCTTAACCCTGCTGTCAATGAGGGCCAGTTCCTGCCCGGGCAGATCCAGAAAAACATGCTCGTACTCCAGCGAGCGGCAGTCAATAAAAAGACCCTTGCCGGACCGAGAAAGAACGGAGGCAAACTGATCCATGATCCCGCTCTGCACCCCCACATACTTATTTTCTGCCTTCTGGCAGAGCAAAGCCAGCTTAACGGGATCCAGTTGCAAGTTATTCAGGTAATTCAAGGCGGCGGCAGTGGCCACCTCGAGAGCAGCCGAAGAACTGAGACCCGAACCTATAGGGATGTCACCTCCGAAGGTAATGTCGGCGCCCCTGATCCGGCAGCCCTCTTCAAGAAAGGCCCAGCAGACCCCGGCCGGGTAATCCCACCAGTTTCGCCCGCCGCCCGGGGCTAGATCAGCCAGAGACAAAGAAGTTTCTTCACCCATATCAAGGGCGCGGGCCCTGATTAAACTGTCACCGCGCAGCGCAGCCTCCATAATGATGCCCATTTCGGTAGCAAGGGGCAGGACAAAACCATCATTGTAGTCGGTATGCTCCCCGATCAGGTTAACTCTACCCGGGGCAAATACTTTCACCCTCATCTCAGATCACATCCTGCACATTAAAAATGCTTGCAATTACTGATATGGCCGCGGCAACCCGGTTGGATAAACGGATCTATATTAGCCGGCTCCTTCGGCATCCGGGGCAGCCTTTTCCATTTTCTCTTTTAAACGAGCCGACTGGGTAAGTATTTTCTTCTCGTTGTAAAGCTTGAGGAAAACCAGGCTTAACAGGCAAAAACCAACCCCGGCCAGGCCGGTTAGCCTGACTCCCAGGTCGTCTCCCACGTCCCGACCAAATACTAAAAGCGAAGTAAAAACCAGCATGGCAATCATCTGCCCCAGCTTCATCATGAAATTACGGGCTCCGAAAAAGATGGCCTCCCGGTGGCTGTCGGTACGCAGGGAATCATTTTCAGCAATATCAGCGACAATCGCGTTGGGCAGGATACCGTAGGCGGCCAGCGGGAAAAAGGCCAGGGCCACCAACAGGTAACCCTGCAGGCGCAGGGGCAAAGGTATCCAGTCCTGGCCGGACTGGGAAGTTAAAAGCAAAGACAGGGCAAACAGGACCAGGGAAAAGATCAGAACCGGCTTTTTGCCTACCCGTTTTGCCACCAGGTTTACCAGAGGGTAGCAAACAAAAGACCCGCCCATGAGCAGGATGAACAGGAAAGAATAAAAATCTTCCGGCTGGCGCAGCAGGACGGTGACATAATAAATCAATCCGGTCTGGAGAATGGTCATGAAAATCCAGTATATTAAATCGGACACGGTAAAAACTATAAAATGACGGTTGCTGAAGGTCAAGCGCAGCGATTCTTTCAAGGGAACTGAAGTGGGCTCACCAACACTGTATTTGTTTTCATTGACCAGGAAAACGGGAATATAAAGGCAGACAAGGGCCAGAAGGCCCAGTATCCCAAAAGAGACCTGAACCGCTCCCACCCGCGAAATATCCAGCGCCTCTTCGAAAATCCCGAACATAATCGGCGCCTGGGCCGCTACCACCATGCCCATAAAATAGGTAACAGAAATATAAGTGCACAAATTCAGCCGCTCCCTGGGATTATGGCCCAGCTCAGCAATCAAAGCCGTATAGGGAACATTGTAAACCGTAAAGGCGATATAAAATAGCAGGACGCTAACGGCAAGCCAGGCCAGGTTTCCCGTGCTGGGCGCACCGTGCGGAGGGAAAAAAACCAAAAACATGAGAATGACCATGGGCAGCCCCCCGGCAGCCATGAAGGCGATCCGCCGTCCGATCCTGGAAGAAGAGCGGTCCGAAAGGCTGGCGATCCAGGGATCGGTGACGGCATCCAAAAACCGCCCTCCCATAGTAATCAAGCCGATAACTGAGATAAAGCCCAGGAAATAATACTCGGGGATCAAGCGAGGCAGCCCGGCGCCACCAGGCGGAAGGTAAAAATAAACCAGGTAGTTAATAATAATCCCGATCACCAGGGCCCAGCCAAATTGCCCTACAGCATATGCTATAGCCCTGCCCAGGGGTAGCGTGGGTTTCATATTTTTCTCCTTTTCATTTGTTCATTTATAATCATGACCTCTGTTTTTAAACTGCTTCATGGTGAATTTTAACGATGACCTCGTAGTCACGTCCCATTGATGCCCTCCCGGCAAGATATTGGAAAACTGATTTTACTTGACATTATATCCCTTATGGGGGATACTTTACAAAACCAGTTTTTTAAGGTACCATCCAACCTTATAGCAGGCTCCCTAAAGTTTTGCCCCTGTTAATAAGGCTTATTTTTTGTAAATAATGCTATGTTCAATAATCAGCAGCCCTGCGGCAGCAGGTGACTACAGAAAGGAGTATATCTGGCAGGCAATGTAATCTGACCTCCCACCTAAAAGATATACCAAAAATATTTATGTCCGCTTTTATCGACATAATTACAAACTACAGCATAGCCGATTTTTTACATGATTTAACCCTTGTTGGTATCGCTTACGGTTATATTTTGCTTACCGTCCTGGGGGGGGGGTTATGTCTAAATTTGTTGCCCGCAAAACCATCCATCTTTTTACCGGCCTGGTGGTTTTAATTGTCCCTTTCTTCATCCTGCCCCTGCATGCCGTAGTGATTGCCCTGAGCCTGACCGTTGCCGTTTATTTCAGCGCCCGGGACAGCTCCGTCAAGCAGCTGCAGGAGCTGTATGAAGCAATCGGCGAAGAAGCGGAACAAAAAGTAGGACGCCTGCAGGGCCCCTTTTATTACAGTCTCTCCATCACCCTGCTTTTCACAATATTTGTCCTGTTCGCCCCTTACCGGCTTTACTTTCCCATCTGTGGTATTTTAATCATGATCATCAGCGATTCGCTCGCCTCGATGGTGGGCAAAAACTACGGTCGTATAAAAATTGCCCTTTCTTATACCGGCTCCCAGAGGACCCTGGAAGGATCGCTGACCTTTTTCGCCTCGGCCTTCCTGCTCTGTTACGGGGCTTTTTATTATTACGGCCTCTTTAATCCTAATCACCAGAAGATCTTAACCCTGGATTTGGTATTGATCTATGCCCTGGTCACTGCCCTGGCCGGAACCCTGTTTGAGCTGTTTTCACCTTCAACCACCGATGATTTGACCGTCCCCGTGGCAACCACCCTGGTGATTTTCCTGTTAACATTGCTTTAAAGGCACATCCCGATATACCCTTTATAATTAAGTTAATCCGGTCACGGTGTTGATAATGCTGCTCCACTTAAAACAGGTTTAAGGCTAACTTGCTCCCAGCACGACTGCTAAGAACCAGGCAAAAAAACCATATTTCATAAATAGGCTCAACCGCTCCAGTTTGTCCTCAGAGTTTGTGCGCCTGGCATTAAAGGCTATATAAGCAAACAGGGGGAGCATACAGAAAACGACGATTAATAAATAGAAAACGCTGTATTGTTCGATAAAGAAAGCGGCCAGCATCACCAGTGCGGTTATCCCCAGAAAAGCAATCATGAAGTTGCAGGCAGTTTGTTTGCTCCAGGCCGTAGCTATGGTCCGGCACCGCTCCTGCAAATCCCCCCTGTAGTCGGCCATGGTTTTCAGGATCTCCCTGCCCATCATAGCAAAAAACACCGTGACGGCCAGCATCAAAGTAGGCTGGATGTTGCCTGCCGCCACCCCGCCAAAAATAAAACAAAGAGCTACGATAGCAGCTACTGCTGCGTTGCCCCACAGCACGGTACATTTAAGTTTCCAGGAATAAAGGTAGAGCAAGAGGTTGGCTCCGATGGCAATATAGAAAGCATGCAGATTAATAAATGCGGCAATCCCCAGAGACAGAACGGTACCGGCAGTAGAAAAAATCAGCGCCTGCCGCGGGCTGATCTCGCCGGAAGGCAGAGGCCTGCCGGGCTTGTTGATCCTGTCTATATCAATGTCGATGTAGTCATTCCAGGCATTGGTGGAGACGGTAATGAGCAAGACCACGGACGCTGCCAGGATTACCGGCAGCCAAGATGGAGCGCCGGCTACGTAACCGCTGACAAAAACGGCCACACAACCGGCCAAAGCATTTATGGGACGGCCCAGCCTGTAAAACCCTTTCAGCATTAATTACCTCCACCGGGTTACTGCCGAGAACTCCCGGTTATTTTTAGCGATCCGCTTAATGATAGCATATTTTCAGCGACAGCAGTAACAAATTTACATGTCCCTATTCTTTCTATAGGGTCAAGCTATACAGATGGCCCGAAGCCAATTTTGACTGCTTTATTATTTGTTTCTTCTAGCCTGTTCTTCTTCTACCAGGGCTCTCCTTAAGATTTTTCCGACCATTGATTTGGGCAGTTCATCTTTGAATTCAACTTGCCGCGGGACCTTGTAAGAAGCCATATTTTTCTTGCAGAATTCAATCACTTCTTGTTCGGTCATGGTTTCGCCTTCTCGAAGAACGATGTAGGCCTTGATAGTTTCGCCCCGGTAGGGATCAGGGACCCCGGCCACCGCCGCTTCCTGGATTTTATCATGACTGTATAGCACCTCTTCTATTTCCCGGGGAACAATATTGTAACCGCCGGCGATGACCATATCTTTGAGCCGATCAACGATGAAGAAAAAACCGTCTTCATCCATGATCGCAATATCGCCGGTATGAAGCCACCCGTTACGTAAAACCCGCCGGGTTTCTTCAGGTTGGTTGTAATAGCCCTTCATCACCTGGGGGCCCCTGATAACCAGTTCGCCCCTTTCCCCTGCCGGCACTTCGCAGTCCGGTTCGTCGAGATCAACAACCCTGGCCTCGGTGGCCGGTAAAGGCACACCAATGCTGCCGGCTTTTCTGACTCCGTAAACTGGGTTGCTGTGGGTAACAGGAGAAGCTTCGGTCAGCCCGTACCCTTCAATCAATCGGCCACCGGTAATTTCTTCAAACCTGGCCTGCACTTCGACCGGTAAGGGGGCCGCCCCGCTATTGCAAACCCGGATCGAGCTCAAGTCATATTTTTTCAGTCCGGGGGTATTGATCAAAGCCACATACAGGGTGGGCACGCCGGGGAAAAGGGTTGGTTTCTCCTTATCGATCAACTTTAAAATCATCTTAAGATCAAAGCGAGGCACCAGCACCAGCGTGCCTCCTTTAATCAGCAACATATTCAGGCAGGTAGTCAAACCGTAGCTGTGAAAAAAAGGCAGGACTGCTATGCCCTTTTCTTTTCCTTCCATGAAATCGGGCAGAAAACTGACCGTTTGCAGGACATTTGTGGCCAGGTTACGGTGGGTGAGGACCGCCCCTTTCGATATTCCCGTAGTGCCGCCGGTATAGAGCAGGCAGGCCGGCGCATCAAGATCAATATCCGGTTCCTGGAACCGGTCCGGTTGCCCGGCAATCAATTCCTCAAACCAGGCATCGGAAGCTTCGAGGTTAACCCGATCTCCTTCCTTTTTCTCCCGGGCCAGCGTATAAAGAAAGCGCAACGCCGGCGGAAAGTAGTCTTTAATATTGCCGACAATTATTTTTTTTATCCCGGTTTTCTGTTCCAGCTTTTTTATCATTGGATAAAAACGGCTTAAGGTTATAATCGCTTCGGCTTCGGAATCATTTAACTGGTATTCCATCTCTCTTTCCACGTACAAAGGGTTGCAGGGCACGACAGTATAACCGGCCTGCAGGGCTCCACAGTAGGCAATCACAAACTGGGG
>SL_8KL_010_SEDDRAFT_10000620_pt1 | contig 31216 bp, 35 predicted proteins | sample SodLakKL_010_SED_4_FD_11160 | JGI IMG/M metagenome (IMG submission 11160)
CCGCCGAAATGATCGGCAGCCATGGACTTTCTGCCGCGGCCTTTGTTCCTATATATCCATCATTCATCGACTGTGAAAACATGGGCTTTGCCTACCTCCATTTTTTGGAGCTTGTCTTGATCTTTCATGCATTCGAGATAACCTGCCAAGAAGTCCCTTCTTTCGTCTAACCTCTCCGCAAGCTGAGAAACCGACATAAGCTCATCAGAAAGTTCTTCAATTATTTTATTCTCGAGCGTGTTCGAGCCATCTTCCATCTAAATACCTGCCTTTAGTACTAGTCTTTGTATATACATAGTCAATACCTTTACACTTTATAAAAGTTATCTATACTACAGTAAACAAGAAATGTGTATTATACATAAAAACTACATAGATACTGAACATATATTTTATAGATAATTAACAACTTGTATATAATATATTTGTTGTTTAAGAATAATATACAAACTGTTTTTACATATAATTATAATATATTTAATATAAATTATACATAATAATATAATGAAAACTTTATAGTAACTATACTGTTACAATAGCAAACAAGAAACAAAAAAAGGACATGTGGAGGATGGACCCGGTGGGATTTGAACCCACGGTCTCCACCATTTTCCTACGAAGCAGGGAAAGTCGAAGTCCCCCTGTTTCGTATTGCCAAGGTGGTGTCTTTTTGGTACACCGAAAACCGAAAACTCGGCTTCCGTATTTCCACTAGACTACGGGCCCGGCTTTACCTCCTATTGTACCGTGGAGTTAAATAAATTACGGTTTGAACCCAAAAGCACAAAGTGTTTTAAAGACAAAGTAGAAAATACATGTGATGGATGTAAAGGAAAGAAATCCCGTGTTGGTTCTGGTATTAGCAATAGTAACATTTGGGATATATGGGATATACTGGTTTTATACAACCACAAAGGAAATGGTAGAAGCTTCAGGTAAAAACAGCAGTCCGGTTCTGTGGACGATAGGATTATTCATACCCATAGTAAACATAATAATGTTCTGGAAACATGCACACCTTTTAGAAGAAGTCACAGGTGAACATAGCGGGATACCTGTGTTCCTTCTTTGGTTAGTTTTCTCGCCTGCAGCACTCTACATATCACAGGTGGATCTAAATACTCTTGTAGAGGATTGACTGGACTTTTCTGAAAACTGCAGGGATATAGCCATACGGAATCAGTCGAAATCCTTTTCAGGCTTCGATGTTTCCGCTGTACCACAAACCATGCCTATCCACTTATATACAACTATGATTTATTTATGTCTATGAAGCTCGACAAAGCCGTTAAGGAAGCAAAAAAACTAGATGAAGTCGATGAAATACTTTCTTCCGGTGGCTTTTTGTGCTCCGCCTACATTCTGATGGAGAAGGACAAAGAACTAGACGAATGGAACCTGGCCTTTTACTCCAAGGACAAGGATGAAATAACAGCGGTCAAAGTTAAAGACTCCAAAGCAGAGCTCGGAGTAACTGATTCACCATTAAGAGAAGACACGGGAAAGATAGATGTTGACAAGGTGAAGATCGGTGCAAAGGATGCCTTGGAAAAGATAAAGAGTACGCTGGAGGAAGAGTTTTCCGTTTCATATGAAAAGATCCTTTTCACACTGAAGAAGGACGAAAGACAGGAATGGAGGGCTGTTTTCGTAGGAAAAAGTCTTTCTATAGTATCGATAGCAGTTGACACGGAAACAGGAGAGGTTGTCGAAAAGGAGAGAAAAAGTTTAGGAGCAGGGAAATCTTTCGGTGGATGAGTAAGATGGGACCGCCGGGATTCGAACCCGAGATCTCCGGCTTCCATGCCGCGCACGAAAATGATTTACGCGCGGTGGCCTTATAAGACCGGCGCTTTGGTCCCCTTCAATGGGCCTAACCAAGCTAAGCCACGGTCCCAACGGGAATATCTAACAGTTAAAGCTTTTTATTTCTCAGGAGTTAAAAAGATTTACATGAAGTCAGACGCCCTCGGAAAAATCAAGGACTTTCTTGTTTCCGGTGGCTTCAGTACATTCGAGTATCCAAGAGGATGCTTCGATATAGCCGCCAGGAGAGAAAGATTGCTTCTTCTGAAGGTGCTGACCAACATAGATTCCTTCCAGAAAGACCAGGCGAAGGATCTTAAACTCCTTTCAAAATTTCTCAGCTCGAGCTGTTTTCTGCTTGGTGAGAAGACAAGGAGAGAAAGGCTGAACGACTCAGTTATATACGAACGTTTTGGGGTTCCTGCAATGACGATCGACACTTTCACTTCGGTTGTTGATGGAAAATATCCAGGAAAGTTCAGGGCAAGAGGTGGAACCTTTGGACGTATCGATCCCAACGAGCTTAAGAGATACAGAAAGAAAAACAACGTAACACAAAGTGACCTCGCAGACAAACTGGGAGTATCACAGAAAAGGATATCAGAGTACGAATCAGGTGAAGGGAGTGCTCTACTGAACATGGTGAGAGCTCTAGAAGAACTTGTCGGTGGGGACATAAGACAAGGTGTCAACCCCTTTGAAATGGAAGCCGATGTACAAACGGACAAAGGAAAGGAAGGGGAGATAAGTCAAAGGCTCGCGGATCTGGGTTTCAGAACAGGACACGTCAAAAGAGCTCCGCCCAGACTCCTTGTGAGGAGCGACTCAACAGTACTTTCGAGGGTAATGGATACGAAAAGAGATGAAAACAATATACCGAGCCTTGTGGAATTTTCCAAGGTAAGTGGAACCGACGTCTTCATAATAACCGAAGACAGGAAAGACATAGAATCCGTGCCCTGTATAAGGAAAAACAGACTTGATGAAATAGAAGACTCAAAGGAGCTTCTAAGTATAATAGAGGAAAAGAAACGTTCGGCCTAATGGCCAGTGTTATAATGAAACTAGGACATTCTGGAAAAGATAGGTTCCTTACCCGAGAACGCAGATCCAAGATGGTAAAGATAGGTGCAGTACTTTTCTTTTCAGGAATGGCCCTTCTTATAATGTCCTTCCGTATATTCCCTGTCGTAAGAATACCAACGGACTACGTTAGCATAACATTTACTCTATCTTTTATCATGATACCCACGGGTGTCCTGCTTGTGATGATAGCAAGGTTCTACCACGGACTTTCGTATATTCTGGCACTGGTTGTTTTCCTTGTGTTGGTAGGAGGTATGGCGAATATGCAGACAGAGGAAGCCGACCCCGGAAAGATAGATGTCTGTTGTGAAGTGTTCGTGGAAGAGGATGGATGTACAACACCAGAACTACCCGAAAACTTCGATATATGGTTCGGAGAGGAAAAAATCGACTGTAGGGATTTGACACCCGGAACGGATATATACAGCTGGAGATCTATCTGTGACTGCTAGTTTCTAAGACTTTTTAACTTGTCTATATTCCATGAGAATCCCTTTTCATCGACGGGTGTTTCGACAACCATCGGCTTGTCTCTGAACTTTCTATGGTTTATAAAAAGCCTGAACGCCTTATCCCCTATCTTACCTTCTCCTATGTGCTCGTGCTCATCTTTTTCAGAGGAGAAGTCGTACTTGGAATCGTTGATATGAAGATAATGTAGGTTCTGAAAACCTATTTTTTTATCAAATTCCCTTACAAGGCCCTCAATACTTTCTTCGGTTCCAAACTGGTATCCGGCTGCGTACATGTGACATGTATCCAAACACACACCCAGACTGCCGTAACTGTAATCCGATAGTTCTACTATTCTACTAAGTTCTGAAAAATTCTTACCTATCGTAGTACCCTTCCCGGCGGTGTTTTCAAGGAGAACCGTTACGCTGTCCGGTATTTCCAATCTGGACAGTCTTTTCGCTATGTTCTCTATACCTACATCGACCCCCGAACCTGTATGAGCTCCCGGATGAAAAACGTAGAACGGTATCCCAAGCTTACTTGTGGAAATTATTTCCCTCTGCATACATTCCATCGACTTTTCTGCTAGACTCTCCTTTGGGGTTGCCATGTTTATCAGATACGTTCCATGCACTACCCAGGGCCCTATATTTTCCTCCGAAGAAAGTTTCTTGAATCTGTCGACCGACACATCATCAGGTTTGTTCACTTTCCAACCACGCGGAGATCCGACAAATATCTGCCCACAGTTACCTCCGAAATCAATCTCCCTGGAAACTGCATTAGAAAACCCTCCACTTATCGAAACATGTGCACCTACCCTAAACATGGGAAAAGAATGCACCCGGACAATTAAAATAGTTTCGTCCATCACCACAACTTTTAAATATGTGTATGGAGGTATATTTGCCCTGAGATAAACTATTATTCGAACATTCAAAAATCAAAAGAAAAACAAAACAAGAGGTGATAATTATTCCACAAGGAAGACATGGTGTCGGTCAACCCATTTTCATTCTAGGTGAAGACACAGAAAGACAAAGCGGCAGAAATGCACAGAAAAACAACATCGCAGCAGGAAAGGCAGTTGGGGATACAGTTAGAACAACATTAGGACCCAAGGGAATGGACAAAATGCTAGTTGATTCAATGGGCGACATCGTGGTAACGAACGACGGCGTAACTATTCTGGATGAGATGGAAATCGAACATCCAGCAGCGAAGATGATGGTCGAGGTGGCAAAAACCCAGGAAGAACAGGTGGGTGATGGAACCACAACGGCTGTCGTAATAGGATCGGAACTACTCAAAAAAGCAGAGGACCTGTTAGATCAGGATATCCACCCAACCCTCATCACAAGAGGATACAATCTCGCTTCGAGTAAGGCTCTAGAAGAACTCGAAGACATGAGCGAAGAGGTGGATTTTGAAAAAAACAGAGATCTCCTCAGAAAAATAGCCATGACGTCGATAACAGGAAAATCGGCAGAAAAAGCATACGAAAAGTATGGTGATCTTGCAGTAAGAGCGGTAGAGTCTATCATGGAGAAAACCGAGGGCGAGCTCAATATAGACAAGGACGACATCAAGATAGAAAAGAGTGAAGGAGATGGGATCAAGAACTCCGAGCTCATAGAGGGCTTGATCATCGACAAGGAGATGGTCCATGCAGACATGCCGAAAAAGATCAAAAACGCGAAGGTTGCTCTCGTAAATACAGCGATAGAGGTTGAGGAAACATCTACAAACGCAGAGATACAGATCTCTTCACCAGACCAACTGGAAAGCTTCCTAGATCAAGAAGAAAAGATGCTCAAGGGCATGGTCGAAAAGATCGTTGATTCTGGAGCAGATGTAGTATTCTGTCAAAAAGGAATCGATGATATCGCACAACACTACTTTGCAAAGAGGGGTGTTGCTGCTGTTCGGAGAGTCAAAAGTGATGACATGGAAAGGTTGGCACGTGCCACAGAGGCAAAGATAGTAAACAGCGTCGAAGACCTTTCGACCAATGACCTAGGCGAAGCAGGAAATATAGAAGAAAGGAAAGAGAAGGAAAAAATGATTTACGTAAAGGACTGCAAAAGTCCAAGGACCGTGTCGCTTCTTCTCAAAGGAGGAACAGAGCATGTCATCGACGAAGCAGAAAGATCCATGAACGATGCTCTAGATTGCATCATAACCGCACTGAAATCTGGAAAGATAGTAAGTGGTGGTGGATCGGTCGAACAGGAGATTTCAAACAGACTGAAGAAGTACGCACAGTCGGAATCCGGGAGAGAACAGTTGGCCATAAGAGCATTTGCGGAAGCACTTGAAGTAATACCAAGAACACTTGCGGAAAACACAGGAATCGACCCTGTCGATGCACTGGTTGAGATAAGATCCGCACACGACGAAGGAAGAATGAACCACGGCCTTAACGTAGAAAAGGGGAAAGTAGTGGATATGCGAAAGGCTGGTGTTATCGAGCCACTTGGAATAAAGAAGCAGGCACTACAGTCCGCCAGTGAGGCTGCAGAGATGATCCTGAGGATCGATGATGTAGTTTCTGCAGGTGATTTAAAGGGAGGCGGTGACTCCGGAGGAGGTGGAATGCCTGGAGGCGGAGGAATGCCGCCGGGAGCAATGGGAGGTCTGTAAAAGCAGATAAAACTCCCGACTCTTCTTTTTCTTTTTTAAGCCCACAAAATATTTAAGTAAGACCGATAAAAATAACAGTATGCCAGAGGACGAGGTAGAGATAGAACCGGAAAACGAAGAGGAATATGAGGTAGTACCACTTTCTCCTATTAGAAAGCTTGAGAAGAGAATAGAAAAGCTTGAAGAACAGAAGAAGTCCCAGGAAAAGGGCGAACTTTCTACAGAGATAATGGGTCTTGCAAAGGCAAACCAAGAGATGGTCAAAGAGATGGTTAAATCAAACAGCGAACTGAGAGAAGAACTCGAAAAGGTAACAGAACAGTGGAAAGAGCTGATAGAACTTATAAAGGAAGGTGAAGGAGAAGAACAAATACCAGAAGAGTCGACCGAGGACTCGGAAAGTATGGAAGAACTTATAGAGTTTAACAAGGAGCTTATAGAGAACAATAGGGAGATGGTTGAAACCATGAAATCCCTCAAGGAAAAACTAAATGACAATGAAAAAAATAAAAGGACTGTACGAACCGCTCCTCCTAAGGTCAGAATTGGGAAGAAAAAACCACCCAACAAAGAAAACGATAAAAATACGAAACCCGTTAGAAAGAGGCGACCTGTAAAGAGAAATAAAGACATGGAAGGCGAGGAGAGGAGTTGGCGGAAGTAGATAGGAGGTGAATAGTATTAAAAATAAAATAACAAATATCCAGTTCGGGATTCTAATCCTTCTTGCAGTTGTCCTGGGATTAATCATCGTTCTGCTCCCTGTTCAGGCTTGGTCCTGGGGTGTGGACGACAAAGGAATGATCCTGGAGATGCTTGTTGCATCCTTGCTGGCAGTCCAGATAGTATCGCTGTTCTTCCAGATAAAGGACCACGAAGAAAAGTGACCCCGTGACAAAACTGCTTTCAAGAGAGATGCTGCTAGTGATGGCTATAATAGACCAACTGTATAAACTTTAAATAGGAGCATGATTAACTTGGTTATTGATAGCATGATTAAGAAGAAAGGTATATCACCCGTAATAGCAGTTGTCATGCTTCTTCTCATAGTAGTTGTTATGGTAGGTGGTGTCTTCACATGGATGCAGATGATCCAGGAAGACGTAGAACGCGTAGGTGAAGAACAACTCGAAGGCATTCTCGACCAGGCTAGAGAACACACGGCCATAGAGATGTACAGTTGTGATGACGATACTGTTACATCTGTTACTCTCTACAACGGCCATGCTTACCAGGAATGGGAGGATATGGTAATCTACATCGACGGAACAGCAGTGGAGTTCGGCGACAACGGTGAAGACGAATTCGACCTTGAACCTGGAAGACATAGAATAGACATAGAACAAAACGGTGGTGACGGCGATTTCGGAGACATTGGAGATGCTCTAGCTACCTGGGATGATGATGGTCTAAAGAGAGGCCACGTCATGAACCTTGGTTGGAGAGGAGAAACAGTAGCCACAGAAACCTTCACCTGTTGATTGAGAAGAAGTAGTTGGTTCGCGGCTGTATTTCAGAAGTAGTTGTACTTAGGGCCGGATTAGTCTTGGTAGGACTTTTCAAGGAATGGTTTGTCGTTTAAACCAAACACCCACTTCTTTCCTATTTTTGACCTGTAGTACGTGCACGTATAATCATATCTTTTTATATTTATGAACAACTATTAGGAGTATGTTCAATGCTTTCCCGGATCTCGAAAGGAAGGGGCAGCAAGTGCTAACAGCTATTCTTTTGACGGTCGTGATACTGACTGTATCTCTCTCCTCATACTTTTGGGGAAGGGAGATACTTGAAAAGTCCCGGGATCAGAGAAACTTTCAGGAGATGGAAACCTTTGTCAGAAACCTTAACGACAACATAAAGGAGGTCTCGAGACGGGGTGGAAGGACTGAGATGACTGTGGATCTGCCAGACGGAGCAGAGATCAACATAAACGAAGGGCCTCCAGGAGGTATGGACAACATAACGCTCGATTTCAGCGTAAGGGGACAGATGATGGCAACCGGACAGGATATTGCTATAGTTGGCTCGAAGGGATCGGAGACGCCCATAGTATACAGCCCCGATGTTATAGTTGCAAGATCCGAGGGATTCGATGACTTTTACAGCGTTAAGCTTAAACTGTACTACAAAAACTCCACGGTTGGAGGAGAACCGCAAAGTAGGATAGGAATAGATGCGATCGGAAGGAGAAGCTCGGTCGGGGGGACTACAGATATAATTATACAGCAGGGTCCGAGGGAGAACTACAACGGATTTACAGTAAACAAAGTCGAAGTAAGAATAATCTGAGGGACTGTTATGGAACTAAAAGGACAATACCTATCTCTGGAGCAGATGATTCTATTTACCATAAGTATAGTCATAATGGTTATGATATACTACTCGTTTTCACTGCTTACGGAAGACGTAGGTGAATCGATAGCCAAAGACCAGATGGAAGAGGTCTCGGAAGTTGTAATAGCAGGACTTTACACAACATTCAACTCATATGAAAACGGTGTGGAATACAGAAGAATAGAGATAGACATACCCAAAGAAATTTCAGGCGAAATGTACAAAGTTAATATAATGGACAGAAACAAAATCAGGGTTTACGGTGACGGCGGTCCCGAAATACAACAGGCGATGGGAGGAATTTCGGACGAAATACACATAAAGATGGACGAGGGCTTTATGACAGGAGTGACGTCCCGAAAAGGCAAAATCTTTATAGAACTCGACAGTAATGTGATAAAGGTAGGAAGGTAGGTAGAGGATATTATGTCAGACGGAAAGAAAAAAACAGGAGACGGGAATACAAACAAGAACATAGGCAATGTCATCGGCAGACTGAGAAGCGGCATAAAGAAAAAACAAACCGTGGAATCTGAAAACACGAAGAAAAACAAAAACATCAGCCTTCCAAGCCCTCTTCGTCTGACCACAAAAAAAGCCAGTGACCGATCGGAAAGAAACAAACCCCAAAAGAACTATGGAAACAGTTTATACAAACAAACCCAAAACACGAACAATCAGAAATCTATGACCAGCAAGCAGAAAACCACCCAGGAAAAGAAGAGGGACGAAAAGATTCGAAGCTTCAATAGAAATAAGGGAAGTTCAGATACAACCTCGAAAACAAAAAAGAGGAGAATCAGCAAGACAGATAATAGTCCGATTAAAAAGAAGGTGGAGGATGACGACAAAGAAGGTCTTGAATCTTACGTATATGAGAGTGCAACCGAAAATCAAGGAATCTATCTACCCGAGATAGACTGGGAAGGAACTACAAAAAATACCCTTGGAAAGCCCAAGAAGGAAAAAAAGAAGCTTACTGAAGTAGACGAGTATTATAGCCTCGTTCCGAAAAACCCAAAGCCCGGGGATGATATTTTTGCATACTCCCATATAACATGGGACGAAAGTAAAAACTCTTTGGTCTATAAAGTCAAGGAACCCCGGTTATCAAAAAGGGACAAACAACTACTCAAGGAAATAAAGGAAAGTATAGAAGAAAGACTTGATGTAGATTTCGATGAGCTCGCACAGATAAAGGCCAGGAGTTATATTTCTGAAAAGCTTGACGAGGTCCTTTCAATACTCGGTCGGGATCTAAATCCTGTAAGAAAGAAAGCCATAAACTACTACCTCGAAAGAAATTTTATAGACATGGGTAAGATAGAACCGTTCATGAAGGATCCACACATAGAAGAAATATCGTGCGACGGTGTCGGTATACCTATATTTGTATACCACAGAAACTCGAGATACGGATCACTGGAAACAAACGTGGTCTTTGAAGACGAAGAAGAGCTTGATCAGTACGTTATGAGGCTTGGCCAAACGGTAGGCAAAACCGTATCAATGGCAAACCCACTGGTAAACGCATCGATGCCAGACGGCTCAAGACTCCAGGCTACACTCGGAACAGATATAGCAAGGAGGGGCTCCAATTTCACGATAAGGAAGTTTACAGAAAATCCACTAACACCTGTAGATTTAATAGAATTTGGAACAGTTGATCCCAGAGCTCTTGCATATCTTTGGATGGCGATAGAACACCAAAACTCTGTTCTTGTTTCCGGAGGAACAGCAACCGGAAAAACAACGATGCTGAATGTTATATCGCTTTTCATAAAACCTGAGATGAAAATAGTTACAATAGAAGACACAGCAGAACTTAGACTGCCACACGACCACTGGATTCCAGAGGTAGCACGAGAGGCCATAGGAGAGGAAGGATCTGATGTAGTAGACATGTTTGCCCTTCTGAAAGAGTCTTTAAGGCAGAGGCCCGACTACATAGTAGTGGGTGAAGTCAGAGGTTCAGAGGCTTTTGTACTTTTCCAGGAGATGTCAACGGGACATCCGGGTCTTGCTACTATCCATGCAGAAAACCCCGAAAGGCTTGTGAACAGGCTCACCACAAGACCCATAAATCTACCGCCTTCCCTGCTAAATACCCTTGACATAGTAATCTTCCTGAGAAAGGTAAAAAGGGGCGGCTCTTTACTGAGAAAAATAGATCAGATAGTCGAGTTGAAGAGGTTCTCAAGGGAGAAAAACGTTCCTCTAATGAACCGTGTTCTAAAATGGGATCCAAAAACCGACAGGCTTGTAAGCGAAAACCCGAGCATAGTGCTCAATGAAATCTCGGAGTTAAAGGCAAAAAACGAAGAAGAGATCAAACAAGAGATCGAAGAAAGGGAAGAAGTAATACGGTGGATGGTACATGAAAATATGAGAGATCTGGAAGACATAGGACTTATACTATCAAAGTTCTACACCGATAAAGATGCCCTTTTAGAAAAAATAAGATCAGGGGGGTAATAATCTGAGCTTAAAGGACTGGTACATAAAAAAATCTTTGGACTTGTTTTCTGGCTTCGTTGAGCCATATCTACATCACTTCGAAAACCTCAAGCCCGCCCTTCTAAAGGGTAACATAAACCTCGCTCTCCGAGAATATATGTGCATGGCCATCATGACAATAGTTTTAGTTTTCTCGATAGAGATGCCCATTGTCGCCTTTATACTTGCTCTGATGCCAGTGTTTACGATACCGGTAGCAGTTATGTTATCGCTTATTATATCTATGGCTGTTTCGGGTCTTATAGCCTTCTTATTTTACATAAATCCATCACTCAAAGCAAACCTCAGGGCAGAAAAAATAGACCACGGTGTTCCCTTTGCAGCCACATATCTGACAACAATTGCAGGTAGTGGTATACAACCGTCTAAAATGTTTAAAATTCTCTCGGAGTTTGAAACCTACGAAGAAATGACAAAGGAAGCAGAAAAAATATCGACACGTATAGAACTTGTGGGTATGAATGTGACCGAGGCCCTGGCTCGCTCCGCAAAAGAATCGCCATCGGAAAGATTGAGTGAGCTCTTGTGGGGAATAATAACCACAATAAGAAGCGGATCAGATCTACACGAATATCTTCAAGAAAAATCAAGGAAGCTTATGGAAGGACATAAAAGAGATCTCGAGGAGTATTCCAATAATCTTGGGACGTTCCTTCAGATATACCTGACACTGATAATAGTAGGATCAGTTTTCACGGTTATAGTTACATCGATTATGTCAAGCTTTGGCCTGGGCGCAGGAACTGCGGGTATGATAGCAATACTCCAGTTTTCCGTTGTTTTCATATTTTTACCGGCTATAACCATGGGATTTATATGGCTTATACGGTCAACCTATCCAGGATGATTGAATGTCATTGAGTAAAATAAAGGGCATGGAAAAAAAGAAGATGCTGATGGTGTTTCCACCTCTGGTCGGCATCATCATACTTCTAGTTGTATCGCTTATATTTCCCGAACCAGGGATGATAGGAGTCACTGTCCTTCTTTCAATAATGGTTTCTGTTGTGCCTTATGTGACATGGAAGTACTTCCGGGTAAAAAAGGTGAATGCCATGGAAAAACAGCTTCCGAACTTCTTGAGGGACCTTGTCGACGCGAAGAAAAGCGGACTGACCCTTACACAGGCCCTAAAGGAGGCCTCGCAGAATGAATATGGAATGCTCAATGGCGATGTAGACAAGATGAGCAAACAGCTTTCGTGGAACATGAGCTTCGATGAAGTGATGATGAGGTTTGCCGAAAGAAACCGTGACAGTGTAATGATAGGTAGAACTGTTAAAATGATAATGGAAGCCAAAAGGAGTGGTGGAAAGGTAATATCTGCGATGGAAACGGTTTCATCCGATGTATCAACCCTCATAGAAATCAACCAGAAAAGAAGATCCGAAATGTCTCAACATGCAGCGGTCTTGTATTTAATATACTTCATGTTTCTCGTTATAACTATAATACTTTCAAAGTTCCTCGTCCCAATGACGGAGGAGTTGGGTGGCGATGATATGATGTTGGGGGATGGGGGCGGACAGATATGCACGACTCCAATGCAAGCATCCGAAGAGTTTGTTTGCTCTTTTTTCCAGTCCTTTGCAAGGAGCTTAGGGCTTGGCACGGGCGAAGGAATTTACTATGAAGGACTTTTCTTATCAATGGTTTTAATCCAGGGTATATTTACAGGACTTATAATAGGTCAGGTCAGAAACAATTCACCGTCGGCTGGAATTAAACATTCAATGATAATGGCAGGCACAGGCCTTGTACTATATGTGCTAGCATCTAGATATATACCCATAGAAATAATGTGATTCCCATGGTGCAGATTCTTAGAAACAAAAAAGGCCAGTTCAGTATAGAATATCTCCTGGCGTTTATCCTTTTCTCCGTTGTTATACTGTATGTTTCTTTCCAGGCAGCCAATGTAATTCCTGGGATATTTGCCGAAAGGGAAAGATCTAGAAAAGAATCCATGGCGCACAGGACGGGAGATTTTCTTGCTAAAAACGAAAATGGGTTGGCAGAAGAACCCTATCTCTGGACAAGAACAAAGATCGAGGACCTTAAGGAAACGTGTGAGCAAGATTATGGAGAGGTTAAAGATACGATGGGAATAGTTGAAACATCCGGCGTCGAGATAGTGATTTACAACCAGACGACAAGAGAAAAAATATGTGATGGTCCTCCGATACCAAGCGGCGTCAGCCTAGGAAACTCCGTTAGGTTTGGTTATGTAAAGGAAAACGGACATGGCGAAGTACATAGACTCGAGGTGACTGTATGGTAGGAAACAGAGGATTCATATATATTGTTGAAGTAGTTCTGGTATCCGTCGTTCTCATTGTATCCATGGGGTTCCTTCTTGGACCGCTTGATCTGGAAGAAGACTGGGAATATGTTGAGCTTGAGAAGATAGGAGAAAGCATACTATCGTCCGCAAACAGAGAACAAAAGGTTGAAGAATCTGTTTTTAGAAAAACTCCCCATCTCACCGATAGGATCGACGATATAATATACAGTACGGGGGGAAGAATGAACCTAAGATACAGCTTAAAAGCTGAAAACCTGTATCCGTGGAAAATAAATGTTGGGTTCAACTGCACAGATGGTGGGTGTACCAATGGAGATCCTGTCGAAGAACGCATAACAATACAACAGACACTTGACAAGGTATGGATGAACAACAGATATATAGACTTAGAGGTCCTGAGAATAGACCTCGAAGAGTTTGAAGGCGATGGGCAAGAAGCAGGCAAAATGGATGTGTTCATAGCCAGAGGCGAAGAACAGGTGACCGGTGTAGACGAAAACTCAGGAGCCTTCAAAACCTTTGTAGAAAACGGAGGTGGCATAGTACAGTTCTCAGACTTCGATACGGTAGAGAACCTGGGGATTCAAGAGAGTATCTTTGGAATACAGCATGCCCCGGAGGAAAATGATTTGTCCTCATTCGAATTCATAAACAGAGAAGATCCTAAAAAGCCCAACTACGAACCTTCGAAGTTATTTTACGGTGTAGGAAGCTCGGTGGTAACAGAATACCCAACCGGCGATTTAACTAAAAGGGTCGGGGAGCTGGACCTGGGGGGGTTCTCGCGGTACGACGTAACGGTAGACAAAGACAAAAAGGTAAACATAACCCATGAAGGAGATATTATATGCGAACTGTGTGAAGAGGGGGATAGCTTCGAAGCCGCAGGTGAAGAAATCAGTATAAGAAAGATAGAGAAAAGGGGGTATGGTGTCAACAGGGACAATGTAATTGTACACTTCGACAATCCAAGAGACCATACTTTCACTTCGTTTGGTGATCTCAAAAGCACGGCCAAAAGCACAGAAGACGAAAGTCTAAACGTATTAGAAGGAGATGACAATTATATAATGGTTTTAAACAGAGTAGGGAACGGTAAAGCAGTATGGTTAACGGAAACAGAAACGGGAATGAATGATGAAATGAGGAACGATATTAAAAGCCTTCTTAGAGCCGGAGTGATCTGGGCGGGTCCGCGTGGTGAGTGGTTAAAAAGAGAAGACAGGCATCCCAGAAGTTCCTTCTCGCGAACCAGCCATTTCGGGTCTTTCAACAAAGATATGTACGAACCGTATAAAATCGTTATGGAAACATGGTACACATACTAAGACGCCGGTATTATGAAAGAAAAATTCTGTCCAAAGTGCGGAAAGAAAACAGAAGATCTCACCGAAAGCCTATGTAGGGAATGCTTTAGTGATAGGAAGGATCTAATTGAGGTTCCGGATAGGCTAGAGATATGTGTATGTGAAGCGTGTGGTAAAAAGAAAACAAAGCGCTGGGAGGACATCACAGTGGAACGGGCTATAAAAAAAGAGCTTATGAAACATCTCAGATCCGATGAAGTAGAAGATATAGAAGTCCTACATAAGGAGAATAACACGGCGGAAGTTGATATATCAATAACCACCAAGGATATTGACGTAAATCAAAGAAAAACCGTTGAAATAGACCTAGACAAAGGCCTGTGTGGAGACTGCAAAAAGCTGTCGACAGGTTATTTTGAAGCAAAGGTTCAGATACGCACAGAGGGAACATGCCTAGACGATGTTTTGGAATCTTGCCAAAAAATATTGAGTAGAAGCACGTACAGAAACGTTGTGTCGAACTTTAAAAGAACAAAAAACGGGGCAGATCTCTTCATGGTTTCAGGCTCTTCGGCGAAATATCTCACAAGAAAGCTGATGGAAATTTACAACGCAGAGAGAAAGGACAGCAAAACCCTTAAAGGACTTGATGATGGCAACAAAACATACAGAAGTACCTACCTAGTAAAGATCAAATGTGACGATAAACTACAATAGCTTTTTAAAATTTGAAAATAATCCTTTTCCATGCCAGAACAAAATAAACCACGTAGACTAAGGAAGCCAAAGGATGACCAGGTCCTCGGTAAGGTCCTGGAACTGTTGGGAGCCGACAGACTGAGAGTCAAATGTGAAGATGGCAACGAAAGAACAGTCAGAATTCCCGGACGTTTGAAAAAACGAGTTTGGGTAAACCGCGATGATATAGTCATAGTAGAACCATGGGACATAGAGAGCGACAAAAAAGGAGACATGGTTTGGAGATACAACAGAAACAAAATCCCAGCACTTAAGAAGAAGGGTTACCTAAAAAGAATTTCTGTTTCTTGAGCTAAGGTGATAGCATCAGGCAGAACATAAGGTTCACAGAAAAAAGGATAAACATAGTTAAAGAGAAGCTCGAAGAAATCGAGGATAGATCGGGAGTAGATATAGAAGTAAGGGGGCTCGATGTAAAGCTAGAAGGAGAAGCAGTAGACGTACTCAAGGTAAAAAATATACTAAAGGCCCTGATCGAAGGTTTCGTTCTGGCTGATACGTTTAAACTTTTAAATGAGAAAAATCAACTAAAGGTTGTTCGTTTGAAGGACCTAACTTCCTCGGGCATGTCGCTGGACAAAATAAAGGGGCGGGTGATCGGCGAGGGCGGTAGGACAAAAAGATTAATAAAAGAACTTGCCAGTGTTTCAGTATCTGTGCATAAAGACAACGTATCCTTCATAGGCGGGCCGGAGGGCGTTGAAGCTGCCAAAAGAGCGGTACAGATGCTGGTAAATGGAAAGCCCCATGGAAGAGTTTATAGGTATCTGGAACAAAACCAACCAAAGAAAGAAAAGATGATTGGAAATGCCGGGAAAAACAGCTGAAGAAATGGCACTGGATCAGAAAGAAATTTCTGTTGCCGAATTCTTCGAGAAGAATAGACATCTACTGGGTTTCGATAATCCTGCAAAGGCTTTAATAACAGTTGTGAAAGAGGGAGTTGACAATGCGCTGGATGCTTGTGAAGAGGCTGGGAAACTTCCATATCTAGATGTAAATATAGACGAAGTAGGTGACAACAAATATGAAATATCCTTAAAGGACAACGGACCTGGTATTGTAAAGGAACAGATGCCATCTATATTTGGTAAACTTCTTTATGGTTCAAAGTTCCACAGCCGAAAACAAAGCAGGGGCCAACAGGGAATAGGAATATCGGCTTCTGTTCTTTATTCGCAATTAACCACAGGAAAGCCTGCTATAATAACTTCTAGAACCGACATGGGTTCCCAACCAAAGCAGTTTGAACTTAAGATAGATACAGTTAAAAACGAGCCCGAAATACTGGACGAGAGGGAGTTAGAAGACAACTTCCAGCCCGGGACGGAAATAAAAGTGGTTGTTGAGGGAAAATATATTCAAAGATACCACTCAGTAGACGAATATCTAAAACAGACTGCAATAGCCAACCCGTATGCCCGGATAAAGTATTCGAACCCCGAGGGTGAGAGCTACGACTTTGAGAGAGCAGCAGAACATCTACCTCCTGAACCAAAGGAGATAAAACCACATCCTTACGGTGTTGAACTCGGCGTCCTGGCCAGAATGTTGAAAAATACGGACTCGAACAAGGTCCTATCCTTCCTCCAGAATGAGTTTACCAGAATAGGAAGGACTTCAGGTGAAGAAATATGCCGCCTGGCCGAGGTAGATCCTGATAAAACCCCCGCTAAACTTGGTCACAATGAACAGGAAAGGCTCCTGAATGCTATGCAGAAGGTAAAGATACAAAGACCGCCAACAGACTGTTTGTCTCCGATCGGAGCAGATCTTATAAAGAGCGGCCTTGAAAAGGAAATAGATGCCGAGTTTGTGACATCCACATCCAGAGACCCAGAGGTGTACAGAGGCAATCCATTCCAGATAGAGGTGGGGATAGCATATGGCGGAGAACTGGAAGAGATGGAGACGGACAAGGTAAAGGTGATGAGATACGCAAACAAAGTTCCGTTGCTTTATCAGTCTTCTTCGTGTGCTATAACGAAGGCACTGGAAAAGACCGACTGGAAACGTTACGGTCTCGATCAACCTGGAAGCAGTGGAACACCAAAGGGGCCTGCTATAATATTTGTACACCTATGCTCTACATGGGTTCCGTTCACTTCTGAATCCAAAGAATCTATAGCCAGATATCCAAAGATTGTAAAGGAGATAAAACTAGGTATACAAGAATGTGCACGAGGTCTTCAGAGACATTTATCAAAGAAACACAAAGGCAAAAAAGAAAAAAGAAGAAAAAAGATATTCAGCAACTACATGCCCTTGGTGCTTGAAAACGCAGTAGAACTTGCTGAAAATGGACATGAGCTGTCTATAGATCCCATAATGAAAAGGGTAATAGACGAGGAACTTGTGGAAAAGGCCGATGGGGGTGCAGACGATGAGTGACGAAGAAATTTCAAAAAACCTGACTGAAATAGGAGAAACCATAATCCAAAGAGTAAGAAATGATGAAGTTCCCTGGATAGAAGTACCATCTAGAACAACTTCTAACATAGTTTACGACAAAAACGCAGAATGCTATGTACTCGGTGAGAAGAGGACCAAAAGAGACGCGGGAAACATACGCCATGTAAAGAGGCTTGCTCAGATGTTGAAGGTCGCAAGCTTCTGTAAGAAAGAGCTCATGGGGTCCGAGCGACATGTAACAAAGAGAGAACTATACTACATATCCGAATCGTGGGGGGACAAACTAAAATTCAAAACACAGGATAGGAGCGATGACCTTGTAGAAGACATAGAGGCCATGATAGGGAGACCACGTGAAGACCTAAAGATAAATCCAAAGGCAAAAGGTTCGATATATGGTGATATTACATTGAGATTCAAAAATCCAAAGGGAGAAACAATGGAAGTAAACTGTCTCGATTCCGCCGATGGTCAGTCGATTGGACCCAGAACATGTGAAGCAGAGATAGTCGAATGTAATGCAGATAAGGTCTTGGCGATAGAAACCGATGGTATGTACAACCGTCTAATGGAAGAAAACGCACACGAAAAGTTCAATGCTGTGCTGGTCAATCTTGGTGGACAGGCAACTAGAGCTACAAGAAGAATAATCAAACGAATAAACGAAGTCAAGGATCTTCCCGCATACATCTTCACTGACTCAGATCCATGGGGACTTCATATAGCCATGGTCATAATAGCAGGTTCAGCGAAGTCGGCACATATCAACGAGAGACTTGCAACACCAGATGCAAAATGGCTTGGTGTTACTGCATCAGATATAAGGAACTACAAGCTGAGGTCCGATGAACTGAGGGACGTGGACATAAAAAGAATAAACGAACTTAAAGAAGATCCGAGGTATAATGACAGCGATAGGCTTGTAGATGAGTTAAATGTTTGGGAAGAAATAGGAAAGAAGTCGGAACAACAGGCTCTTATGAGATATGGTTTCGAATATGTTGTGGATGAGTATCTTCCTGCTAAGCTCAAAGAACTGAAAGCGCCTGGTTTTTGAATCCAACAACATATATTTAAATTCTAGAAAGTAAACATTTCCAGCGGCCCGGATAGCTCAGTAGGTAGAGCGCATGGCTGTTACGTTTTTCGTGGAAACCATGTTGTCGCAGGTTCGAGTCCTGCTCCGGGCGCCATAATTTTCCTTCACATAGCATCGATTAGCTCTGTTTTCAGTATCCCAGTAAAAATACTTATAAATTTATAGATAGAACCTCGATATGTTACAAATGTCCGATGATTCACATGATGAAGGAGACGAGTATGATGACTATGGACTATTTGAGAGCAAACTAAGTTTCGATGCAATCCAGGAAACAATAGAAATTTATAAGGACCTCCTGGACCTGGATATGGATGTTTATATAGATATCACAACACAGTTCCAAGACGGAACCTTGGCCCACACAAAGTACAAAAAAGGAGATGATCACGGAACGATTGTCTTTGGGAGAAGGGAAATAGAGTTTCTGGGAGATAAATACGGAAGCGAGGATGCTTCCGAGTATCTAAAAGGAGTAATTGCGCATGAAGTATGGCATCTACGCCAATACGAGGAATACAGCCCAAGGAAAATCAAAAGGATGAGGAAGGAGGGCTCGATTGAAATGAATGCACATATGTTTGAGTTTAAACAGTCCAAGCTATCGGACGACAAATGGGATGAGATGACAAAAAGCCTTCTTTCTTTTAAAGAAAAGGAAACCTCGTATACCAGTCAGTAACGTACCTTTTACAGTAGACACCGGTGTATATAACCTTCCCCGAAGCCTGTTCCTAACGTTTTTTGGATCCTGTTATTCGTTTTAAACTATAAAATCTAAAATACCCAAGTTTATAAAAAGCTAGTTGAGAAAATAGTTTTCATGTCCTACGAAAAAGAAAAAAATATTCTTGAAGAAGGCAAAGGGTATAATAAGAAAACTATCAAAGGAGCAACCGTTTATTCCACGGGTTATGGGGCCTTTGTAGATACAGGCAAAAAAATTCTTGCAGTTCCAAACGGCAGAATATCAAAAGATAAAAAGGGTAAATTCATAGATGTCACCAACGTAGAAAAGGCTCCAGTAGCAGGAATGCCCATGGGCTCAGACAAGGAAGAGCTAGATGCTGGATATCTTGGGATGTCATGGGGCCCTTCCAAGGGATTGATCGAAAGCGAAGACTCGAAGAAATTGGACTATGGAGAAGTTGAAGAGATTGCCAATTCTCTTGGATGGGAAGAAGAAGACATAAAGGAAATTGAAAAGATTGCTGGCAACAGAGCCTACGTGAAAAAGTTGGAAGAAAAAGATCTAAGTTTAGAGGATATTGTAAACGAATAGTTATGAGTCATCAGATAAAATATCCTTCTCCTTTGTTTTATTTACATATGGAGTGTGGTATCCGGCCACGGCATCTGTTGAATGGCATGCTGGTTCCAGGATATAAAAATCAAACAGGCTGTATCTGGTATTCATCTCTTAGCTCCATCTGTGGGTCTCCTCTATAAGTAGTAACAAGGCCCTCGACTCTCACTGTACTGTTTTCAAATCTATCCAAACTCCGTGAGAACCTATCCTTGTAATCCTCCCACACTATAGCCGAAAAACAGTTATCAGGATATTCTCCTTCGAAGTTGAGGTAGATTATACCTTCTCCGCGGTTAACTTCTTCTATTTTCCCCTCAACCACCATTATCTCTGATACATAATCAGATGATTCGCATGCATAAATGGAATCATCAGGGTCGTTTATACTGTTCTTCCACAGACAACCCTTGTTTCTATCAATGGCCTTTCTTTCGGACTCCACCAACTCCTCAATATACCTCTCATCGGTATCAAAGTAGTAAGTATACGCAAGTCCCCGGGAAACCATTTCATCGCTAATATGAAGGCCGTCTTTGAAGATGTAGGCTAGCTTTCTGCCATAGACATCATCTCCAAGAACCTCAAGAACTACCTCTCGGTCCATGATCTTTTTCTCGAGCCAAACCGTAGCCTCCTGAGAACACTCCTCACCTACCTCAGTTGCGTCTATCCCCATAAGTCTCACTCTTTCGCCGCTTCCTAATACCACTGTATCTCCATCAATTATCTCAGTAACGTTGGCGCTGATCTCGACTAAATCGTCTTCCGTCGGATCAGAAGAAATATAAAATAGGAGGAAACCTGCTACAATGATTATCAAAAAAGCTTTCCGCTTTTCCATGATTAAAACCCAATATTCATGCAAAGAACTTAAGGGCGCTGACTACAACTATAACAGAAGCACAAAGAATTATTACCTGGTGGGGTGTGAGTTTGATCTTCTCTGGTGACTCGTCGAAGTAACGCGTAAGTCCTGCAGACCCCGAAGGCATAGCGTTCTGCTCTTTTTTCGCCATGATATCCATCTCAATCTTATCCTGTAAACCTTATAAATCTGATGTCGCGAGAAAGTTTTTTATATCTAAAAGAGCTATTTCAAAGCGCTATTGTTACGGGAGGGTAGCTCAGTCCGGGAGAGCGCCAGACTGAAGACCTTAGTATATTAACAAAGGGCTCTGAAATCTGGTTGTCGGGGGTTCAAATCCCTCCCCTCCCACCATAGTCCTAATAAAGCTTATTAGTGTTAACGCCTTATTATAATGTACAATGCAAATCCCAGTACTAGGTCTTGGTGATTTAAATCAGGAAGTTATCAGAAGACTTGGAAGTATGTTGAACAGCGACTTCAAAAAAATAAGGATATATACAGGGGGCATTTCAAAATTCCCAGAAAATAGTTTCAACAATCTCCGAGACCAATACATGGCTGAAAGAATACTTGATGGCTTCCGAGAAGATGGTATACAGATCATAGTGACGGATAAAGATATCTACAGCAAGGGGAAAACCTATGTTTTCGGAGAGTCGGAATACAGGGGGCCAGCAGTTGTTAGCACAAAAAGACTCAATCCAATTTTCTACAATAAAGACAACGACAATGATCTCATGCTCAGGAGACTAAAGAAGGAATCCGTACATCATCTCGGCCGATGCTTTGGCATGGAAAACTGCAACAATCCAGGCTGTGTAATGCAAAGACCCAGTTCTACTGTTGATCTCGACGAGAAAAACGATGGATTCTGTGAAGAATGTCAGATAACGATTTCAACGAAGGGCCTTCCACTAAAGTAAGATTTAAAAGTGAGAGTCTACCTTTTGTTTGAGGTTCTGGTGGAAATATGCATAAGGCTGATATAGAAAACGGGGAGATAACTGTAGATGAAGATCCCGAAGAGGTCTTCAAAATCGGAGGATATGGAAAACTTGACTCGGAAAAACTGGTTTTGGAGCCCATTGAAGCAATGAGTCTCCTCCAAAGAGAAAAAATAGAAATATTTGAAGACGGAAAAAAGCTAACTGAAGAAGAGTTTTACAGGAAATCCTGTAAGATGACCGAAGGTTTCCACGAAAAGTTTCTAGTCTACAACGACATGAGAAAAAGAGGTTTTGTCGTAAGACCTGGTTATTCGTTCCCTTGTGACCTAAGGGTTTACGAAAGAGGGGTCTCCTTCGAAAAGGACGAAAAGAAGCTGAAACACGTCAAATGGTTAGTTGATGTAGTAAGAACAGATTCGAACTTCTCGATAAGACAGAAAGTAAAAAAACTCGAAACTGCTGGAAATATAAGATCTAAGCTGGCACTTGGAATAGTAGATGAAGAAGGAGACGCCACATACTATGAGATAGATGAAGAAATTAGACTGAATGAAGAAAACTCGATGGAGTTCGAAGGTGACAAGGCCACAGGATTTCTCGAGGGGAACACTGTAACTGTCTGGGAAGATTACGAAAACCTATATGAGCCAAGTTATTTCGGAAAGAAGAGGAAGAACAGGATCGAGCTTAATCTGATGGAAGCTCTATTTTTAGTTAAGGAGAACAGACTGACGATAAAAAAAGACGGGGAAGAAATTAACAAGGAGAAGGTTGAAGAAATAGCAAGGGAAAAGGATATAGAGTTTAAAAACAAATATAAAGTATACGAGGATCTCCGGGAGAAAGGGTTCCTCGTAAAATGTGGGTTCAAATTTGGCACACATTTCAGGGTATACGATCGCGGCGTGGAGCTGAAGAAAGGGCAGAAAAGTCCGGATGAACATACAAAATGGGTGGTTCATGCAGTACCCGAAGATTTGACATGGTCCTATCCGGAACTCTCCCGTTTCGTGAGACTAGCTTTAAATATTAGAAGTAAGCCTACATTAGGCATTGTAGACGAAACAAAGAAATACTACAGGATAAGGAGGATAAAACCATGAAAGTCGATGATATGAAGGTAAAGGATGTGGTAGATGAAGACTACTTCTCGGTTTCCCCCGAGGACAGTCTAAAGGAAGTTCTAAATGAAATAAGAAAGAAAAATCTGTTCGCGGTGCCTGTTATAAAAAACGGGGATTTGGAAGGAATGATAACATGGAGAAAGATTATAGAGAAATCCTCACCACCAAAAACAAAGGTGAAAAAACTAATAAGCCATCCACCGAAGATTGACTCGGAAATGAGTATCGTGGAACTAGCAGAAAAAATGCTAGAGACGGGTTCCAGAGCAGTTCCTGTATATGAAAACGGAGATTTTTTAGGAACTATGACACAGAAAGATATAATAAAAGCCGCGTCGAAGGACGGGCGGTTCTCAGAAAAAAGTATTGAGGATATATCAACAGAACTCACGACAATAGATGAAACAGAAACGATAGGAAAGGCAAAGGCTGTGATGAGAAAAAACAGGATTGCAAGGCTACCTGTTGTAGACAAGGAGGGCAAGCTTGTTGGTTCTGTAGACCTCTCGGGTCTTGTGAAAACCTTTCATCCTGAAAAGGCAATGAAGTTGGGTGAGAAAAGGGGCGATTCGATTCCTGAAAGGGATTCACCCGTAACAAGCATAATGAACAAAAACCCATTGACGGTTCCATATGAAACTGATATAAGAGAAGTTGCAAGGAAGATCTCGGCTGGAGATGAACTATATGCAATAGCAGTTGATGAGAAAAAACCCATATGCATTGTTACACCAAAGGATATAGTCGAGTTTGTTGCTTCCATCAAACAGGAAGAAGGCGCTTACATACAAGTAGCAGGAATAAAAGATTTCGATTCCTTCATCAAAGATAAGATACTGGATGCATCAGAAAGAAAAGTGGAAAAGGCGGCGAGAATGTTCAAGGACGTTGAAAGACTTATACTACATATAAAATCACAGAACACCGAGGGCAAGCAGGTACAGTACTCCACAAGAGCAAGAATGTTTACTTCAGATGGCCTCTTCACTTCAAGACAAGACTGGAAATGGGATCTGCTTGAATCGGTACATGGATGCTTGGACAAACTTGATAAACAGATGACAAAACATCACGAAAAAAAGATTGAAAGATACAGAGGAAATAAATAGAGACCTTCACTATATCTATTTGTTGGCTTCACTGAATTCAACCTGTCCTTCTATCAACTCCACAAGAACCTCGTTTAGATCATCTATGCAAACCCTTATCTGATCGGTACTGTCCCTATCCCTTATAGTCACTGTATCATCTTCAAGCGTATCATAGTCTACTGTTATACAGTAGGGAACTCCTATCTCATCTGCCCTAGCATATCTCTTGCCTATAGACCCGCGATCCTCATACTCTACGTGAATATCCTCCTTGAGCCTTTCGAATATCTCTCTGGCTTTTGTGTCCAAACCATCCTTTGTCATTAAAGGAAATATCCGACACTTGACAGGTGCAATCTTCGGATGAAGTTTAAGATATGTCCTGTTTTCTTCCTCGGTATACGAGTCCATGATAAACACAAGAAGGCTTCTTTCTATTCCCTGTGAGGGTTCAGAAACCACATGGGGGACTATTCTTTCTTCCATCTCTTGATCGTAGACCCCGAGCTTCTCACCGGATGACTCTATATGTCTTCTGAGGTCGAAGTCGCCCCTGTCCGCGTTTCCGTATACCTCCTTCCATCCAAATGGAAATCGGTAATCTATATCAAAACATGATCTAGCGTAATGTGCCATTTCGTCTTCCCTGTGTTCCCTCAAACGAAGGTTGTTTTCATCGACCCCCAGATCGACAAACCAACGGTAATGTTGATAAAGCCAGTATGCAAGCCATTCTGTCTCCATAAAACCACTATCGATCGCCTGGCCAATAGTTATCTTTTTGTGTTCTTTGTCTTCCTTCTGGTCTTCTGCAGTTAGAATATTCACTTCATATTCCCGTATATCATCGGTCATATATGGGCAGTTGTCTCTTTTGTCGGGATGGGTGAAATACTCTATTTCCATCTGACCAAACTCCCTTGTTCTGAAAACAAAGTTTCTCGGTGAAACTTCGTTTCGGAAAGCCTTTCCCATCTGGGCTATACCAAAGGGAAGCTTCTGTCTGGATGTTTCCATGGCTAATTTGAAGTTGGTAAATATCAACTGGGCTGTCTCTGGTCTCAGGTAAGCTTTGCTGTTATCGGATTTAACAGGACCTATGTTTGTCTCGAACATAAGATTGAAGTCCTTGACATCAGTAAAATTTCCACCGCACCGGGGACATTTCAAGCCCTCGTTGGAAATAAGTTCATTGAGCTTATCAACGGACTTGCCTTCTGTGCTGACGTCAAGCTCATCCTCTATTAGATGATCTGCGCGGAATCTTTTCTTGCATTTTTTACAGTCCATAAGAGGATCGGAGAACGATTCTAGGTGTCCTGATGCCTTCCATACATCTGGATTTGTTATTATGGAACCATCTATTCCAATAACATCTTCCCTATTCTCAACAAACTCTTTCCACCAAAGGTCTGTCATGTTTCTCTTCATCTGGACTCCGACGGGACCGTAGTCCCAAAAACCAGAAAGCCCACTGTATATCTCAGAGTTCGGAAATATTATCCCCGTTCTCTTGCAGAACGACGTTATCTTATCTAAATCCATTGTAATCTCACAACACTCTTTATTACTTGGGATTTAAATTTAAAAGTAAACAAAGTTCTTATAACGCCTATGAAAATAGATATGCATACCCATACGGAATTCTCAAGGGATTCATCGATGAAAGTCGATGAGCTCATAGAAAGAGCAAAGGCAAGATGTTTAGATGGTATTGCTGTCACAGACCACAATACGATGGATGCCGTAGACAAAATAAAAAAGCTAAGGCCTGATATTAATATAATACCGGGAATGGAGATAACCACAGATAGGGGGGAAATTCTTGGCCTTTTCCTAACTGATGAAATAACAAACACAGACCCGAAAAAGGTAGTAGAAGAAATAAGAGCCCAGGGAGGGATAGCTGTGGTACCTCACCCATTTGACCCGTTTCGTTCCTTTGACGGCTGGAAAAAAATAGACGTTGATGGTATTGAAGTTTTTAACAGCAGAAACCTCACTTCTGGAATGAACAAAAAGGCCATGGAACATGCTGAAAAAAACCAAATGATAAAGACCGCAGGAAGCGATGCACATAGCCCATGGGAAGTGGGTAAAGCCTATGTGGAAGCAGATGCCAAAAACATAGAAGAGTTCAAAGAAAGGTTAATTAACGGCGAAGTAGAAATAAGAGGACAGAGGGGTAGCTTCATGTCATATGTATATGGAAATATAGAGAAGCTAAAGAAAAGTCTTAAAAAATGATTTTTATGGAGAAACCAGACAAGGGTGTTCTAAAGTTTATTGGCCTTTTTATCGTGGGTATAGTCATATTTCTCTCCGTTTTTAGTTTTGTTGGATTTGACGAGATAATAGCCGCACTGTCACAGATATACCTTCCATATTACGCAATCGTAGTTCTTCTCATAATAACAAATATATTTACATGGTCGTATAGGTGGAACCTTTTCATAAAAATAAACTATCCCGACGTTTCTGCGTGGGACACATTCAAAAACACCTTGGTTGGGATGGCCATGAACAACCTTACCCCCATCTTTAAGATGGGCGGGGAGGCTGCCAGGGTTTATCTCCTAAAAGTAAGGCACGGAATAGAGGGCAGGAAGGGACTTGCAACTGTTACCTCTGATCTGACCACAGAGTTCATAGTTGACTTTATTCTTGTTATAGTTTCAGTGGTCTTTCTCATGGTATTCTTAAGTCCGCCCATATGGTTATATGGTATACTTTTTGGATTCGTTGTGATGTCGTCACTGATAGTTTTCAGTATATTCGGCTTATACACAGGTAAGAAGATAATATCAAAGATGATATCTTGGTGCTGCAGGAGGATAGATAGGTTTGATGTTGAAATAGTCCTCAGTAAATACAGTTCTTTCCAGAAGACATTTAGAGAAACAATGGAGAACAAAAGAATCTTCATAAGTACTGCATCACTGACAATTCTAAGAAAATTTATAACAATTTCTAAGTACTACATACTTTTCGCAGCGTTTGGTTACGCAATAAGCCCTGTAAACATAGTTATAGCAATAGGAGTCGGGTATATGCTCATGATAATACCGTCAACACCCGGCAGTTTAGGTATTTTCGAAGGTGGAATGGTTTCGATATTTGTAATACTCGGTGTTCCTGCGGGCATAGCTGCGGCTGTTGTATTTCTTGACAGACTTATTTGGTTCTGGGGCACAACAAGCGCCGGGGGCCTTCTTGGTACATACTACGGTCTAAGTCTAGTAGGGAGCAGGGTGATTGAAGCATACACAGAGGCAGACATAGAACTGGGTAAAGGTATTTAACACAGAAATGTGCAAACTTAGGTAAAATGTACAAGCTAACAGACGAAGGTAAAAAATATCTAGAAGAAGGACTTCCTGAAAAGAGGCTTTTGGATATTTTAAAGAAAGGAGAAGTTTCTGTCGAGGAAATAAACAGAGAGCTCGAGGAATCCTCTATAGCAATAAGCTGGGCACTGAAAAAGGGATGGATAGAAATAGAAAATGGCACGGTGAAACTAAAGAAGGCTCCAAAAAACATTGCTTTACAAAAATCGCTCAAAAAGGTAGCCTCAGAAGAAAAGATAAGTGAAGAACTGAAAATGGATCTAATCGAAAGAACCCTCATCGAAGAAGTTCGTGAGGACATTGTAAAACAGGCACAAAGGCAGCTAGAACAGGGCAAAATATCAAATCTCACACCCCAGTTAATAAAATCGGGTTTATGGCGGGAAGCAGATTTCAAGGAATATGACCCAACCAAAACAGGAAAAAAAGAATCACCTGGTAGAAAACACCTTCTATCGTATTATACCCAGGAAGTAAGAAGGGTCTTTCTTGATATGGGATTTGAAGAGATGAAAGGTTCTTTCGTAGAATCAAGCTTCTGGAACATGGACGCACTGTTCATACCACAAGACCACCCCGCAAGGGATATGCAAGATACGTTCTATATAAAAAATCCAGAGAAAACAGATCTCCCAGACAAAAATTTGGTTGAGGCGGTTAAGGATATGCATGAAAAGGGATGTGACAAAGGTAAGGGATGGGGCTACGAATGGAGAGAAGATGTGGCGAGAAAACCCGTTCTTAGAACACATACAACAGCTGTCAGTGCACGGAAACTAAGTGAAATAGAACCTCCTGCCAAACTGTTTTCCGTCGACAAAGTATTTCGTAACGAAACACTCGATTACAGCCACCTTCCAGAGTTTATGCAAGTAGAGGGTATAGTCGTTGACGAAAATGTATCATTCCCTGATCTTCTGGGATATCTAAAAGAGTTTTATATGAAGATGGGATTCGAAAAAATAAGGTTTAGGCCAGGCTACTTCCCCTATACAGAGATGTCTGTAGAACCAGAGGTATATTTTGAAGAGAAGGACGAATGGCTTGAGATGGGCGGAGCCGGAATATTCAGACCAGAGGTAACCGAACCCCTTGGTATTGATGTTCCTGTCCTGGCGTGGGGTCTTGGTTTAGAAAGATTACCACTACTTCAAAGAGATTTCAAAGATATCAGAAACTTTTACTATAAAAACAATCTTAAGATGTTAAAAGAGGCAAAGATATAATGGCTGTTGTCAGTTTCGATGTCAAAGAACTAGAGGATCTCACAGGAAAAAAGCTAAGCTCCGATTTACTGGAAAACAAAATACCCATGATGGGCTGTGAGTTTGAGGGTCTTGAAAACGGTAATGTCGACTACGAAATATTCCCAAATAGGCCGGATCTACTTTCGGTTGAAGGATTTGCAAGAGCCTTGCGTTATTTCCTCGGGTTAGACGAAGGTGTTGAAACATATAAAACCACGAAAAGTGGACAAAGTCTCGAGATAGATAAAACCGTAGATCCTGTACGTCCTTGTATATCTGCTGCAATAGTAAAAAACATGAGTATGGACGATTCCGTGTTAAAGTCCCTCATGCAGGTCCAGGAGAAAATTCATAAAACCTTCGGCAGAGAAAGAAGGAAGATTGCAATAGGAATACACGACTTCGACTGTATAGAAGGACCGTTCACATACAAAGCCGTTGATCCAAAAAAGGTGGAGTTTATCCCCCTCCAGTCGACGGAACGGATGGATCTAAGGGAAATAGGTCGAAAACATCCAAAGGGAAAGTACACTGAAATATTAAAAAACCATGATAAATGGCCTGTGATAGTTGACAAAAACGATGAAGTTCTCAGTTTCCCGCCTGTTATAAACGGAAAGCTTACGGAAGTAACGGAAGATACAGAAAATATTTTCATAGATGTGACCGGAACAGACCAAAGGTCAGTGGACCATGCCCTCAGTATAATATCAACCCTTTTCTGGGAAAGAAACGGATCGATTGAGACTGTAACAGTTAATGGAAAAGAAAAACCCGATCTAGATCCGGAAGAGATGGCGGTGGATATAAACTATGTAAATAAGCTATTAGATCTAGAGCTTTCTGAGAAAGAATTCGCAGAGCTCATAAGAGGTATGGGATTTGGGTATTCGGACGGAAAAGTAAGAATACCTCCATACAGAACAGATATAATGCACCCGATGGATATTGTTGAAGATGTAGGTATAAGTTATGGTTACAGCAATTTTGAGGTTAGAATACCCGACGTTCCGGGTGTAGGAAAACAGCAGAAAGTAGAAGAGTTTTCTGAAAAGGTAAAGGAACTCATAATAGGATTTGGATTCCAAGAAGTCAAAACAACTGTTCTCACGAACTACGAAAAACAGTTCCTCAAGATGGAAAGAGAAAGGGAAGAGGTTACAGAAATGGAAAATCCTCTGTCTGGAGACTATAAAATATGTAGAAAGTATCTTTTGCCTGGGTTAATGGAGGTTATTAGGCAAAACCAACATAGATCATATCCACAAAAAGTATTCGAAATAGGAGATATTGTAAAAATAGACAAAGATAAAGATGTCGGCACAGAAAACCGAAGAAAACTCGGTGCTTTGATTAGCAATGATAATGTAAACTATTCTAATCTTGCTTCCGTTGTATCGTCTCTCATGGATATACTTGGAAAGAAACCAAAGATAAAAAGGCATAAGAGTGGGACATACCTTGAAAACAGGGCCGGAAAGTTTGTCCTTGGTGACAAGGAAATAGGAACAGTCGGTGAAATACACCCAAAGGTTCTGGAAAACTGGGGTATAGAAAAACCCGTTGTCGCATTTGAATTGGATCTAGATCTTATCAGAAAAAACAAAAGCTAACAGAACTATACTCCGAAAAATTCAGATAGTCTTCTAAGAAGTCCCTTTCTACCGTAGTCTACATCTATCTCTTCGGCTACTACTCTCGATGCAATTTCTCTAAGTTCCTGGCTTGCTGGAGAATGTGGATCGTGGTGAACTACTGGCTTTTTCATTGCAACTGATTCGGGAACCTTTCTATCGTAAGGTATATTACCAAGAATAGGAATCCCATCTAGCATATCACTGACCTCCCTTTCATTTAGTTCCTGTTTTGAACCTGTATGTGAGTTTATCACAGCACCTATTACATCCACCCCAAAATCTTCTGCGAGGTTCTTTGTCTTAAGCACATCCGTAAGTGAAGGTAGATTTGGATGTGTAACAAGAAGAAGCTCGTCTGAAGCCTCAAGGGTTGATATAGTTTCCTGGCCAAGTCCTGCAGAGGTATCAAGCAAAACCATATCCGTCTGATCAAGGAGCTCATCTATCGCGAATGGAAGGTATCTTGAATCGGTCCCTTCCATATCGTCTATACCTATTCCAGATGGAACTACCTTTATTCCAGATGGATGTACATACATAGCCTCTGGCATTAGTGCATTATCCTTTAGCACATCATGAAGGGTTACAGGATAAAGTGGTATTCCTAGATGCATTGACAAATTAGGAGTTGTAAGGTTTCCATCGACCAATGTAACATTCTTACCTGCCTCTGTCAGAATAGCACCGAGGTTCGACACCACTGTCGTCTTTCCCACGCCCCCCTTACCGGACGCTACAGATAACACCCTAGACATCTTGCAACACTATTTGATTTACATCCTTAAAAATTTAAAGGTTTTGTATTGATACCATATTTTAGCGGACGCGGAGGGATTTGAACCCTCGACTCCTGGCTTAGAAGGCCAGTGCTCTGTCCAGACTGAGCTACGCGCCCATAGGACTAAAGTTGTGGCTGGAT
>SL_8KL_010_SEDDRAFT_10000621_pt1 | contig 31183 bp, 28 predicted proteins | sample SodLakKL_010_SED_4_FD_11160 | JGI IMG/M metagenome (IMG submission 11160)
CCTCCCTTCTGTATGTATCTGTCTGCTCCCAAGTTCAGAGCTTCCATAGCAACTTCTTCCCTACCCTTACCTGTAAACATTATAAACGGGATATCGAGTTCGTTCCTTACTGTATCTAAGAACTCTAAACCGTCCATAGAGGGCATCTGGTAATCAGAAACTATGCAATCGTATTCTTTCTCCTCAATTAAATCTAAGGCTTCTTCTGCAGAAGTAGCAGTATCTACTACAAACCATTCGTCTTCTTTCTTTAAAAACTCGAAAGATAAATCAAGATGAATCGGTTCGTCATCTACAAGCAATGTTTTGATGGGTTTCATTTTGTATGAATTCTTATATTATATTATTCTAAATAACCATCAAATGTTCTTTTTTTTAGCTTGAAATAATTTGAATTGGAAATTAGAATATTATTCATAATTTAATTAAAATATTCACAAATGGTAAAAATAGTTTTTTTAATAAAATAAAAAATTAACAAAAAATCTACATTAAAAATTTTATTTAACTTTTCAAAATATCTTAAATTAAATGAGATGAAAAACCTCACGATATAACAAATTCATGCATCGTAGACGGTCTTAACGTAATAATTTTTTTGATATTTTTTAGATGAAAATGAAAAACGATGAAAAAAATAGCATTTACCTTGTGAAAAAATGTCCTTATTACTAATAATAATAACTATAAAAAAATAGTTTCAAGCGAAAGTAAATACGATAACATCTAGTATAAAGTGAAGGGTGAATGCAAATCCGATTCCTCTAGTTTCAAACATACTTTTTCCTAAAAACCAACCTAAAAATACTCCCATTAATACAGCCGGAATTCCGGATGGAGTACCATAGAAATGTGATATGCCGAATACAGCTCCCATTAAAAAAAGTGCTTGTCGCTTACCTACGCCCTCACGAAGCTCTGATAAGGGAGCGGCTCTGAACACGAATTCTTCGTTAAATGCATTGAAGGCGGCCATTAGAAGAATTACAGGAATAACGATCAGAACCGTGTGAAGCTCTAGTCCTAGGATCCAGAGTGTTCCGTTCTGTAGTGCGAGCACTAGAAAGGTTATGAGAATTATACCAGCACCCCAACGGATTCCTACCCATCTCCATGTTTTTCCATCATCAAGAGTTGGTAGAGGTTCCGGTTCGACTTTTGCTTTGATGGAACCCCATCGAAGAAATAATTCATCGCGATTATATCGGGTGAGTAACAATACAGCAAGGAGAAGCAAAGAAAATAGAAAGGCTAGAGTTCGATTTGCAACGAATGTCCAAAAACCAGGTTCTAGAGTTACGCCTAGGAAATTACCAATAGTCGACCATCTGACAAAAAACTGTAAATGAATTATCAACAATACTAGGCTAAATGCCCGTAGAGATCGGAATCTGTCATCTATGACTGTTAAGGCTAGGAGAGCAAAAATTGAAGACAATTGGACAAACACCAACCACGAAGAGTCCACGGCAAAAAATTCTCTGCTTAATATTTGTGGAAAGATCGTCCCAACAAAGACGAAAATCCAAGCTGTAATCAGTGTTAAGTCTGATTTCTTACCCTTCTTAATAATTTCACACTCCAAATATCCTGCCTCTAAAGAATCGGAATTAAAAATTTTTTATTTTCTTATTGTGTATCCTTGTTTATCTCGTATTTGAAATTACTTTTTCGTTTATTTCTGATTTTCAGTAGTAAAAGCTAATATGAGGGGAGCGGTGTATACTTATCTGTTCTTATATGTTTTAAATACGTGATTAGATATTCTGTATACATTCAAAGATGACATCCTCACCCATCAAACCTGACGGCTTGGAAGGTGGCTTCTTGAGTAAAGAGTTAACTAAATAGGATTTAAATTTATAAATAGCATCATAGTAATTTTATAGCCATATATTCTAAGAAATCAAAAATATATTTGAGATAATTAAAGATGGTCGATGATAAAAAAAACTAGAGGTGAATATTTTGAGTTGTAGAAAAAGTTTTTCGATAATGGAATAAAACGGTATCACAAACCAAATAACATGGTGGAATCGGTATCAATTGGGATTTGCGTACTTCTTGTAGGATTCCACTAGATACATTCGAATGAGATAAATGAGATTTTAAGGATGAAGGGAGAGAGTCAATTAAAGTGACTTCTGATTTTATGATGTTCATAAATTTGGCCAACATCTTAAATTTAGGTATATACGAAACTATTTTAGACTAAATAATATACCTCAAAAAAGATAGTATATTGAAGAGAGGAAAACTGGAATTATAGTAAAAAATGATATTTGGAATTTGGAAATCTAAAATTTGATATACAAACCGAAACAAACCAGATAGTTGGAAAATGTTTTACTTATGAACGAAAGATTTGTAGTCCTAGCCTTATCGTCCCCTCCTAATAGAGGATTTTTGCAAAAAATAATGGATTCTGAGTTTGGGGTGAAAGACTTCAACCCTTTGTCCCTCGAGTTTCCTATTTTAATGGAAGAAAATTATGGGTTTATCGATTTAGTAGGTAACGATATAAAAGAGAGAAATACATTCGGATTCGTGACGGTAAAATGGGGGCCTCGTGAGTCTAATAGCTTTAAAAAAGAAGTTAATCATGAATCCAAAGAGTGTCAATTCTACTTTGAAAGAAATGGTTTCTATCCTAGTGATGTTTGCCGCATCTATTCTGACTCATTATTTGAATACATAAATTGTAGTTTTAATGGAAAACTAAGAACCAATTTTTATCCATTGGTAATCAACGCTGAATTTATCGAGAATATAATAGGATTTGGTATTGATGAATTGGTTAAGAGATATGCAGATTTCAGATGTAAAAAAATATCCAATAAGGTGCCTAAACTAAAAGACGGTATTAAGTCTATTGTAGACAATAGACTTGCTCCCATAACCCTAGCGATGAGAAAGGGTAAAAAACCTTCTACTTCAAATTTAGAAGTAATTTGCTTTAACACTGATGGAGAAAAGAAAAAATTTAATTTAGATGTAGATGCAGAAGTAGCAGATAATTGTATACCTGGATACTATCCACAGGAAGAAAATATTAGAGATATTTATAAGGAGTTATCTGATGGCAAGATGATGATCCACTTTTACCCTAGCGGTATCTTCAAGCCCAACTATTTTTTGGAAATGGATGAGGATAGGTTTATATGCCTGCAGCATGTGGGAAAAGGAACTATGCAGTATAAAGGACTTTACGACAAAAATACGGTAAACGATTACGGAAAAAATTCCATATTACCATCTACAGTCAAAGTAGACTCCGGGAGTTACAATTCTATAAAACAAGGATCTAAGCTGTTGATATCATTCCATGGCGATAAGTATGATGCAAAACTGAGGATGAAAATAGAAAAAAATATCTCCTTCTCTGGAAACTTTTCCAAGTGCGGGTTAGGTCAGCAAGAGATGCTTGACAGATTTACTCAATGTCACTGAAGATTGCTAACTTACTCTATTATGGAACAAATACTTAGATGTAATCTTCATATTTATTTTTCCTTAATTGCCATTTTACTACTGTTGGAGTGATCTATAGAGTTTTCCAAGGCCATATATTATTGATATACAACCAATCAATAATACCCAAATACCAGCATGAGGAAGAACCGCTGGGACCAAAAAAATTGGATGGAACAGAATATTAATCAGGTAGATTAACACAATCAACGATCCTACGAACATCTGTCCTTGAAACATTTTGGATTTAAATTCTTCTCTATGAGGTATCAAAACCAAAACAGCGAGAATAGCTGCCAAGACTATAAAAATCTGTCCAAGTAAAAGGGAGTAGCCATATACTATGCCGCTAAATTCTATTCCAGTCCATGGGATCTCTGCTTCCCATCTAAAATCATACCACGGGAGGAATGTTCCAAAAATAAGCAAAAAAGATCCTACTAACAACCATTTATCAGATGAAATCTGATAAGATTTGTTCGACATAATGCTATTCCCTTTTTAAGCATAAAATTTAACAAATAATAAATTTTTTTAATAAGAATGCTTTAGCCTATTATTTTTAATAGGAGTTTTCCATCTGTATAAAATAAAAAAAGATAATTTAATAGATGGTGTCCTCCCAAAAGGAGAGGGCTTTCTCCCTTAAAAAATTCGCTTATCCTCACCTGTCCTGACGCTCTCCATCAGATTATAAAACTTAAAGCCTTCTGATATCTTCTCGCTACTGTTATCTTAGACTGACCATCATAAGCTTTCCGAGTTCAATACGTACTTAAACACGATTTAGGAGAGTAACTTATTGAAAGTAAAAGTTCGAGGACATTTTGTCTATATATCTAATTTTCTTCTTTATTTTTTTCTTCTCCCTCTTCTTCATTTTTATTTACTTCCTGAACTACCTCTTCCATTTCATCTGACATCTCCTCAACATTATCAAATTCAATGTTTTCATCAATCATCTCTGATTTAATTCCCTCTTCTCTTGATGTATATTCCTCTACTAATCTAACTTTTTCACCATCGGTGTATTTAATGATGTCGCTGCATAGATTCTGCTTTAGCATTAGCCAAGAAGGGTCATAAGAGGCGTGTTTTGGTACATCTATTTCTATTATGCTATCATCAAAAGATATTTCGAAGTCTTCACCTTCTAGTTTTTCAGCATAAAGTGATATAAGAGCTTTTATTTTCTCATCCACTTCTTCGATTTTCCTCTCTATGATGTATTCGTAATCTAATTCTTCACCAGCAAGTGGATGGTTGAAATCAACCCTAACCATCCCTCCTACTGTACTTATAATGGTCCCGGGTTTACCCTCAACATTAACTCTCATACCTCTTCTAGGATTTTCATTATATTTTTTTTCAAATTCTCTTTTTGAAAATCCTCTAACCTTATCTTCATCGTATTCTCCAAATCCTTTAGATGGAGGGACAGTTATTTCTCTTTCTTCATCCACTTCTGCGTTCATCATATCTTCATCGAGTCCTTCGACAACGTGTCCGGCTCCAACAACTACTTTCTTTGGCTTATAATCAACATCCTCATCAAGTCCTTCGTTCTCTGCGACTTCTTCGTATGTTGTATCAAATACCATTCCATTGCTAAGTCTTCCCGTATAATTTATTTCGACAAAATCATTCTTTTCCATAACTTTCTCACCAACAATTTTTATTTATACTACTTATATGAAATTTGAAACTAATCAGATAGGTATTAATCTCAAACATTACTATATATTCCTTAAGTCATGTAAACATAGGACCTAATAGATGATTTTTTAGGATTTATAAGATTATGTTTAAAAACTTTAATCATTAAATTAAGAACAATTATAGAAATACTTTAAATTTGGAATTATATAAAATACAAAGTATAAAACATTAAGCCTTTTTATGTTTAAAAAATAAAAAATTTACCCATATCTAAATTCTAAAGTATGTGAATCTAATTTATAATTGAGGTCTATATGTGATCGAGGTAGAAATAAAGGCTAAGCTAAATAAAGATATAGAGAAAAAAGTCAATCGTCAAGCAAAATATCAAAAAAAAATAAGACAAGTTGATACATATTATAATCACCCTAATAGAGATTTTGGCAAAACTGATGAGACCCTCAGAATTAGAGAATCTGATTCGAATGTCCTTTTAACATATAAAGGACCCAAAAAAGATACTAAGAGCAAAAGCCGAGAAGAATTGGATATTCAAATTGGAGATATTTTTGAGCTTAAAAAAATCTTGCTAAAACTTGGTTTTAATAAAGTTGCCGAAGTGAAGAAGGTACGAAGGGATTACCATCTTGATGATTTTAAAGTATCTCTAGATACTGTTGAAGAGTTAGGAGATTTTATAGAAATTGAAAAAATAGTAGATGAAGAAAAATATGAAGAGTCACTTGATGAGGTTTTAAAATTAGCAAAAGTATTAGGTATAGATACTGACTCTATTGAAACTCGATCATATCTTGAACTTTTAATTGAAAAGAAAAAGTAATCATTTTTTTAAAAGAAGCAAGAGTAAAACAAAATACCTGAAACATCTAAAAACTTCTATTTTTTGGTATGATTAATTCTAAATTGTACAAGTATAATTGGAATTAATAGTTTTGGATATCTCTCTTTAAGGTGGGGAGGTCTTAGCCCTTAAGTTAAGATAATTTATTTAGTCGAGAAAAATAAAAAAAATCATTAGAAATAATCTAAGTGGATACAAAACAAGATCAATTGCTATACATCGAATAAAATTAGGAAATTACGATTAACTCTTTGCCCAAGAAGTCATCTTCCTAACTAACGGTTAGGTGGGTAAGGAGGTTACGAGAAATTGAAAACACTTAAGATACGATTTATAAAAAGATGTGCCATCGCTTTAAAAGGGTAAAATACAAGTGAGGGATTTCTTCCTAAAAGTCTTGGTAACAACTTAGAAGGATAATCCATATCTCCATAATCTGATATTATTTTGAGGTTCTGAGAATTATCAATTTTTTTTATAATTGAATTTATGTTCCTATCTGAGAGATGCCCTAGCACTTGATGCATAAGCATTCCTGCTTTTAACTCCCTTCCAATACACTCACGCCATCTAACTTCATATTCTTCAAGCTTTCCATCATTATTAATAAAAGATGCTGCTGCATCTCCTGCAAGCTTACCACACAAAATTCCTGTATATACTCCTCCTCCACTAGTGGGTTTAGCGTGCCCTGCAGCATCCCCAACTATTATTGTCCTACCCCTTTGCGTTGATTTAGGGGGCCCAATAGGTATACTACCAATGCTCCAGTTGTATTCTGCCGACCATTTTCTTTTTGATAAGCTAGGATGATCATTGAGAAGTTTCTTCAAGTAATACATTGCAGGCCTTTTCTTGTTTGAAGTACACAAACCTACTCGTGCTGTATTTTTTTTGTCTTCTATGGGAATTACCCATCCGAAAAAACCGGGTGCAAAATCAGAACCCAAGAACAATTCAACATAATTTTTATCCGAAAATTCAAATCCTGATAGAGTGACTTGTGCTCCTTTTAAGAATCTACTTGGATTTTTAAAAGATATTTTACGTCTAATTAAAGAAGATGGTCCATCTGCGCCAATCAGTACTGAAGGCTTTACTCTCTTTCTGTGCTTTTTCCCCTCAACAACAAGAGTTTTTCCATCCCAATCAACTACCTTATGTCCAAGGTTTAATTTTGCTCCATTATCTACAGCCTTTTTAACCATTTTTTTATCAAATTTCGCTCGATCTACAATGCACGCTCTATGTGAGGAATCACTTATTAGCATAGGGTCCTCGTTTAGCTTTGGTGGATATACCAAAGCCCCCTTGACTTTATTCAATATAAAATCTTCACATTCTAAATCAGATTCTTGGATTGCTCTATTACTAACTATACCAGCACATCTTGTGGGTCTTCCTATTTCATAGTGTTCCTCAAAAAGAGATACATTTACACCTTGGCTTGCAACAGTCTTTGCGGCTGCTGCACCAACAGGGCCAGCACCTACAATTCCAGCCTCAATCATAAATTATTAATTACCTCTTTTTATTAAATAATCCAGTTATATCTTCAACCACCTAAAAAGACAGGGATTCAATGAGAGTTTGCTGATTGATTCGAGTATCCTATTCCTTTTATATCTACCAGAATCCGCTGATATTTACTACTAAGGTAGCTTCGAACATATCTTCCTTTTAGGCCATATCCCAAGCACCGTTCAAGCCATCGTATATCAGAATACTACCATCCGATTTCGAAATATCTTTCAACTATATTATCAGAAGAATCACGAAGATTAATTATTGGTTTAGTGTCAAAGGGGTTTTTAACCTGCCTGTATTTGACTACTCTGTAAGTTTGCATCTAATCTTGTGGTGTCCAAATCTGTGACTAAACCTCTGTTTGATGTATCAAAAGATACCTGCATGGGGGTCTGGTGTCACCTCCCTCTCTTTAAAAAGAAGGTCCTAGCTCTGAGTTAGGGTGGTCCCTAGCAGTTTCTGCCATAACTCCTTGCTCATCACTTATTAAACCTCTTTGTAGTTATCTAATTTTACCTTAATATCGGGCTTTTATCTTCTATCCAAATTAAGGAATATTAATGCTAACAAGATAGGTGTCTTAAAAATAGGTATCAAATTTTGACCATTTACTAATAAATGCTTCTTATTGGTCCACCAGCCATATCTACCTGGATACCTTCTTTATCTTCAACTACCACAGATAATACATCATCACCAGATACAGGAATCGAAAAGTTTAGATTAATATTTTTTTCATCTTCTACATAAATCGTCTGTGAATCTATGATGTCTCCATCTATTTTTAAAATCAAATTTACTTCCTCAGGTTCAGGATTTTGACTTGTTAACTGTACCATAATTTCTCCGCCTTCATTATCAATCTCTGTGCCTACAATATTCTGTATTCTTACATCTGTATCGCTACCCCCTCCTATACCTGCACTAAATCCCATACCAATAAAACCTAATGCAATCAATGCAGCTATAATTTTATACATACGATTGCCCATAAATATCAAGCCTTCCTGAATTCTCTTATTATTGAAGTAGCATAGCAACCCTTCGGTAAGAAGAACTTAATTACTACACCATCCTCTTCAATTTTAGTTGTGACCTCTGTGTTCATAGTTATTTCCCTTCTCATACCTGTTGATGAGACTTCTGGCAAACAGCCAATATTGAAATCCTTGAGTTCTAGATTCTCTTCACCCAATACTAACTTTTCGATTTCACCTACTTTGCCATCAGACATTTTGGTGTGAGTTCCAAACAATGGAGCGGTTAAAAATGCCTTTTCAGCATTTACCATCTTATTAAGCTTCTTGAAATTACTTTTTTCCACCTTTTCTGTTATGTATCTGTTTGGAATTTTCTTATTTAATTTTTGGCTTAAGTTTATATCAAAAAAACAAAGAATATCTCCTTCTAAAAAATTATTTATAGGGAGTCCGCTTTCTATCCTTTTATTTATTACTTTGTGAAATAGGTATGATTGGTATGAATGAATAAATAATTTTCTAAGATTTAAAGGCAATCTTCTTAGGGCCCCCGAAAAATCTTTAGGATTAGAATAAAGGTGATGTAACATAGAGCGCTCATATCTTAAATAATTAGGCAACCTATCTAAACCCTCTTTGAATCCTTTCTTTCCCCACATTTCTTTAATCCTTTTCCTTACCTTTTTGACATAGCTGGGTTCATCTGGAAATTCTTCAGCTATGTAAACTTTTAGTGAATCTTCAAGTTTTCCTTTTACTATTTTCTTACCTACCTTATGGGTTATAGGTCTAATACTTCCAAACCTTTGAGTTCCAAAATAATTAATCGCTCCTTTTTTGTTTATTTGGCTGGCAATTTGCTCTACCCTGCCCCCAATATTTTGTATTTCTTTTAGCCTTATCGAAAATTTGTTACCTATAAGATCTCCTAAGTCTATTCTCTCACTACTGATTCTAACATCTGAAAACTGAACTCCATCTATTTTGATATTTTCGATTTCTTCCTTTTCTACTCCATATATACTAATATACTGCTTTGTTACTGCTTTTTTATCTTTATTACCAGCAAAACCAATTTTTTTCCTACTAATTTTTAGCCTATTTGATATTTCTCTTATTAGATTATTAGTTTCCCAGTTAACGGATTTTACTAAACATATTATACCTTCTCCTTCCTTGGAAGAGTTACTTCTATAGGATTCTAGAGAATATTTAGAAATTTCTTCTACAACAAAATCCTCGGGTTTTTCCTTTAATTTACCATTTATTCCCTCCTCATCAGTTAGATAATATAGTATACCTAATTTCTCTTCTAAGTCAGATTTAGTTTCTTTCAATCCACTTCTCCTCGATTAAAATATATCTAAACTTCCAGAAATCTTATCTATTTTTTTAGCATTATCTGGGCCCAAGCCTAGTGCTGTTATCGTTCCAGGTGAGAGTTCTGTATGTCCCGCATCTTTTACTATTGAGTAAACTACACCAAATCTATTAGCTTCATCAGCAAGTTTATGAATTCTTTTTTCGCTCTCGACTTTTAATACTATTTTTTTAGCCCCATTATCCATCCACCTTTGCCATTTTCTTCTATCTTTTTTTCTTACGATTTCTGCTGCGTTTAAAGAGGCATGTGCTACTTGGGCAGCCAATTTTCCTGTTGATATCTCCAAATCTTCCCTTACAATTATAGTTTGCTTTAAGGATTGATTCAATATAAAAACACTTCCTATTCTTTATTTTATATGTCAATATAATTTAATTTGGATAATCTAATATGTAAACGAAAAAATTTAAACTACACGATTACTTTTATTTCTTTATCAGTTTTTTCTTGGAATAGTTTTTAACATATCTAAAGTAAAATTTCTCCTCATGAATTAGAAAATAATAATTGGCGTACTAGTTGTAGTATTTTTATAGAATTTAAATCTTTTGTTTAGAAGAGGTAAAAATTCAGTAGTGCAATTCATTATTGTTGTGTTAACAAGAATCTTATGATGATGTTAGCCAAAATTCGAAAGATTCTAAAAATTATAGATATTGTGAGGAGGTTAGATGATAAAAAAAGTACTGGAATTGGAACATAGGTCACTAAAGGAGAAACAATCTTTATGAGTCTAATCGGAAATGGTAAAATATCAGGTTTGGTATTTAAAATTGGCTATTTGGAGTTACGAAACAACCCTTACAAAGTTTTAGTTCAACTTTTAAAGAGATTGTTAATAGATCATTCAAAAGAAGAAATCCCTTTATAAAGATATTTTTAGTTTTTCCATAAATGTTAAAAAATATAACCGAGAAGTTAAAGGATGGTGCATTAATACATGTCATTACCAGATGAATTTAAATGTGTTGTAACTACTTGGGACTACATATATGATTTGTGCAGAGACTTATCAAATGATATAAAAGAATCAGGATTTGAGCCAGATATAATCATAGCTCTAGCAAGAGGAGGGTGGTTTGCTGGTAGGGTTTTGTGTGATTTTTTAGGTTTAGATGATCTCGAGAGCTTAAAAGTTGAGCATTATGTTGGCACGGCAGCTACAAGTGATGGTGCTGAGGTAAAATATCCGGTGGCAAATAAAGCAGTGGAGGATAAAAAAGTTCTTGTGGTTGATGATATTACTGACACTGGAAAAAGTTTAAAAGAGGCATCTGATTATATCAAAAGTCTTAATCCAGACTTAATTAAAACGGCAACCCTTCAGTTTTTGGATACGAGTGAGGCAAATCCAAATTACATCGGAGAAAAACTTGATGAATGGGCTTGGATAATTTATCCCTGGAACTTTATCGAAGATATGGTAGATTTGATAGAACAGGTGATGGAGAAAGAAGATTTGAATGTAATCATTAAAGATGAAATAAAAAAAGGGCTTAAGACATACAACAAAATTGATCCAATATGGTTTGAAATGGTGCAGCCAGATAGACTTGATGAAGTTTTGGAGGAGATGGAACGAAGAGAAATACTTGAAAAATATAAAGAAAAAAATAAAGTTAAATGGAGGAGGTGTTAAATATTGCCAAAGATAGGTTTAATCGGCGGTAGTGGTATATATGATCCAGAGTTAATTGAAGAAACAGAAAAGAAAGATATAGATACACCTTTTGGAAAGCCATCTAGTCCTCCAATAGTTGGCAAAATAAGTGGAAGGGACGTGGCTTTTATCCCTAGGCATGGGGAAAACCACCTATACAATCCAAGTGAAGTTAATTACAGAGCAAATATATATGCTTTAAAAAAATTAGGTGTACGTAAGATACTTGCAACAAATGCGGTTGGAAGTTTGAAAAAAAATATAGAACCTCTTGATGTTGTCATCCCAAACCAAATATTCGATCGGACTAAAAATCGAAATTCAACTTTCTTTGAGGATGGGATAGTTGCCCATATAGGGTTTGCTGAACCTTTCTGTCCAACCCTTTCATCAAACATAACTAATTATTCATCTAAAAAATATTCAATACAGGCTAAAGGCACATATGTTTGTATTGAAGGTCCTATGTTCTCTACAAAATCCGAATCTAATTTTTATAGAAACCAGGGATTTGATATAATTGGTATGACGGCGATACCAGAGGCAAAACTTGCTAGAGAGGGTGAAATGTGCTATTCTATGATAGCTACAGTTACAGATTACGATGTATGGCACGAAGATGAAGAGGTCACGATGGAATTGGTAAAAAAAAGAATGGCAAAAAATTTGGCGAATTTAAAAGATATATTGAGTGAAGTCATACCTAATATCTCGTTAAATGAATGTCAATGTGAAAATGCTTTACAGAATACTATAGCTACAAATGAAGGTGTGATTACACGAAAAACAGAGAGAAGGCTTAAGCATATAGTTAGCAAGTATTTATAAACTACGTGGAAAGAAGTAAGAAGTGAATCAAGTGATGGAAAAAGCTGATATAGTTATTAAAAACGGACTTACTGTCCCAGTTTCGTCAAGTCCATTTAGAGGTACTATTCTCGTATCTGATGGAGAGATTTTTAAAATTTTAGGAAAAGGGAAACCAAAATATAAAAACCAAGATTCTTATATTGAAAAGTTTATTTCTGACTCGACAAAAATCATAAATGCATCAGGAAAAGCGGTCCTACCAGGGTTAGTAAACACCCATACACATCTTCCCATGACTTTGATGAGAGGGTATGCAGATGATTTACCTTTGAATGAATGGTTAGAAGATAATATTTGGAAGCTCGAAGAAAAGCTTAAATCGGAGGATGCATTTGCCGGAGCTATGCTTGGATGCCTTGAAATGCTGAAAAATGGTATCACATGCTTTTCAGATATGTATTTCCATATGGATGATGTAGTTGATGCCGTTAAGAAGTCTGGAATGAGGGCGTCACTGTCATACGGAATGATAAGTGCTGGTAAAAATGAAGAAGGTATAGAAAAAGAATTGCAAAAAGGTATTGAATTCGCGAAAAAATTTGATGGTGCAGCTGATGGACGTATAACTACTTTGATGGCCCCTCACTCACCTTTAACCTGCTCTCCAGATTTTTTAGAAGAAATTGTAAATAAATCAAAAAAATATCGCATGCAGATTCATGTCTCTGAAACTAAAGAAGAGTTCGATGTTTTTTGTAAAAAATACGATAAAACTCCAGTAGAATTTTTACAATCGCTTGGAATGCTCAGTAAAAATTTACTCTCAGTACATTGTGTACACTTGACCGAAAATGATATAAAGCTATTATCTGAAAAGAAAGTTCATGTTTCGTATAATCCATCTAGCAATATGAAGTTAGCTTCAGGGATCGCACCCGTCAAGAAGATGATTGAAAATGGAATTAATGTATCCTTAGGTACTGATGGAGCGGCCTCTAATAACTCTCTTGATATACTGAATGAAGCTAGACTTGCAGCCCTAGTACAGAAGTCCTACAGTAAGGATCCAACTTCTATACCAGCATGGAAAGCCCTAGAGATGTCTACAATAAATGGTGCTAAAGCACTTGGGCTTGAAAATAAAATTGGAACAATAGAGGAGGGTAAAAGAGCTGATTTAGCTATATTTGACCTAGATCAGGCTCCGATGGTCCCTTCTCATGATGTAGTTTCTAATCTTATATATTCATCTGCTTCGAGATTTGTAGATACTGTCATTGTTGATGGAAAGGTGGTGCTCGAATCCGGTAACATAAAAACTTTTAATGAAGAAGATGTGATTGAAGAAGCCCGTACAAAATCACAGAATTTAATTCAAAGGTAAATATTTTTTTTTATTTGTATTTTCAAATAAAGGAGATGAAATGAAATGAAATTAGATGGAAAATCCAAAATAAAATGGGCTGAAGACCATATGCCCGTATTAAGTAAAATTAGAGAGAGAATGTCAAAAACTAAACCTTTAGAAGGATATAGAATTGGAATGGCTTTACATGTTGAGCCAAAAACTGCAGCATTGGCTAAATTACTAAGAGATGGGGGAGCTCATGTATCAATAACAGGATGTAACCCACTAAGTACACAAGATGATGTATCAAAAGCTTTGTCTGAGGAGCAAAAGATAAAATGTTATGCTAAAAGAGGAGTAAACCGAAAAGAATACTATAAAGCAATAGATGATGTGCTCGATGATGAACCCCAAATAACTATTGATGATGGAGGGGATTTAGTTTTTAGGCTTCATTCAAAACGTCAGAAATACCTTCCAAATATAATTGGAGGATGCGAGGAAACTACAACAGGTGTAAAACGCCTAGAGAGGATGTCAAATGATGGTGAGCTGAAATATCCTATCATTGCAGTTAACGATACTCCTATGAAACGTCGATTTGATAACATCCATGGTACAGGAGAATCAACTTTATCAGCAATAATGGCAAATACTAACATTCAGATTTCGGGAAAGATTTTTGCTGTAGCTGGTTATGGTTTTTGTGGTAGAGGAATTGCTAACAAGGCGAAAGCTCTTGGTGCGAGAACGATAGTTACTGAGGTAGACCCTAGAAAGGGACTGGAAGCATTAATGGATGGATTTGAAGTTATGCCTATGCTTGATGCTATTCAAAAAGCCGATATAGTAGTTACTGCAACCGGCAATAAGAATGTAGTTAACGAAGAATATTTACAAAAAGTTAAAGATGGGGCAATAATAGCAAATTCTGGACACTTTAATGTAGAGGTTGACATTAAAGCTGCTGAAAAAATTTCATCAGAGTGCTTTGAAGTTAGAGAAGGTGTGAAAGAATATCGACTGGATAATGGGAAAAAATTTTATATACTTGCTGAGGGCAGGCTCGTAAATCTTGCATCCCCTCTCGGATTTGGCCATCCTATTGAAGTAATGGACTTGAGCTTTTCACTACAAGCACTCTCTGTCAAGTATCTAGTTGAAAATCCTAACATATCTGCAGAAGTTCATAAGGTTCCCGAAAAAATAGACAAAAGGGTGGCAGAAAACAAACTTAAGACAATGAATGTCGAAATAGATACGTTGACTAAAGAACAGAAGAAATATCTTTCTTCGTGGGATATTGGGACATAGGGCACTCAGTAGGATTATTTATAATAATGTTTTCTGTGGATATCTCATAAGCCATCATATATGAAGGGTAGATGCAACAAATTATATAAAAATATAAAAAACTTAGGTATTTAAAATGAAACAAGAAATCTGGGTTGAAAAATTTAGACCTGAAAATTTAGATGATGTCGTAGGTCAAGATCCAATAACTAATCGATTAAAGTCTTATGTAAAGACTGGGAATTTACCCCACTTACTATTTGCTGGGCCACCGGGTGTTGGTAAAACAGCTTCTGCTGTAGCTATATCTAAAGAATTATTCGGGGAAGATTGGTCCGAAAACTTTCGAGAGCTAAACGCAAGTGATGAAAGAGGGATAGATGTTGTAAGGAGTAAAATAAAAAATTTTGCTAGATCTTCTTCTATTAGTGGGGCTGATTATAAAATAATTTTTCTAGATGAGGCAGATTCACTTACTTCAGATGCACAATCTGCATTACGAAGGACAATGGAGAAATTTAGTGATAACTGTAGATTTATACTTAGTGCAAATTATTCTTCTAAAATAATTGAGCCAATCCAGTCTAGATGTGCAGTTTTTAGATTTTCAAGAATTTCAGAAGATGATATAAAAAAACGTATTTTAAAGATATCTAATGAGGAAGATTTAAAAATAGTAGAGGATGCACTGGAGGCAATTGCATATACAGCAGATGGTGATATGCGGAATGCGATAAATACATTACAGTCTGCTGCTGCACTTGATAGAACTATTACTAAAGAGGATATATACAGAATAACTTCGATGGTAAGTCCTGAAAATATAAGAAAATTAATTAATAGCGCCATTGGAGGAGACTTCATTGCATCAAGAGACATTTTAGATACACTCATAAACTCCAAAGGCTTAGCTGGCGAAGATATCATAAAACAAATGCATAAAGAAACTATAAATATGAATATACCAAATGAGGATAAAATCGAAATCATAGAATCTTTAGGTGATGTTGAGTATAGGATTCTTGAAGGGGCTGATGAGAGGATACAAATCGAATCAATATTAGCTAAAATTTCACTTAATTAGGATAGATAAACTAATCAGAAGTAAAGATAAATTAAGAAAATATTGTATTTTTATAGAAATGAATGAAACAAGAATAAAGAAAACTTCTGAAAAGGTATGTCCTTTAAACTTGGATGCAACCCTTTATAGTGGACAAGTTCCTCATTTTTGTTTTAATAAAATAAGTGATATCAAGCATGTAGGATTTATCAAAAAAGATTTAGATTATTTTCCGGTTGCTCTATACAATAATGATTCTTTTTTACGTATTGTATCTGAGGCCCCTATTAATGAGGTAAAAGAATTTTTATCATTTGGTCATGATATGGTAGATATCTGTGAATATATTTCTACTGACAAATTCATTAAAGGTGCAATAGAGAGTTTTAAGGGGTTACGCATCACTAAATCTGACCCTTTACTATCTTTGTTAGTTTTTATTAGCTCCTCTAACAATTCTTTAAAAAATATAAGAAATTTTTTATCAAATATTTCAGTTAAGTTTGGACAAAAAATATCTTTTGAAGGGGTTAATCTACACCTACCTCCTCCCGATCACAAACTTTTTGATATGAATCAAAAAGACTTTAAAAGCTGCAAGGCGGGTTACAGGTCTAAATATCTTGCTCAGACCTTTGATATGATCAAAGAGAAAGTTATAGACTTAGATAGGTTAAATAGATTTGGTCATGAAAAAGTTCGAACTGAATTACAGCAGCTTCCAGGGGTTGGGAACAAGGTAGCTGATTGTGTATCTCTTTTTGCTTATTCAAATTTGGAATCTTTTCCAATAGATACAAACATTAGGCAGATTATGATTTCAAAATATTTAAATCATAATTCTTCAAATTCAGAGATTAGATCTTTTGCTAGGAAAAAATGGGGTCCTATGGAAGGTTATGCACAACAATATATTTTTAAAAAAGCTATTCAAGATAAGTGACATCTCCTCCTACCTAATTCGTTACACCTGTTAGGAAGAGGCTACCAGCTTATAAAAACTCCACTAATCTTTAGTTTATAGATTGCTACAATTGCGGTTTTTATATAGGTGGATAATATAAGATTATAATAAGGTGAAATTTATGAAAATACTCGTATTATCTGATATTCATGGTAAACTAAATAAGTTGGAGGATGTTCTAGAGGTGGCGGGTGTCGTTGATTTAGTTGTAATTATTGGAGATATAACTGATTTTGGTCCAGAACACGTAGCAGAAAAAATATTAGATCGGGTGAGGCAATATAATAAAAATATAATCGCAATACCTGGGAACTGTGATCCAAACGGTATTGAAGACGTAATTAAAGATAAAGGAAAATTAGCTGATGGTATTGTAGTGAAGGAGGGCGGTTTTGAGTTTATCGGAATGGGAGGTTCCAACCCTACACCGTTCAATACACCACGTGAATATAAAGAAACTGAAATCGAAGATAAAGCAATTAATCTTTTCGAAAGAGTGAATCCAGAAGAAGCTATTCTTCTGAGTCATTTTCCAGTGAAGGGGGGATTGGATAAAACCAAAGTTGGCCACGCAGGAAGTGAAAAGCTTAAAGAGGTTGTTGAAGAATTTGAGCCCTTTCTAATTTTTACAGGACATATACATGAAGCAATTGGTGATGAAAAACTAGGTACCTCAAGGATAGTGAATCCGGGTGCAGTAAGAGATGGGAGGGCCGCTATAGCTGAAATAAATGATAACAAAGAGGTAGACTTGAAATTTATTAAGCTCTAAGTTCCATTTGGCATATTTTTATATGTAATTTCTCTTTTAATTCGAAAATTACTAAAAAAATATTAAATCTGTTAAAAATCATAAGCTGATCCATATTAAAGCTGCCTCCCTTCTCATTTAGATACGTTAACTCTTATTTAAAAGTAAAAAAATTAGAAAAGTCAATTATCTTGGAGGGACACGAAATAAAAAATGAAAGAATTTAATGAAGCTTGCAAAGAGATTGCAAAAAAAGCTGAAAAGAAGGATGTAACTAAAGAAGAACTAGAAGATTTGAAGAGAGAAGTATGTAGCTCAAAGAAATTATCCCGTTATCCAAAAAACTCTGAAATAATAGAGCATATAGAAAACGAACATTTAAAGAAAAAGTATAAGATAAAGCCAACTCGCTCTATTTCTGGAGTTAATGTAGTTGCAGTTATGACATCTCCTAAGGAATGCCCCCATGGAAGTTGTACTCCTTGTCCGGGGGGACCAGAGTATAACAGTCCTCAGAGTTACACTGGTAAAGAACCTGCAGCTAGGAGAGCAATTAGAAGAGATTTCGACCCATATGATCAAGTTACGGATAGGATAAATCAGTTTAAGAGGATGGGGCATACCGATACAAACAAAATTGAGCTTATAGTTATGGGTGGAACAGTTCCAGCAAGAGATTTTGAATATAATAAATGGTTCTTAAAAAGATGTTTTGATGCTATGAACAAAAAACAAAGCGAGAGCTTAGAAGAGGCTAAGCAAAGAAATGAAGATGCGGAAAACAGGTGTGTTGGCATTACATTTGAAACAAGACCTGATTATTGTGGTAAGGAAGAACTAAACCAATTACTTAAGCTTGGAGGGACCAGAGTAGAACTAGGAGTACAAACACTTGACAATAGAATTTATGAGAATATAAACAGAGGACATAGCATAGAAGAAGTAACAAGAGCGACCTCACTATCAAGAAATTCTGGGTTAAAGATAGCTTATCATATGATGCCAGGATTACCTGGTTCAGATATGGATAAAGATATAAAAATGATAAAGGATCTTTTTAATGATTCTCGGTTTTATCCAGATGCAATCAAAATATATCCTACAGTTGTAGTAGAGGGAACTGAATTATTTGAGATGTATAAAAAAGGAGATTACGAACCACTAACTAATGAAGAAACTATTAATCTTCTAGTCGAGATTAAGAAGGAGTTACCTCCTTATGTGAGGGTCAAAAGAATAATGAGAGATATCCCGGCACATGAGGTAAAAGCTGGTCCTGATATGACTAATATTAGGGAGGTTGTTTGGCATCGCTTAGAAGACACAAATGAGAGATGTAGATGTGTTAGATGCAGAGAAGCTGGGCATTTGGCACTAAAAGAGGAGGATGAACCCATTATTGAAAATGTAGAACTAGTTAGAAGAGATTATAAAGCTTCAGGAGGCAAAGAGATATTTCTTTCATTTGAGGATACCAAAAAAGATATAATAATAGGTTTGTTAAGACTGAGAGAGCTAAATAATCCTTTTAGGGAAGAGCTTCAAAGTGGGTCTGGTATGGTTAGAGAACTACATGTATATGGTGAAGTTGCCCCATTAGGAGAAGTAGGGAAGTGGCAACATAAAGAGTATGGAGAAAAACTGCTAGAGAAGGCAGAAAGCATAACTCTTAAAGAATTTGATAAAGATGTAATATCTGTTATCAGTGCAGTTGGTACTAGGAACTACTACAGAAAATTTGGCTATGCTAAAAATGGAGTATATATGTCGAAGGAATTAAAATAAAAAAATCATTATGATCTGATGTTGTATTTATGGAGTTGCTGTAGGTCCCATATTAAGAAGATATTGAAATTTACTTAAAATTTGGTTTGGGTGTTTAAATGAATAAAAATTTGGATGAAGATATACTTGGAGAACTTAGTTCGATGGAGCCTGATGCAAAGGAGTTTATTTCTTCTTTTGATTATGATAAATGGATTTTCGAAGAAGATATTAAAGTAGACATGGCTCACGTTGTAATGCTTATAGAAGAAGACATAATACCTAAAGAAGAGGGTATCAAAATACTCCAAATTTTGAGAAATCTCAAATTTTCAGATCTCGATAGAAAAGAGGATGTCCATGTTGCCAAAGAAGATAAGCTCTCTGAGCTGATAGGCCATGAAACTGCTGGTTGGCTCCACACTGCTAGATCTAGGAATGATGAGGTCGCTACATGTATAAGGATGAAGTTGAGAAATGAATTGTTATCTCTTTCTAAACTTCTTGCTGAATTTATTGAAACTATAATTAATTTTGCTGATGAAAATTTTGAGACAATTATGCCTGGTTATACTCATTTACAACATGCAGAGCCTACCACTATAGCTCATCATTTTCTAAGCCATGCCTTCTCATTATCTCGAGACCTGGATAGAATATTAGAGTGTTTAGATCGGACTAATAAATCTCCGCTAGGATCGTGTGCATTTACATCAACTAGCTTTGACATAAATACCAATAGGACTTGCGAACTCCTTGGATTCGATAACGTAATGGAGAATAGTATTGATGCATCTAGCTCAAGAGATTTTTTATTAGAATCATCATCCTCTATAAATATGCTCTTTATTAATCTGAGTAGAATTTCAGAAGAACTAATACTTTGGAGTACATCGGAATTTAATTTAGTTGAAATACCAAGCGAATTTACCTCTACCTCAAGCATAATGCCTCAGAAAAAAAATCCTGATGTGCTAGAGCTTATAAGAGCAAAATCTGGAGGTGCCATAGGTAGTTGTGTATCTATCTCTTCGATCCTTAAAGCTCTTCCATATGCTTATAATAGAGACTTACAAGAAGTGACCCCTCACATTTGGCGGGCTGTTAGTGACTGTAAAAATGCAGTTGCAATGATTGACAACATCATATCTGATCTTGAGATCAATGAGAATAGGCTCGAAAAACTAGCTTCAGAAGGTATGACTGGGGCAACAGAGATAGCAAATTTTCTCGTTAATGAGCGAAATATACCTTTCAGGAAGGCCCATTCGATTGTAGCAGAATTTGTTGAAAAAGAATTATCTATAGATAAAATAGCCAAAGAACTTAAAATAGATTCTGAAAGTCTAAGAAATATTATAGAACCATTAAGAATAGTAAAAAATAAAAATATTAGTTTTTCGCCCAAACCCGAAATGTGCATGAAGCAATCTAAAATGCTTAAAGAAAAGTTAAAAAACTCAAAGAATGATATTGAGGATCGGGTTGAGAGTGTTAAAGAGGCAGAAAAAAATTTGGATGAATTAGTTTTGACTTACTTAGGCGATGAAGATGAAAATTAAAAATTTACTAGATATAACAGATGTTAGAGATAGTAAAAAAGTATTGGTGCAAAAAAATGGAGAAGAATATGTTGGTAAGGTTATGCCATCGTCAGATGATGACCATATTGTTTTAAAGCTTGATAGTGGATATAACATAGGCATAAAAACGAAGGGGGCCGAAGTAAAATCAATTCAAGATAGGAATGGGTCCCAAACCGGGATGGAAAAAATTTCTACAGATTTTGAAAAAAAATATGATCCCGAAAAGCCTGATATTAGTATAATTTCTACAGGAGGTACTATAGCTAGTAGAGTAGACTATAGGACCGGAGCCGTATCCAGCCAGTTTGATGCTGATGATATAGTTTCTACAATACCTGAATTAGAAGATATTGCTAACTATAGTGGAAAAATGGTTAGCAATCTTCTTAGTGAAAATGTGAGCCCCGATCACTGGGTCAAAATATCTAAAGCTGTATATAATGAAATAGAGAAAGGTGCCGACGGCATTATAATTGCGCATGGTACGGATACTTTGTCCTATACTGCTTCAGCCCTATCATTTATTCTTGAAACCCCTGTACCAATAGCCTTAGTAGGGTCCCAACGTAGTGCAGACAGGCCAAGTAGCGACAATGTCTTAAATGTCGTATCGGCTGCTAATTATGCAGTCTCAGATATTGCTGAAGTTGCCGTTATTATGCATGCAGAGACTTCAGACAGTTTTTGTTATGCCCATAGAGGTACCAAGGTAAGAAAAATGCATACATCTAGAAGGGGTGCATTTAGGTCAATTGATGATTTACCTTTAGCTAAGATCGAGGATGGAAGCGTAATTTCTATTAATAAAAATTATTCAACTAGAGGAGAGAAAAAAGCAAATCTCCAGGCAGAATTAGATAAAAAATGTACTATATTAAAATTTACACCAGGTATGAGTCCTGAAGTGTTACAAAATCTTGCGTCAACACATAATGGAATTGTAATTGAGGGGACCGGACTTGGTCATGTTTCTAGTGATTGGATACCCGTAATAAAAAATATAATTGAATCTGGTGTACCTATTGTTATGACATCTCAGTGTTTATACGGTAGAGTATGCAATCGAGTATATGAAACTGGTAGAGATTTAATTGAAGCGGGTGTCATACAGGGGGAAGACATGTTGCCAGAAACTGCTCTAGTAAAATTAATGTGGGCCCTCAAGAAGACCAACAATATTGAAGAGTTGAGAAAGATAATGAAAACTAACATTTCTGGTGAAATTTGCAAACGGAGCAAAGAGAATACTTTTCTTATATAATTTTATGGAGGACTTTTAATTATGGGGTTAAATTATGATGATTTAGGATTAAAGGTTGGATTTGAATTTCACCAACAACTTGACACAGATACTAAGCTCTTTTGTAATTGTGAGAGTAGGATGGTTGATGAAGAAAAACCAGACTTTTCATTTATCAGAAAATTAAATCCAACAAAAAGTGAATTTGGAGATATAGATAGGGCCGCTCTCGAAGAAAAGAGGGCATCTAAAATCTTTAAATATGCTGGCTACTGGGATAATACATGCCTTGTAGAATGTGATGAGGAACCTCCCAAAATAATGAATGATAAGGCTTTAGACATTGCAGTTCAAATAGCACTGCTTTTAGATTCAAAAATTGTTGATCAACTTCACACTATGCGGAAAATAGTAATTGATGGATCAAACACCACAGGATTTCAAAGGACTGCTGTAGTATCCAAACATGGAAGCATTTCTACAGAAGAAGGTGAAATAGGAATTGAAAATATATGCATTGAAGAAGAATCAGCACAGAAGCTAGAAGAAAGATCTGATGAAGGTATAGTAATTTATGGGCTAGATAGGCTAGGTATCCCTCTTATAGAAATAGGCAGCTGCCCTGATATAAGAACTCCTCGAGAAGCTAAAAAGTTTGCTGAAAATGTTGGCATGATACTCAGATCTACAGAGAATGTAGTAAGAGGTATTGGATCTATCAGACAAGACTTGAACATTTCAATAAAAGAAGGCAGCAGAATCGAATTGAAAGGAGTTCAAGAACTCGACCTGATAGAAGATTATATTGATAAAGAAATTAAAAGGCAACTTTCCTTGCTCGAAATCAAAGAGATATTAGAGGAAAGAAAGACTTGTAAAGAAAAAATTGAAGATGTAGGACCAGTTAGAGTATCAGAAATCTTCCATAATACTGATTCAGATATAATAAAAAAAGGTATGGAAGAGGGAGAAGTACTAGCGGTTAATCTACCAGGTTTTTCAGGACTTTTAGGTAAAGAAATACAACCCAAAAGAAGGCTTGGTACTGAATTATCAGATAGAGCTAAAAAAATAGCTAACATTGGCGGGGTTTTTCATACAGATGAGCTTCCAGGATATGGCATATCTCGGGAAGAGGTAAAGGAAATTAGAGAGGTTCTCGATTCAGGCCCTACAGACTGTGTAGTTCTAGTTGCTGACTTGGAAAAAAATGCAAGAAGGGCTCTTGAAGCTGTCATAGAAAGGGCTAAAATCTGCTTTGAAGGAGTGCCTGAAGAAACAAGACGGCCTCTCAAAAATGGATGCTCAAAATATATGAGACCTTTACCTGGATCAGAAAGAATGTATCCTGAGACCGATATTCCACCTATCAATATAGATGAAGATAGGATAAAAAGGCTTGAAAGTAATTTACCTGAACTCATATCTGAAAGAATTTCGAGATATGTCGAAACATACAATATCAGTAAAGAAATTGCGGAAAAGATTGCATCCAGTTCAAGGCATAAGATTTTTGACAAGGCTATGGAGAATTTTAACATTTCCCCAACCTTGGTTTGTGAAATTTTGACAGATATTTTCAAAGAAATAGAGAAGGATGGATACGATTCCAGAAAAATTAAAGAAAATCATTTAGTAGATATCTTTAGACTACTTGATTCTGACAAGGTTTCGCAAGAGGTAGTTTCAGATATCATGTATGAAATTGCTAAAGGATCTTACGATGATGTCAGCGAAGTTATAGACTCCCTAAGTATTGAAAAAGTTGAGAAAGATGTTGTAAGGGAAACAGTTAAAGAAGTAGTATCTAAGAAAGAAGAATTGATTAGAGAAGAGGGTATGAGGGCTACAGGCCCTCTTATGGGAGTTATAATGAAGGAATTAGAAAGAAGAGCTGATGGAGAAGAGGTAAATAGAATACTGAGAGAGGAGCTAAAAAAGAAGATTGGAAGGGATTGCAGCGGTTAACTTATTGAGGGGATGGGATACCGCAGCGCACCCTTCCAGTTAAAAGTATTTTGTTAAATTATAAAAAGCTTTGCTTAAGAGTTTTTTATTTAACTTAAATAGAAAGTTTATTTAAATACTGTATCTATTTATTTTTTATAGATAGTTTTGGTGTTAAATCTAGAGCTATAAAAATGTATTGAATTAAAAGAAATACAAATATAGATATACATATTTACCTATAACAAAAAATCTTAATTAGGTTAATAGGAAATTAAAAGCTGGTGTTATTTCATGATAAAATTTAGCGAAGCAGAAAAAAAACTATTTGAAGTTAAAGTATGTATGAAGTGTAATGCTAGAAACCCATCAGATGCAAGCAAATGTAGGAAATGTAATTATAAAGGGCTCAGAATAAAATCAAAAGAAGGAAGAGGATGAGCGTAGAAAAATATTTAAAAAAGGGAAACAGAACCAAACACATAGCCTTACTAGACCCAGATGAGCAGAATCCCAACGAGGCAGGCAATATTGCTCGTGATATAGAGTTAGGTGGAAGCGATGCAATCATGGTAGGGGGGTCATTGGGAGGGGATTCAAAACTTATTGAAAATACTGTTAATCAGATAAAAAAGAAGAGTAATCTTCCAGTAATTTTATTCCCTCATGATCACACAGGTCTAACCAGTAATGCAGATGCCGTATTTTACATGTCTTTACTAAATTCGAGAAACCCTATGTATATATCAGGTTTTCAGGCAAGGGGAGCTCCGCTAGTTAATAAATTCGATATTGAAGTTATGCCTATGGCATATCTCATAGTTGAACCTGGTGGCACCGTAGGATACGTAGGGGATGCAAAATTGATCCCAAGAGATAAACCTGAGGTTGCAGTCGCATATTCACTTGGCGGCCAATATATGGGTATGGATTTTGTTTACCTTGAGGCAGGCTCTGGATCAAAGGAACCTGTAAAAGAAGAGATGGTTGCATCTGTTGATAAATACATTGATTCCAATACTAGTCTGATTGTTGGAGGAGGCATAAAAACCCCTGAAAAAGTAAGTAGCCTGTCAAAGGCAGGAGCCAATATTATAGTTACAGGCACTATCTTAGAAACATTCGATGATATCGAGAATACCATATCAAAAATTACGGACGTTCTAAAATAATCTTTCAAATCTATCCCTGTTTTTACTCAAATCTGTTTAAAGTATATCAAATAAATAGTTTAAATAAATTTTTTAATTCAGACAAAAACTATGATATATAAGGGAAAAGATTACAAGATTCCTATAATTCATTGATGGATGATAATATGGATATAAATACCTCAAACACTTTGATTTTGACGAAAGATGAAGTTAAAGAGTTAATCGATGTTTCTGACACTATAGATGCTGTAGAATCTGCATTTAATGAATACGGACGTAAAAATGTTCAATTACCATCTAAAAAATATCTTTACTTCGAGAAGCATAGCGGTGATTACAGATCTATGCCTGGATATCTCGAAGAGGAGGATATTGCTGGATGTAAGCTTGTAAACGTCCACCCTGATAACAGTAATTTGCCAACTGTAATGGCAGCAGTTATCTTGGTTGATCCAAAAACTGGTTTTCCATTTTGTATAATGGATGGAACAGATTTAACAGCGTATAGAACAGGAGCAGCTGGAGCTGTTGCAACAAAGTATCTCTCTAGAGAGGATTCAAAAGTGCTTGGCTTAGTTGGGGCTGGAACACAAGCTAAAACTCAATTTTTGTCGATAAGAGAAATAAGAGATATTGAAGAAGTAAGAATATATGACATTTCTACTGAGGCTGCAAAAGATCTTAAGATGCTAATTAATGAAGAAGGCGTAGATGCATATATCGAAGAAGAGGTTGAAGATTTAGTAAAAGCCTCTGATGTAATAACTACTGTAACTCCGGTTAGAGAACCAATAATTATGGACGAGTGGGTTTCGGATGGAACACATATAAATGCAGTTGGGGCAGATGCAAAGGGTAAGCAGGAGCTTGAATCCAAAATATTGAAAAGAGGTAAGATTATAGTGGATCAACTAGAACCAACAAAACATGGTGGCGAGATTAATGTACCATTTTCTAAAGGAGAAATAGATGAGACTGATATACAAGCTGATATAGGAGAGGTAATTACAGGAGACTTAAAAGGAAGAGAAAATTATGCAGACATAACTATATTCGATAGTACAGGTTTGGCCATCCAAGACATCTCCACTGCATGGAATATATATAAGAAGGCAAATAATTCAGGGATTGGACAACAAATCCCTCTATTAGGAAACTTTGAGTAATTGACATCCTCTCCACTCTGAAGGATGGAGAATCCATCCCGCACTCAGAGGGAGATGCCTCTTTTTATCGCTTTCCACCTCAAGCACATAGCCATTACAGTAGAATTGGTCTTTGTATTAATCTCTTATTTCTACATATCCTAAACACTGTTAGGAGGTGGGCGCTTTGCTTTTCTTCTCTGTATGGCTTCTATATACTTTATCACTACGCATTTTACTTGATCTACTTTTTTACTTCGGATGTGGGAAATTGATTAGTTTTGTATACATCTTTCTGCATTTCTTATTTTTTAGAATCTCATCTAGGTTACAAGTACAATCAAAAGGCTCTTCTCTCTTACTGCATCGACCATCTTTCTGCTAATCTACCAACACATTCTCAATCTTGTTTCTGTCTTTATTATCCTATTTACTTATGACTTAACTATACGGGGCTCCGTTATAAAATAGTATTTTAGCTTTTATACCGCCTGTATAGGTTATGTAACAATAGTTTAAACAGTCAGGTAGGCTACTACTAGTTTATTCAACCTTATATTAAAACACCTATGACCTTCATAGATTTCAAAAAAATTTGCCTCTCTTGAAAAGAAAAATAGGATTCGAAACCAAACACCATACAAACAATCTCTGATTCTTACACATCATATTCTTATTTTACTCCTTTTTTATAAATACTCTATCCTCATTCAAATCACGGTAACCAACAAAAACTAATCTATTAATCAAAATAACAAATTATATGATATATAAGATAACATCATACTAAACATCCCTATACCTAAAGAAGGTAATCGATACCACAAGCAAGATTATAAAAACTCCAATAAGTATACCTGCATCTAAGAATGCATATTCTTTATGAACTAAAATCTCCGTCTCGTCATAGTATCGACTAGGAGTAAAGTTTCCAACCCATCTATAATCTGGTTCTAACCTCGAAATTGAATCAACAAACCATGAAAGAAAAACTATACCTATACTAGATATCTGGGATTTTCTAGGGCGATCAAAGATCGTTGAAAAAACTAGGCCTATACCAGCACATACTAAAAGATACGGTATGGAAAGTAGATGGACCATAATAAGAGAGGTAGGATTTAGTGTTTCTCCTATCAACAAGGCTCCTATATAAAGAATTAATATTAATCCTATATTTAAGATCGTTAATGGTACCCATAAAGCAGCAATCTTTTGAAGGACAACTGATTCTCTAGATACGGGATTGGCAAGTGTTAGATCCATCTTACGTTTGCGTATGTCTTTAGATATCATTCCCGCTCCTAAATATGCGAAGTATATGCCTACTAAGACTATCCAAAAGAAGTCATATGAATATGCCATGAAACCCTCTATCGTGTGCATTGCTTCGATCCCTAATAGACCTTGCAAATATTCTGGAAAAGCTTCTTCAATTAGCTCGGCCTCTTCCTTAATAGCAGGGAAAACGGCAAGAAGATACGCTACTAATATAACAAAAATTCCTGTAATTGCTAATGAGCTGCGTAAATACCTTCTAGATTCCTCAATCAGAATGCTGGTCATTTTGAGCCATCTCAAGAAGAGTTACCATAATAATGCTTAAATATCTCATCCAGTTGTGGATCACCAATTTCTACATCTTCCACTTCAAACTTAGAGAGATATTTTAAAAGTTTATCTGGTCTCCCGGTATATGTAAAGTGTATAGTCTTATCAACACATTTAAAATCTATCATATCTTTTGTTATGAATTCTTCTTTATCTATATGTCTCTTAATGTATATTCGCACCTTCTTTCCACCTCTGGCAAGTAAATCCTCTACATTATCGAGGTCAACTAATTTTCCCGACCTGATGATTCCTACCCGATCGCATATACGCTGAACCTCACTAAGAATGTGTGACGAGAAGAAAATGGTCTTGCCTGATTCTCGTTCTCCCTCTAAAAAATGATGTAAACGATCTTGCTTAAGTGGATCAAGTCCTGCAGTAGGCTCATCCATGATAACTAGATTCGGATTGTGCATGAATGCTTGAATGATCCCCAGCATTCTTAAATTACCTGAAGAATAGGTTTCAATTCGTTTATCAAGAGGTGGAGGAAAAAGCTCCAAAAGTTCATCCCTTCTTTCATCACCACGCATCCGAGCAAAATAGTTAAGAATTTGATTGCCGGTGAGCCTCTCCTCAAACCCTAGTGTATCTGGTAGATATCCGATTTCACTCTTTATCTTTATAAGGTCTCTCCTATCTCTAATATTGGCCCCAAGAACTTTAGCAGTACCTGATGTAGGTTTTATCAATCCTAATAGTTGCCGAATAGTGGTTGTTTTTCCAGCTCCATTTGGACCTAAATATCCAAATATTTCACCTTTTTTAACCTCAAAAGATAGATCATCATTAGCAGCAACACCATCATATTCCTTAGTTAAACCTTCAAAAGAGATTGCCGGAGTAGGGTTAAAGTTCATTCTCAACATTCCTTTTATTTTAAATACAAATTTATTGATAGGTAAATGCTTGCATATTAAATGCAAATTCATTCTACCTTTCTTAAAAACTACATCCTTTATTTTTTAACTATTCTATTTCTTCTTCGATTCTAGCCATATCATGCACGACTATGGAAGTTACTAGACCTCCTACACCTAAATTCACGTAATATGTAACTAAGCGCCAAAGTAATACAAATACACCAATTAAAGCAGTACCAACCATGGCAGAATAAATTAAAGAGGCTCCTATCTCAGCTACACCACTACCTCCAGGAGTTGTTGGAATCATAACAATGAGCATTACAACGATATAACCAGACCATGCCATTAAAAAGTCAATTTCTAAACCCAAACCGGTAAGAATTATATAAGGTATACTAAATTCGAGTCCCCAAAGACCTACTGTAAAAATAAATCCCATGACGAGCATTTTTTTGTGGTTTCTTAGATATTCCCATAATATAGCATTATAGGAGTCTATTTCATTGTATACTTTTTTCATGACTCCGGGCTTTATTTTTTCTATTGGTCTTTCAAAATAAGATACAATTTTTTTGATTTTGTCCGGCTTAAAAAGACTTATAGCCAATATACTAGCCAATATCAAAAAAAGTAAAGCTGCAAATGTAGATGCTACTCTCAAGCCTATATTGTCTGCAAGAGTTTCTCGGATTACAAACATGCCGAAGGTTCCAAATATAACTAAAAAGATCATATCAAGCGTCCTCTCACTTATCACTATAGCACTTGCTATCCCACCTGAACAACCCTCTTCCTTGCTTAGCAGATACAATCTAACAGGTTCTCCACCGGCATAGGAAGGAGTTATTGCGGCTGCAAATGTACTGGAAAGTATTATCTTCATCGTCCTGATGAAACTAATGGACATGTCCGAAGTTTTAGCAAATGCTTTTATTCTAAATGTCCAAAAAAACCAACTAAAAACATGTGCCCCTAATGCAAGTAAGAGAAATACGGGATTTATTTTCATTAAGCTTTCAACTATACCTTCAGTTGCAGTTAAGTATATCAGAACAGCAATTGTTAGTATGCTTATGCTCAATGATATGAATAATAGTCTTCTAGCTTTTCCCATGTAATCCCTCAATTAATTTCTTATTTAGGTCTCATATATCAGTTAATTTTTCATATAATTCAAACATAAGGTAGTATGATTGGATAAACATGAAAGTTTGTATATATGTTGAATTGGAAAATCTACTTGATACCAGTGGTATTAGTGTTGCAGCTCAGAATCAGAAAAAAGCAATTAAAAAAATAAATTGTGAAAAAAAAGATAATCCAAAGATTACTATGAATCCCTGGGATGAATACGACCTCTTACATCTGAATACCATAGGACCACTATCTTTGTTCCATCTAAAAAAAGCAAAAATGAGAGGAAAAAAAGTTATAACACATGCTCATACTACATCAGAAGATTTTAAAGGGAGTTTCATGTTTAGCGATCAAATTTCAAAACCACTTAAAAAATATCTTTCTTATTTTTATGACAAAGGGGATGGACTTCTTTGTCCTTCAGAGTATACTCGCAGAAAACTTTTGGATTATGGAATAAAAAATAAACCTATCGTTGTATCAAATGGAGTTGATATAGATAAATTCAAGCATGATGGAGAATTGAGGAAAAAATATAGAGAGAAGTTTGACCTTGATGGATTAACTGTGTTTGCTGTAGGAACGCCTTTTGAAAGAAAGGGGGTGGAAACTTTTGTAAAAGTTGCAAGACTTATGCCAGAACTTGAATTTGTATGGTTTGGCCCTCTCAGAAAGAGTCTACAGAAGAGAAAAATTAAATCATTAGTTAGAAATTCTCCTGAGAATGTGAAATTTACTGGAAAGGTTGAAAATATCGTTGGTGCTTATTCTGCTGGCGACATCTTTTTTTTCCCTAGTTATATCGAAAATCAAGGAATTGTAGTTTTAGAGGCTGCCTCTTGTGAAAAGCCTATGGTCTTAAGAGATATTCCAGCCTTTAACTACTGCGAACATAAGGGAGAATGCCTAAAAGGAAAAAAAAGGGATGAATTTGTAGATCTGATAAGAATGATTGTCG
>SL_8KL_010_SEDDRAFT_10000623_pt1 | contig 31108 bp, 34 predicted proteins | sample SodLakKL_010_SED_4_FD_11160 | JGI IMG/M metagenome (IMG submission 11160)
GAACAAAACATTATGGGAGTTGCCATAAGATGATCTTGAACTGTATGAAAAAGCAGGATGGCCTGAGCCTGGTAGAGTTAATGATTGCACTTTCTCTACTGGGGATTGTTCTGGCCCTGGGATTTATGTATTTCAACTTCGGGGTTCAGGCTTTCGACAGGGGCGAAAGACAGACTATCGCACAACAGGCGTCCAGAATTACGTCGGATTTTGTAACAGCCGAGCTCCGCTTTGCCAAGGAAATTGAAATTAATCCTACTGATGGTATTAGCGAATCAGGTGATGGCTATAGATACATTTATTTAGATGATAAATCTATACTTTTCAGAGATGAAAACGGGAATGATCGAATACTGGCAGATGGCCTGGCTGACAGCATTCCTTACCATATTTCTTTTACCAGCAATGTCCCTTATGATGTAGTTTATTTTTATATTACAGCTGACATGGATGAGAATAAAGATATTGGAGAGTATATTAGTATTGATGAAGAACAGGATATATGGAATTTCGATGAGCAGGGTTTGGAAGATGATGCAGCGGAGGGGTTGTATTTCTTGCAAACTAAGGTTCAGGCTTTAAATCTTGAACTGTATAAAGCATATGGACTTGATGACGAATTGATAAAATTAAATGGCAAAGGTGGCACAGTTATAAAGTATCAAGTGCCAACGCAATAGAGATTTTATCTTGACTGCAGAAAGAATATTGCCTGGGTGAATATAGCCAAATATTACCCCTGCAAAGAGGAAAGGAACTGTTCCGCTTAGAGCTTCCGGAAACGTGCCGTTTTTCTTTGAAGGAACAATAATTCTGAAGAGAATGTATCGTCAAAAGTGTCTAAAAACTAAACTTTATGGTATAACTAATATTAGAAGAGTAAAATAATTTACGACAGATAACGTTTTACAAACCTGACGATAATAGCAAACCTGCCGAAAGGCAGGGACGCAAAACTGCGGGCCTAATTCCTCGCAAGGGATACGGCAGCCGGGTTACCGAACCGGGAATTTTTATTTTCAGGATAGCATGGCCTAAGCATAAGTTTGGAGGTGCTGTATAGAAAATTCGCTTAGCTTAACCGGTAGCTACACCGGGAATTCATTTCCGCCCGGTCACTACCTCTGAAAGCATTACCCCTACAGCATGACACATCAAACGAACAACTATATATAGAGTATCAGATTGTTTGTTCCGTGAATAAATTTTTGATGTGAAGGGAAGGTATTATGATGTATATTAACAGCTTGCTTGAAGAAGTTACCGGTCGTGGGGTTTCAGATCTGCATATTACTGCGGGGGTACCGCCAATCATCAGGGAAAGAGGTTTTCTGCGTAAGTTTGGTTCGCGCGCACTAAATGGTGAGGACACAGAAAAAATACTTCGCCAGCTGCTCAACGAGGACCAGTTAAAGATTTTTGAAGAAAAAGGTGAAGTGGATTTTTCATATAACCTGACCGGGCTTGGATATTTCCGGGTTAACGGTTACCGTCAGCGTGGTTCAGTGGGGATTGCAATCCGGGTTTTAAACACAAAAATAGTGACTTTAAAAGAGCTGGAGATGCCTGATACATTAGCCACTATGGCAATGCGTAACCAGGGTCTGATTCTCGTAACCGGCCCGACGGGCAGCGGGAAATCGACTACCCTGGCGGCGATGACTGATCTGATCAATAGCAATAAGGAAAACCATATCATTACGCTGGAAGATCCGATCGAATATGTTCACAAACACAAAAAGAGTGTGGTTACACAGCGTGAAATTGGCCAGGATAGCAACACATTTCCGGCCGCGCTCAGGGCTGCACTGCGCCAGGATCCGGATGTAATACTCGTCGGAGAAATGCGCGATCTTGAGACAATATCTATTGCTGTTACAGCTGCAGAAACCGGACACCTGGTTCTGGCTACTCTCCATACCAACGATTCGGCCCAGTCTGTAGAAAGAATTATAGACAGTTTTCCCTCCAACCAGCAGCACCAGATTCGCACCCAGTTAGCCAATTCGCTGGTCGGTATCGTTTCACAGAGGCTGATTCCCCGCAGGGATGACTCAGGCAGGATCGCAGCAGTCGAGGTATTGCTTTGCAATAACGCGGTGCGCAATCTGATCAGGGAAGGTAAGATTCACCAGATCCCCTCAACAATGCAGATATGTGCCGGCCAGGGGATGCTTACTATGGATAAGTGTCTGCAGAACCTTTACCAAAAAGGGAAAATTAGCAAAGATATAGTCCTTGAGTACGCCAGGGATGATGAAGCGATGCACTCATTTTTCAAAAGCAGCTGCATTGCATAGCTGAACTATGTATTAACCCTAAAGCACTTCGGTTCATCTGTATAGGTTACTATAGAATGTAACAGAAGAAAAATAAGTGGCAAAAAAGGTACTTTAATCTTACAATAATAGTATCCACAAGGAATGGAGTGGTTTAGGTGAACCTTGACCATTTAAGTCGCGAAAAGCTTGAAGAGCTGCTAATTGATTTTGCCAAACGGTGGCTGGCCCACGATGGGCTGTGGTTTCAGCAGGTTGAGAAGATTTATGGTATGGAGGAAGCGATAAAGCTTGATGCCGGGGCCTGGGAAAAGTTTACTGTAGTTGAAGCCAAGAGGATTATGGGCTTTCTCAACATGGAGCCGGGAGGTGGACTCCCTGCCCTTAAAGAAGCCCTGAATTATCGTCTGTACAGCTTTATTAATAAGCAGGTAATAGATCAACCTGATCAGCATACCCTTATTTTTAAGATGGTAGACTGCCGTGTGCAATCAGCACGGAAGAGAAAGAATATGCCGGAGTTCCCATGCCGCCCGGTTGGCCTGGTAGAATACAGCGGATTTGCTTCTACCATTGATCCTCGTATAAAAACAAAATGTATACACTGTCCACCGGAAGATCACCCTGAAGAAAGCTACTGTGCCTGGGAATTTACAATCGACCACTGAGCTTAATGAACAGTGCTCTTTTTTGTCCGAAAAATTCTAATATGTTATAATCGGCATACAAAAGCTTAGTAACAAGAGTAGATAGTTTTAAGTTGTGAAGGGAGGCATGACAGGTATGAGTGTAAACTTTAATCCGGTTGTGCCTAAAGCTGCTTATTTACGAGATATTTACTTTGGACAGAATGAAAATGAAAACAACTCCAATCGACCTGAAGCAGAACGCAGGGAATCGGAAAATAGATCTTCGGGAATCATTAATCAGCCTGATACTTTAACCATTTCCGACGAGGCGCAGCGTATGCAGCAGCGCTTAAGTGAAATGGCAAACATTCATGATGCTACTCTTGGGCAGCAACGTGAAATGTACAGACCGGGGCTTGAGCAAACTGAAATCCGCTCGGAANCCGGTCTTGAAGAACCACGTGAAACCGGCCACGAAATTATCCGTNAAAATGAAATNCCTGTAAATAAACAGCAAGAAGAACCGGTTCTGAGAGAAGAGGAAGGGATTAGGGAAAACCCTGTCAGACCGGAACAGGCCGTACAGGATCAGCGTCCACCACTTGAAGAGACAAGCTTCGGCGAAGCTGAAACAAGAGCCCGCAGCAGTGAAGATATGAGAGCTGCCGAGGCCAATATAAAGACCTTTAGCAGTTCAAGCCTGGTCCAGGCATATGCCACTGCTGCAAATGTGACCCAGGCCAGTTTTACAATCAATTATAAGGTTTAGCAATTAATAATTGAGTAGCCTGTTTGCTAACTTTTAACTGCTTGCTCAATAAGTTAACAGGTTAGCAGTCAGGCTTATTTTTATGAGAAGAAGGGGAGTATAAACAACGTGACGGATAACAGGACAACCTACCTGGGAGAGTACCTGGTTAAAAAAGAGGTTATAACCAGGGAGCAGTTGAAGAAGGCTCTGCAGGTTCAGGAGGAGCGGACAAAGCGTGGAGAACAGGTCTACCTGGGCAATATCATTGTTGAACTGGGCTACTGCAGCGATGAAGTTATCGCAAAAGTTTTAGCAAGTAAGTTCGAAGTTCCCTACTTTAACGTTGAAGACACTGAAATTACTGAGAAAGTAATTAATATGATTCCCCGCAGAACTGCCAATAGGTACAAGGTATTTCCGCTCAAATTAGAAGGAAACCAATTGATTGTTGCGATGATGAATCCGATAGATTACTCTGCCCTGGATGATTTGAACATTGTGACGGGCAAAGAAGTAAAACCTGTAATGATCAAGGACAGAGACCTGAAAAAGTTAATTGCCAAGGTCAGCGAAAAGTATTCTCGTGATATTGAAAGCTTCGAATATTTTAAGTACTCAAGCCGCAGCAAATCTGAAAGAACCAGGAGCGGCCGGTTAAATATTACCGTGACAGGGAGCAATGATGGCAGTCCGGTGGTCCAGCTACTGAATAAGATCCTTAACCTGGCAGTGCAGGAAAGGGCAAATGATGTTCACATTGAACCGCAAAAAGATAAAATCAATATTAGATTCCGCATTGATGGAGTAATTCGTAACCGGTTAAGTATTGCCCTTGACTACCATGAAGCTCTTGTATCAAGGATTAAAGTACTTGGCAACATGGATATAACCGATAGCCGCTCACCACAGGATGGAAGGATTTCAGTCGAAAATGATGGTGAGCATATTGATATCAGGGCTGCTTCAATTCCATCTTATTATGGAGAAAGGGTAACCCTGCGCATGCTATTCAGCGAACCCGGTCTTTTGAAGATGACCAGCCTGGGTATGGAGAAAGATCAACTGGCTAAAATGAAAAGGATTATACGCTACCCACATGGCTGTATCTTGCTGTGCGGCCCAACTGGAAGCGGGAAGAGTACTACCCTTTATTCGGTTTTGACGGAGATCAACGATGACCAAACAAATATTATGACAGTAGAGGACCCTATTGAAAGAGTGATTGACGGTATTAACCAGGTTCAGTATAACCGAAAAGCCGGTATTACTTTTTCAAGCAGTTTGTCTTCCATGCTGCGCAGCCATCCTGATGTAATCATGGTTGGTGAAATCAGGGATGCTGAAACAGGCGCTATGGTGACCGAAGCTGCATTAACAGGGCACCTGGTCATGTCAACCATCCATGCCAGCGACTCATCAAAAGGGATTCTTCACCTGATGGATATGGGAGTTGAACCGTACCTGGTTGAATCTTCTTTGACCTGCGTTGTTGCGCAGAGGCTTCTCCGCAGACTTTGTGCCAGTTGCAAGGTCAAGAATACGGTATCCCGTGAAAAATTACTAAAGTATTTGCCTGATTTTCCGCTTGATGACGGGAATACTATAGAGCTTTATGAATCAAAGGGCTGCACTTTATGTGATAATACAGGATATGTTGGCCGGACCGGTGTTTTTGAAATTCTCATGATCAGTGACAATATCAGGAGCGCCATTAAAGATACCCAATCTGCTACAAAGATTAACGGGATTGCCGTAGCAGAAGGCATGGTCCCCATGCGCTTAAACGCTTTACAAAAAGTTAAANAGGGAATCAGCTCGCTGGAAGAATTTCACAGGCTTTTTATTTAAGCTTTAATGCTAACTTATTAGCGTATNGCAACCAAGATTTGCCGCTATTTTAAAGTAAAAGGCGCCATCGGTAATGTACAGCTTTTATTGCAGCCGGACTTTTTTGAGTACAACGCTATAGCGTGGCAAAAGCAAGTCCGGGATTTCTGAGACAGTGTCCAGCCTTTTTCCCAGGCCGTAAGCCGAGAGGATACATAAGAGGGTTGTGTGGTAGCGCAGTTACTTGTGTGCATCATATATATTCCACGCTCCTTGACTTCAACAAATGTTATGGAAACTGAACCTTATTTGTTTAGTTAGCAGCTGCTATCAATGTTAATACCAGCTAACTTGTTTATCAAGTAGTTAAATAAAGAATTTTTTTATGAAATTTGCAATTTATTTTGACAAAATGGAAATCTTAAACTATAATATGGTTTAAGTTGGTAAAATAGAGATCAAATTGTAAAAAGATTTTTAGACAGAGAGATATATATAGAGATAGAACCAAAAGAAAGTCATCTTTTCATCAGGGAGGAAATGAAAATATGCGGAACTCTATTTGCGTTGTACTCTTGGTGTTTTTTGTAACCCTGGCTGTGGGCAGTNCTGCCCTTGCTGAGCCGGGGTCTTTTACGTACAGGAAGTATTATGACGTTAACGGTATTATTTTAATGAAAATCCAGGCTGGAAGCGATTATGATCAATCCGGTCAGCACAAATCACTGGTTCGCGGTGTGGGCCAGCTGCAAAGATATGACTACATTGCGATGAGCAAATATGGCATGATAGTAGATACTGATAATATCTGGACAGCAGACCCTGATTCGCTCAGAGGTATGGAAGTTGCCGGCACTTTCAGGTTACATGATCAGTATGAAGGTGAAGAAACTGAAGGAGAAAATGGAGATTCAATCCCGCCTGCAGATTCACCGCAGATATTTGCGGTCAGCGTTGATGCAGATAGCGGGGAAAGCGGGCAGATGTCGCAGGGTATCAGGGTTGATTCAAGCGGCGAGCACAATTTCTTCTCAATTGATCAACACGCCCAGACATCAGAAGGTACGGTCAAGCGTTATATAGATATAACCGACCCTGCTTCAGGAGCCTATCTATTTGAAGACTCGAAGATAGTAGGCCGGGTTAATATAACCGAAATGCTTAATTCCAGCGATCCAGATGAAGATTTTATCATTACAACTGCTTCGTCTATGTTTGATGAGAATAATCAAGAAGAACAGCGTGCAGATGAAGGAACTGAGCTACTTGCAGATGTTGATCAAATGGCAGTTTTAGGTGAAAGCATTGATTACGGTGGAGAAGAAGAACCGGCCCTGGTTATAGACGGGGCAGAAATATTCAAATCGGTGGTTCCTTTGGGGACAGAAATAGATCAGCTGGGTCTTGATGAAGAAATAGTTTTTCAGTCAGACCTGATCATGATTAAGGATATTTATGTTAAGTGGGATGATCAGCTCTTTGGCGAATATGATCCATACCAGGAAGGCTCCTACACCTTTGCCGGAGAACTTATATTCCCCGATACCGTGGCTTATGATGATAAAGTATTTATTTTCCACGTGGTTCATGTTGTGGAGGATGTAGAAGCATTTCAATCAGAGCAACTCGAAGACCCGGTACATCGGGGAGAGAATGGAGAAGACGAGGATACCGATGAAGAGTCCGACCGCTAAGAGCAGCATGGGCTCCAGCATGGTACCCAAACGCTCTACTATATACGATACTTCTTTTTCATAGTATTTAGCGGCCTGTTCAAGGGTCTGATCAAGCGTGCCGGTTTCTTCGCCGACCCGAACCATTTCTACCAGTAAAGGCGGAAAGCAGCTTTTGCCTGTCATCGGGGCGGCCATAGTTTCACCATTATTCAAAGCTGCAGAAATATCCCTGATTGCAGCTGTCAGGATTGAGTTGTCAATAACGCTATCGGTAATTTTCAATGCAGCATGCAGAGAGACTCCTCCCGTTATCAGTGTACCGAGGGTTCGGGCAAAGCGGGCGGTAATAACATAGCCATATATTTTCCCGATCAAGGGCAGGCTAAGGCGCAGGTAATCTGCTAAAAGCCTGCCTTTTTTTGTGTTTATACTTAATTTCAGCAGAATGATGATGCCCAAAGCAATGACCGGCAAAAGGTAACGGTTGGCAATAATAAATTCACCGGTTGAGAGCATNATTAAACTGAAATAGGGCATTTCCATACCCATGGCACTAAAAATGCCGGCAAACTGGGGCAGGACAAATATGACCATAATTGAAATAGCTATCAGGGCTACTATTGTTATAAATAAGGGATATGCGGTAGCTGAACGTATTTTTTCCTCGAGATCGTGCTGTTTTTCAAAGTGTTCTGCTATGCGTTCCATGATTGAGTCAAGCATCCCGCTGGCTTCCCCTGCGGCAACCATATTTACCAGAAGCGGCGGGAAAAAATTATCCTGCTGTCTTAAGGCAGAGGCAAAATCACTACCTTCTTCAATGGCAGTGGCCGCAGCTTTGATTCTTTTTTTAAAGGCCTTGTTTTCCATCTGCATGGAAATGGTATTTAGAGCCTGGATAATAGAAATTCCCGCCTTAATCATTGCTGAAAGCTGGTAACAAAAGGTCATCAAATCACGGCTGCTGTATTGGCGAAGTCCAAGTTTTCTAAAAAGCGCTAACAAAGCATTTTTACTAAACAGATCAGTCAGGCGCTCTTCCTTGATATCAAGCGGGATCAACCCTTTTGTCCGGATCGCCTTGCTGACAGTACGGCTGCAATCGGCGCGAATCGCCCCGCTTGTTTTGCTGCCTTCCTGGTCCAGCGCCGTATAACGGTATGTTTTTTCCATCAAAATATTCCTCCACCAGTTTGAGCTGATCCTTCCGGATGGTAGAATAGAAGCTGTAGTTGTAATTCCATTTCAACATCCGAACCGTCCGGGTTATTCCAGGTTAAGTAATCGAAGCTGATAATATTCGGTAACTTTTCTATCTGTTCCTGAAAATCAAGCAGGTGAAAAGGCGCAGCAGTAGTTTTTAGCTGCATGAATACGGCGGCGTGTTGATCATAATAAATTGTGTCACCAATACGCAGTGAATTAATTGTGACCGCTTTATCTGCCAGAAAAGTTTCCATTTCGTTTAAAACCCGGGGTAGAGATTCAAGGTCAGGTAAAATGTTCATCAGCTGTTCATGTTGTTCTTTTTCTTTTAAGAACGTTTCTTCCAGGGTTGCGCCCTCTTCAATAAGGCTTAACAGTATTGCTTGTTCATCTCTTAAACTGCCTGTGCTGCTGCGGATACTGTTAAGTTCATCTAGCAGGCTTTTGCCCGCGACGTGCCAGCCGATGAAATACAACGCTGCCATAAGAAATATAATAATAAGCAGTTGTTCCCGTTTACTGAGCGACAATTTTTTCAGGGTTATCATCTGGTCCATCTCCCGTTGACAGCTGCGTAGTAATTTTAAAGGTATAGTTTTGATCGGAGTTCAAGGTCAATATGTTTAGCTCTGTTAGTCCGAAAATAGGAACACTTGAAAGGTTTTGACGATACCTGGCAGGTGCGTGCATGTTGGAGCTGGTGCCGTCAATCTTAATTGAGCCGCCAGGGGTAATCTCAATCCCGGTGATCGTTATTTGTGCCGGTGCTCTGGCGTGAAGTAAATGAAGGGCTGTTGACCACTTATTATGAACAGGCTCTAGCCGGTCAATAACCTGTTTCCTTGTATCGATATTTTCAAGCTCCGAGGTCATGTTCAGCATAGGCTCGGCTTCCTGGCGCAGTATGATCATTTCTTTTTCCAGTGTAGTGGCCTGGTTTGCAAGCAGCTGATGGTAATGATACAGGCCGTAATAAAAGAAAAACGGGGTAAAGATCAATGAAATTAACAGGATTTTCATTAGAGACCTTTTCTTGTGGAAAAGCTCCCGGCTGATATACACCGGGCTTCGCAGATCAAGATCATAGCTCAATTACTCCACCCCCTTAGAGCTAAACCATGGGCAAGTGGGAAAAAGATATCTTCACGGTTTTGGGCGCTACCATTTTTACTGCCGGGCTGGTTAATATTAATTAAAGGGTTATACAAAAACTGTTTTATCTGCAGGTGCTTTTCAATTAAAGCTCTCAGGCCGGGTATAAAGGCCCCGCCGCCGCTAAAGTGCAGCTGCTGCAGAACAGGTTCAGTTTCTCCATACTGATCAAGCCAGGTATTGAGAGTTTGTTCAATTTTCATTGCCAGCTGCTTGCAGGCGGGTATCAGCATTTTTTTATCGGCCGTGGTTGTGCTGTTAAAAAGATGTTTCTCAGCATCCCCGGCGCTGCACATATGCTTATCCTGCAGGATGCGAATAAAATTATATGTTCCAAGTTTAATACTGCGGTAAAAAAGCAGTTCGTCTTCACCGGTAATCAACACTGCGCTATTGTAATACCCGATATAAATCAGAGCAGCCGGTTTGCTCCGGGAAGGTATTATCGCAGGATCTGTTTCATTGAGATAGATCTGCCGGGAATTTGCCGTATTAAAGGACCGGAAGAGGGAAAGTGGCTCAACTTCCAGGGCGCTGCATTTAAGACCTGCCAGATCAAGTATATCGGTGTATTTTTCGGCGGTGTTTTTGCTGGTCACTGCAAGGATATAATCACGTTCTTTGTTATCATTTGCGGAAAATCTATTTTGCAAACAGTAGTCAAACACAATTTCCTCTTCTTCGGCCTGGGGTAAACTCTGCAAAGCTTCCCAGTACATTGCTTTATTTAATGCACGACTGCCCATCAGCGGCAGCCTGACCGTGCGAAAAGAAAATGCCTGGGGANTNAGGCTGAGATTAACATGAATGTCATGCCAGCCCTTTGTGTTGATCACTGTCCTGATTTTCCGGGCCAGCAGATCCGGATTTGCCGGTACTCCAGCTTCAAAAGCGCCTTCCGGGGTACGGCCGATGAAACTTTTATTTACCGACAACTTACCCTTATGATTATGAAGCTGTATCATTTTTATCATGGCACTACCCAGATCAAGGCCGATGGAGGAGTATTTATTCCGAAGGGCAGCTGATTTCTTCTTTTTTCTTATCGCTTTTTCTGCAATTGCAGGCATCGCATCACTCTCCCAACCATTTAATTATTACCGGACCTTTCACGGGATCCTTTTCTACAAGCATTTTCAAGGTCAGGCTGTAACTGTCAAGCTTCCCTTCAGCAACAATTAATCGCTTTTCCGGGGCAGTATCAATGAAGTTGACCGTAAATGTACCTTCACCTAGACTTCCGCAAATAATTCCCTGGTAATAAAAGTCGCTTTGCAGGATGGTGAAGCCTGCTTCGAGGCCTGATTCGGCCAGGTAATATTTTGTAACGTCCTGGCTGTAATAATCAGAAATGACTTTGTCATTCAGGCTGTAGTTCAATAAAGCTGCGCCAAAGGCCAGCAAGGCAGCCGAAAAGATCAGGACCAGGGGCAGGGCCATCCCGTGCTGATTATATTTCAGCTCAAAAGTTTTAGTGCATCTCTTTAGCATCTAAGTACCTCAGGGCAGGTTACGTGGACGAATGCTGTCGCTCAGGGTTACCCGGCAACCGTCTGCCTCAGCAGTCAGTATAATTTCCAACAAATTATTCTCATTAATTTCAAACTCGAGCTCTTTAATGCCAATAGCAACTTTGTTGTGAAAATAGTTGAATGTACCTGTTGGGTATGACTCATATACCAGTTCCTGTCCGACCAGGCGAAAACGGCGGGTTCTTGTGTCCGGACTGACTTTAAATCTTACTTCACTGTTATTATTGTGCAGGCTGAACTCATCGGCATAGCGCAGTTCAGTAATAACCACATCAGCGGCAATCCTTGCGCTTTGCTGTGCCTCCACGGAAGCGGTTCCCCGCTGCCAGCTGCGTAAACCGGTCAGGTAAAAGGTATATAGTGTAGCCAGAACAAAGCCCACCAGGGCGAAAGTTATAAGCAGCTCAATTAAGGTAAAACCCTGTTCGTTACTAATTATTTTCATCTTTTTAACGGTCGCTGAGCAGACCTTTCAAAAATTCCTTTCTTTCATTTTTACCATCATTCCAGGTAACCGTTATTTCTATCAGGAGCAGTTCAACCTCAAGATCGGGATCATCTGTACAGGATAAAATAAAGGGCCTGACTGTCGTTGCCCTTTTAAAGCCGGGGAAGTCTTTAATATTTTTTTCCAGGGTATTTGAGTCAGTGTTTTCTATTGAATAAAGCTCTAAGGCAGAATGATATCCCAATGCCTTTACCTTTTCCATCTGTTGTCGGCACAGGGTAACAGCAGCTGACTGGTTACCGGCATTCTTAATAGATAGAAAGCTTCCTGAAAACATCATCAGGATAGGGGTGATCAGTAAGCCCAGGATAGTAAGGGCAATTAACAATTCAATAAATGTATAGCCGCTGTTGCTGCGAAGTATGGATTTGCTCAATTGTGCTGCTCCTTGTGTAATTAAACTGCAATGATTAGTATGGCTATTAATTAGTTAAGCAGGTTTATATACCAGTACCAGATTGATTCGCCCCACAGGACCTGGATTATTGCTGCCAGGGAAAGGTAAGGTGCGAATGGCAGGGCATCTTTACGCGTTAATATCCCGAGGGCCATAAAAGTAACGCCAACCAGGGCACCCATGAAAAAACCAAGCAGCATAACCACTGCTGCACCGCGGAGGCCGACAAAAAGACCGATCATGGCCATAAGCTTCATATCTCCGGCCCCCATGCCGCCTCGACTGACAAGCAATATGATCAGCATGATCAAGCCTCCGAGCAAAAAACCGGCCCCTGCATCAAGCAGATCCCTTTCAACAACTAACCAGACGGGTAGTTCTACCATCAGGTTGATTAAGGAAGGTATGTAAAATATAATGCCTGCGATCAAGCCTGTGGCCACCAGTGTATTAGGGACAATTCGATGCTTTAAATCAATCAGGGCAATGGCTAAAAGCAAGTATATCAAGACCAGGTAAAAGAAAGCGTTTACGGTGAATCCGAAGTAGTAAAAGGAAAAAGCAAAGATGATACCGACCACCAGCTCAACCAGCGGGTAGCGGATGCTGATCTTTGTTTTACAGTGCCGGCAGCGCCCGAGCAGTATCAGGTAGCCAAGTACGGGAATAAGCTCAACAATACCGAGCCGGGTTTCACAGGATGGACATTCTGATGGAGGAGAAACTATCGATTTTTTCTCAGGCAGGCGGTAGACAATCACATTAAGGAAACTGCCAAAACAAAGCCCGACTAGAAAAGTTATAACGATGAGTAACGGCGAATACTGTTCCATAGAGGTTGCCAGGGCTCCTCCCGGTGCAATCAGGTTGAGATTTTTGAATTATTCTTATGCGCTGATAATTATTCGACGCAGTTTAATTAATTCCTGCCTGTAATATGCTCTTTAAACAGTTTTTGAGAAAAATCTGTATATTGTTATTCCATCGCCCTGTTCTCTGTGCTATAATTATTCGTAATTCGTTACTGTTAAGCCTTTTTAAGAAACTTATAATTGTTGGCTGTTCAGGCTGGATAATTACCTTAATATTTTGCAGGAGATGTCTGTTTTGCTAACCATAAATGCCCAGACTAAAATGTGTTTATTACTTGGCAACCCGGTTGAACATTCCCTGTCACCATTGCTGCATAATACAGCGTTTAAAGCGCTTGGCATGAATTATGTTTATCTGGCATCCAGGGTTGAAAATAACCGGGTCGGTGAGGCCGTAGCAGGGATTCGGGCCCTTTCTGCTGCCGGGGCAAATGTTACCAGTCCCCACAAGGAAGCAGTCATACCTCACCTTGATTCGGTTTCTGAGGAAGCTGAGGTAATCAGATCGGTTAACACTATAGTTAACCGGGAGGGCCATTTATATGGAACTACCACGGACGGTGCCGGTTTTTACCATGCATTAAAACAATCAGCTCCGGATTACGATATCAGTCAACCCCTCCTGATATTTGGTGCCGGAGGCGCGGCCCGCGCAATAGCTTATACAATGGCCGGAAGTGGAACTAAAGAGATCTTAATAGTTAACCGCAGTATCGATAGGGCCAATGACCTGGCAGCATTAATTAACAGGAAAAAAGGTATCAATAACTGCTCAGCCCTGTCGTTGGGCGATCCTGAACTGCCCGTAAAATTAAAACGCTTTCGCTTATTTATTTACACCCTTCCAACAGACCTTGATCATTTAATAGCCCTGCTCTGTAAAAGTGGGATAACATTTAATAAAAGTATCTGCTACGACCTGCGCTACAGCCCTGCGATGAGTGCTGTACTGCAGCAGTTTAAACAGCTGGGTGGACGAACCTATAACGGCCTGGACATGCTTCTATGGCAGGCAATTATTGCTTTTGAAGAGATTACCGGAAAAAAAGCTCCGGTTACCGAAATGCAGAAAGCTGTTAAATCAAAGTTAAGCCATATATGAGCAGTTATCAGCATAACAGCGAGGTGAGCGTTAGTGGCAGTACTCGGTCGGCGGCGCCTGGAGTCGGCACTGCTTAACAGCGGCCTGATCAGTTCTGAACAGTTGGACCTGGCCCAGGAAGAACAAAGGCGGCAGGGGATTCGCTTAAGCAGATACCTGATTGAGAAAGGCATTATAAGCGAAGAGCAATTTATAAATGTCCTCGAAGAGTTCTTTAGTATTCCCAGGGTTGAGCCGGGCCAATTTAATATCACCTCGGAAACCGCTGCCCTGATCCCGGCTGAAACGGCAAAGCGACTCAAGGTTATGCCGCTGGCGCACAACAACGGGCAGCTGACTGTTGCCATGCTTGACCCCCTAGATTTAAACTGCCTCGATGATTTGTCCCGGCTAACCGGGCTCGAGATAAATCCTGTTACGGCCAGGGAAAGCAGTATCAATTACCTGATTGCCCAGTTTTATAGTATTGAAGATACCGGTAATGTTATAGAGGCTATAGAAAGTAACAGTGATAAGCAAACTGATGAAGCGCCGGTTATCAGGATGGTTAACTCGCTGATTGAAAAAGCAATAGATGAAGAAGCAAGCGATATTCATCTTGAACCGGATGAAGACAGCCTGCGGGTAAGGATGCGCCTGGACGGTATACTTCATGACTTAACGGCAATCCCCGGCCATGCCCGGGCCAGGATTGTTTCCAGGGTGAAAATTATGGCCAATCTTGACATAGCAGAGAGAAGGCTGCCCCAGGATGGCAACATTCAGTGGCATGATAATAGCGGAGGGGTTAGCCTTCGTGTATCAACACTGCCCACGGTCCTGGGCGAAAAAGTCGTAATTCGCCTGCTTAACAAGGATAAAATAGTACTTCCCTTAGAAGAACTGGGTTTTTCCAGTGAAAACTATAAGTCCTTGCTGGAGCTGCTGATGAACCATGCCGGACTACTGCTTGTAACCGGTCCTACCGGATGCGGGAAAACCACAACTCTATATTCAGCGCTGCACTACCTGAACCGGCCACAAGATAATATCATTACGGTAGAGGATCCTGTAGAGTACCGTTTGAGAGGAATTAACCAGGTCCAGGTAAACCAGAGAATTAACCGCACCTTTGCCAATGCTCTCCGATCAATCCTGCGCCAGGATCCCGACGTTGTAATGGTTGGTGAAATCAGGGATCTTGAAACAGCCAAAATTACAACCCAGGCTGCATTTACAGGCCACCTGGTTTTGAGCACACTGCATACGAATAATGCAGCAGGCGCAGTTACCCGCCTGATTGATATGGGGCTTGAAAANTANCTGGTAACAGCATCNNTGGTTGGGGTTATTGCCCAGCGCCTGGTCCGGAAAATTTGCAGCCACTGCAAAGAAGAATACAGGTTAAGTGATGATGAAAAATACTTTTACAGGCATTATTTCAGAAAAGAGCCGCCGCAGAAATTAACCAGGGGCACCGGGTGCAGGTATTGTAATAATACCGGTTACAGGGGCCGCACTTCCATCCAGGAGGTAATGGTCCTTAATCAGCAGCTGCAGGAGTATATCTTGCAGGGAGTTACTGCAGAAGTTTTACAGCATAAAGCAGTTGATCAGGGTATGGCGCCCCTGGTTCTCGATGGTTTACGTGTTGTTGAAAATGGGTTAACCACAGTTAACGAAGTCGTTAGAACAACTTATAGCAGTATAAGCGACACTGCAGCGCCTGGTTGCGACAATAACACTGCAGTGCCGGCCCGGCTTTTCAGGGATAAAGCTTGAACCAGAAAACCTCAACTGTCATTATGAACTGTTTCAGGGAGATAGTATAATTGATACTTAGAAGCGAAAAAGGTTTTACCCTGGTAGAACTGATCTGTGTAGTTATGCTGCTCGGCATAATAGTAATGATTGCAACCCCGGCCCTGGCTGATTTCGGCCAAAAGAGAAACCTGGACCTTGCAGCCCGTGCCATGGCTATAGACATACGAAAGACCCGTCAGAAAGCGATCACAACCGGGTGGAGCCATATCATCGAAATGCGTATTTACAATGATGACTACCGTATTAAAGACGGTAAAACGGGTGAGCAGCAGGTAGTAAAGCTGCCACCGGGCATAAGCTACCGTTCCAATAATTTTCCCCTGAAAGATGGCTACCGCATTTTGTCTTTTGGCCGCAGCGGCGCACCAAACAGCGGTGGAACAGTTGCTTTGACCAACAGTTCCGGGGATGTCCTGTATGTTATAGTTACCCCGGCAACGGGTCGAGTCAGGATTGATGACCAACCACCGTCACACTGGTAATAGCGGAGGGTAAAGTGAGTAATAAATTAGATGAAAATATTATCCTGATCGGAATGATGGCTACTGGCAAAAGCGCTGTCGGTAAAGAGCTGGCAGCTAAGCTGGGCAGGACCTATCTTGACACGGATCTGCTCATCGAACAAAAAACCGGTATGACCATAACCGAAATATTTAAAGACCATGGCGAAGAATGTTTTAGGGATCATGAAAGTGAAGTTATTACCGGTTTGAAAAATTATCCCCGGGGCAGTCTTGTTGTCGCTGCCGGCGGAGGTGCGGTTATACGCGAAGAGAACAGGTACAATCTGTCCCGGGCCGGCTTGCTGGTTCATTTAAAGGCAAGCCCTGAAAAAATCGTAAAAAGAGCTCTAAAAGAAGGCGGGCGGCCTCTGCTTGATGTAGAAGATCCGGAAGCAGCAGTAAGGGCTATCCTTGAGGAACGAGATCCCTATTACAACAATAGTGACATTTGTGTAAATACAGATAACAGAAGTGTAAAAGAGCTGGCGGAAGAAATAATAAAAAAACTGCAAGGCGGTTAGATGTTTTTTTCCTAAAAGGCAGGAATTTCTTACTGCCGGGTGAAATTAACATGTCAGAGTTTAAGAAGGAGGCGTACCGGTAATGGCTGAGGTGAAAATACTTGTCCTGCATGGCCCTAATATTAATATGCTCGGCAGCAGGGAACCCGATGTGTACGGGTCCGTCACCCTTGATCAGATCAACCGGAGCCTGGAAAAGCGCGGTGAGTCACTCCAGGCAGAACTGGACTTCTACCAGTCCAACCATGAAGGAGATTTGATTGACAAAATACAAGCTGCAGAACAGGATTGCAGCGGGATTTTAATAAATCCAGGTGCCCTTACCCATTACAGCTACGCCCTGCGCGACGCCCTGGCCGGATCTGGTCTGCCCCTGGTGGAAGTTCATCTTAGCAACATTTATTCACGCGAAACATTCAGGCATAATTCGGTAATTTCTCCTATTGCCAGTGGAGTAATCTGCGGTTTCGGGTCTGAAAGCTATATATTGGGTTTAGAAGCACTGGTAAATATAATAAACTAACGTCAGGTGGTATTTTAAGATTGGATCAGAATAAATACTTAGCAGAACGGCTGGATAATATTCGGAAGCTGATCAAAGAAGAAAATATTGATGCCCTGGTTATATCAAGTACCATTAATCGCCGCTATTTGAGCGGTTTCCGGGGCACAGCAGGGGTTCTTCTGATAAGCGCGGAAAAAGCGCTCCTGGTAACAGATTTTCGCTATGTAAGCCAGGCGGAAGCGCAGGCTTCCCACTTTGAAGTAATACGCTGGCAGGATGATCTTTATAAAAGCATCGCCCCCCTGGTCGAAGAAAATGGCTGGGATAAATTAGGCTTTGAAGCGGGGCAGGTTGTTTATTCTACTTTGGAGGAAATGAAAGAAAAGCTGCCTGCCGAGATGGTTCCGGTAAAAGAGACTGCCGAAAAACTCCGCATAATCAAAGATGTTGATGAAATTTCAATTATGCGTATAGGAGCAGGAGTTCTGGACCGGGCCTTTACAATGATCAGCAATACAGCAAGGTCCGGGATCACAGAAAGGGAACTGGCCCTGGAGCTGGAAATGTTTTTACTTAAAGAGGGTGCGGAAGAAAAATCTTTTCGTTTTATAGTGGCCTCGGGGCAGCGCGGCGCCCTGCCCCACGGGATGGCAACAGAAAAGGAGTTGAAGGAAGGAGAAATGGTAACAATTGATTTCGGCGGTATATTTGACGGATATGCTACCGATATGACCAGGACAATTTCTCTCGGAAAAATTAATGAGCAGCAGAAAGAAATATATGATATTGTTTATAAAGCACAGCAAGATGCAGCTGCTGCTGTAAAACCGGGACTCCCTGTTAATGAAGTGGATGCTGTAGCCAGAAATATTATAAAGGATGCAGGCTACGGTGAATACTTCGGGCACGGGTTGGGGCACGGGGTTGGACTTGAAGTTCACGAACAGCCCACCCTGAACCATCTGAAAACAACTGAACTTGAACCCGGAATGGTTGTAACTATAGAGCCCGGGATCTACCTTCCAGGCCAGGGAGGGGTCCGGATCGAAGATATGGTTGTTGTAACTGAAAGCGGTGCGGAGTCTCTGACGAAAAGTCAGCGGGAACTAATCAAAATTTAGGCAGGAAATTTTTGAAGGGCAGGAATAGCTATGATTTCAACAAACGAATTTAAAACAGGCATAACTATTGAGATGGATGGTGAAATTTACAGTGTGCTCGAATTTCAGCATGTGAAACCCGGTAAAGGGGCGGCATTTGTCCGCACCAAGCTGAAGAATCTACGATCCGGGTCGACTGTAGACCACACTTTCAGGGCCGGTGAAAAAGTGGCCCGTGCTCACCTGGAGCGCAAGGAAATGGAATACCTCTATCGTGACGATGACACCTTTTACCTGATGGATGCTGAAACTTATGAGCAGCTGGCCCTTCCCGCTGAAACTCTGGGAGAAGGCAGTAAATATCTAAAAGAAAATGACCGCCTAACTGTTGTCATGCTTGGTGAGGAAGTTGTCGGTGTTGATGTGCCGATTACCGTTGTCCTGGAAGTAGCTGATACAGAACCGGGCATAAAAGGAGATACTGCTTCAGGCGCTACCAAGCCGGCCACCATGGAAACGGGCCTGGTTGTCCAGGTGCCGCTGTTTGTTAACAGTGGTGATAAAATTAAAATAGATACACGAACCGGCTCTTACCTGGAAAGAGCTTAATATCTTATTAATAAAGGGAGGCAATACCCATGACTGAAGATCTGAAAGCAAGAGTTTCCTATTTACGTGGATTTACGGAGGGACTGGAATTAGGTGAAGAGAGCAAGGAGCAGAAGGTTTTGCAGCGCATTATCGACCTGCTCGAAGATATGACCGATGAAATAGAACAGCTCAGTGTCGACTATGAAGAACTATTTGAGTATACGGAAGCTATTGATGATGATTTGACCGAACTTGAAGACGACTTCTATGAAGAAGATGAAGAAGATGACGAAGATGACAGCTATTATGATGGCGACATTCTGGAAGAATTTGCAGATGGCTTTTCAATGGAATGCCCTAATTGCAGAGAAATTGTAGTGGTTGATGAAAGTATCCTTGATCATGATGATTCGATCGAAGTTACCTGTCCCGGTTGCGGTGAAGTAGTCCTGGTAGATGATGAAGAATGGGAAATGGATACCGATGAACTTCCCGAGGAGCCTGATAAGGAAAAATAAACATATGACAACCGGTGCCGTCCGCATTTTGTCACATCTTTGAATAACCAATGACAAAAAGTGTACGGCACCGGTGTTACACTGCCTGTAATCTCAGCTGTTAATTGAATGAATTGTAGCAGTCTGCTATAATTGTGTTATAAGCAGAAAGATTGCCAAGCTAAACTAGAAACGGGAGGTTATTCGAATGGCTCAAGAAGAAAGCCGTATGTTACCAACAGAATTAGGCGTTGTGAAAATAGCTGATGAAGTTGTTTCAATAATTGCCGGCCTTGCTGCTACAGAAATTGAAGGTGTTGCTTCGATGAGCGGTGGTATTGGCGGTGGTATCGCTGAAGTTCTCGGTCGACGCCAATTCTCCAAGGGAGTTAAAGTTGAAGTCGGTGAAGAAGAAACAAAAATAGAGATTTTTATCATAGTTAACTATGGTGCGCGCATTCCTGATGTTGCGTGGGATATTCAGGAAGCAGTGAAAAAAGCGGTTGAAACCATGACCGGTTTAAGGGTTGTACATGTTAATATTCATGTCCAGGGAGTTCACTTCCCCAAAGAAGAAGAAGAAGAAACTGAGGAATCTGTAGAAGCTGAAGTGGTTGAAGGAGAAGGCGTAGAGATTAAAGAGCAATAAAGTGATCCTGAAAGTAAGCAAGGGGGAAGTAATAATGAGAGCATTAGCCCGTATACTGATGGTGTTTATTGCACTGGTGCTCATTGGTGGAGCATTATTTCTGGCTGTGATAAACTTTAATTTAATTCCCGGCCTGGATGAAATAATTTATCTACCTGCCTGGGCTGGCGAAAATGTATTGATTGCCGGTATTGCAATATTTGTATTGATCGCACTTATACTGCTGGCTTTAAGTTTTCGACCGGCCAAAAAAACAGCTGATGCGGTATTAAAAGGCAGTGAATACGGTGAAGTTGTCATATCAATATCTGCGGTGGAAAATATGGTTCTAAGAATTGTCCAGCAGATTGATGGCATTAAAGATATTAGCAGAAAAGCCGTATTTACAAATGAAGGATTTATCATTCACATTAAGATTGGTGTTAAGCCGGACGTTGCCCTGCCCGCGCTGATCAGTGACCTGCAGGCAAGAACCAAGGAATATATTGAAGAGATAACCGGTATAAAAGTCCTGGAAGTTAAAGTGAACGTAGAAAATATTAATACAGAACAGTCTGCTTCAAAGAATTAAAGAATTAAATAGCACACTTAAAAAGGAGGAGCATGCTTTGTCCGAACAAAACTGGTGGCATGTAGTAAAAGAACACTGGGGTAAAATACTAGGCGGCCTGCTCGGCCTGATCTTCGCAATATTAGTCATTAACATTGGATTTTGGTGGAGCGTATTCGTTTTCCTCTGTGTCGGAATCGGTTTATTAATCGGCTGGAGGCTGGATGTCAGTAAAAATGTCGGTCTTTACCTGGACCGTATTTTTGCCCCCAGAGACGATCAGTAAAAACATACAGGCTATCAAGGGATTGGAAATATATTTAAAGTTTAANCTTTCCCTTTAGCCTGTTTTCTTTGTATTCTTTAGTGCACTATTTATGGAGGTATTAATTAATTGTCCCGTCGGTTAGCCAGAGAAGTAGCATTCAAAGCCCTATTCCAGGTTGATGTGGGTAAATGCCGGTCTGAATTGGCCTTACGGCATTCACTTGAAGATTATAACCTGGAAGAGTCCGAGCAAAAATTTGTTCATGAGCTGGTTGTAGGTGCTGAACAAAAAAGATCTGTACTGGATGAACTCATTAAAAAATACCTGGTTAAGTGGGAAATTGATCGTCTTTCAGCTGTAGATCGCAACCTGCTCAGGCTGGCCCTTTTTGAGATCATTTACAGGCCGGATATACCTCACGCCGTATCGATTAATGAAGCCCTTGAACTGGCGAAAAAGTATGGCAGCAGCGGAGAGGCTGTTGGTTTTATTAACGGGGTACTGGACCGGGCAATAGGAGAGGCTCTTGAAAACAAAACATGACAAATTCCTGGCCCTGGGGATTGATACATCAGCTTATACTACGTCACTGGCCATTGTTGACCAGGATGAGAAACCGATTATTGATCAGCGTAAGGCCCTTCCGGTTCAGGAAGGAAGTCTTGGACTGCGCCAATCGGAAGCAGTATTTGCTCACCTAAACAACCTGCCACATATGCTGGATAAATGCCAGGATAAAATTGATCACCAGGCATTTAAAGCAGTAGCGGCTGCAACCAAACCCCGTCCCGTTGAAAATTCATACATGCCTGTCTTTAAAGTAAGTGAAGCCTTTGGTTCTTTAATAGCCCGAACCATGGGCCTTTTTTATTTTAATACAACCCACCAGGAAGGGCATGTCATGGCAGGATTGTGGTCGGCAAAAGTGCCTGAAGGAAAATACCTGGTGCTGCATTTATCAGGGGGAACCACAGAGATAATCTCTTCCGAAGAATGGAAAGCGGGACATTTAAAGCTCAAATTACTGGCAGGCAGTTCTGATTTGAATGCAGGCCAGTTTATAGATCGGGTCGGCCGGACGATGGGCTTACCGTTTCCTGCAGGACCGGATCTGGAAGAATTAGCGTTAAAGTCAGCAAGTGATAATTATCAGCTGCCAGTCGCGGTAAAGGGCAGCGATATAAGTTTTTCCGGTCCGGCCAGCCAGGCAGAAAGGATGCTGCAAAATGGCTGTGACAGGCCCGAGCTAGCCCGGGCTGTGGAAAAGTGTATCGCTGATTCATTATGTCAGGCCGTCTGCAACCTGGAATTGAAAAGTGAAGCATATGATGGACTTATCACCGTTGGCGGTGTAACAGCCAACCGCTATATAAGGGAACGCATAAAAAATGGACTGCCCGGCTGGAAGTTTTACAATGCAGAGCCAAAATATGCATCAGATAACGCAGTAGGCATTGCTGTTCAGGCCTCAAGGTTACTTAAAGAAGAACAATTGATTGAAAAAGAATAAAAGGAATTTATTAAAAGATGACGAAGAAATAACTTGGCAAAAGAGACAAGTAATTTGAATAGAGTGGGGAGAGAGAGGGATAAATGGCCAAGGTACTATTCAGCAGCTGGAATGGAAATATTGTTGATGAGCGGGTAAAAGAAGATGAAGAAAGAATTGATTTAAAAGATCTGGGTATCCCTAACCAGTATGACCAGCGCGATATAAAGGCAATGATTGGCTGGGCGGGACTAATTGTAGCAGATCCGGATCTGAATATCGTAGAATCACTTGCGGAATATTATAAAAGCATGCAAAAAGAGTCCTGCGGACGCTGTATCCCCTGCCGGGCCGGAAGTAAAATTATTGCTGACCGTCTCGATCAGTTACTTGGAGGGAATGGCAGCGAAAAAGACATATCATTCCTCAGGGAAATGGCTACCTTAGTTAGGAAAGGTTCGCTCTGCGAACTAGGCATTTCCTCACCTGTTCCCCTGCTTGATGCACTTGAATATTTCCCCGAAGAATTTAAAGCCTTAATTGAAAATGGAGAAGGAAAGCTGAAAAATGGCAAATATTCATACCAACCTATTTTGACGGCTCCCTGCCGTAACGGCTGCCCAGCCCATATAAATATTCCCGGTTACATTGAATGTATAAAAGAAGGCGATTATGAAGGTGCCCTTGCTATTAACAGGGATAAAACTCCCCTGGTTGGAACGCTGGGTCGGGTTTGTGTACACCCCTGTGAATCAAACTGCAACCGCCAACCTTATGATCAATCCCTGTCAATCAGGCTGCTTAAGCGCTATGCTGCTGACTTTGGCGCCAGAAATGATTACGACCGCAAAAATCCAATTAAAAAAGAAGCTTCTAAAAACGATAAGGTCGCCATAGTCGGAGCAGGGCCGGCCGGACTTAATGCTGCCTATAAACTGGCCCAGAAGGGTTACGGAGTGACGATATACGAATCTCTTCCGGTAGCTGGTGGCATGCTTGCTGTCGGTATTCCCAGTTACAGGCTGCCGCGGGAAATATTAAACGCGGAAGTGGACCTGGTTAAAAGCCTTGGAGTAGAAATTATTTACAACACCAAGGTCGGTGAAGATATTTCCATTGATCAAATCTGGGAAAAAGGGTTTAAGGCAATATTCATTGCCAGCGGACTTCATGACAGCGCTTCACTGGGCTGTGAAGGAGAAGATCAGTGCTACATGGGCTATATGCCCGGGGTTGAATATCTGCGGAAAATCAACCTCGGTGAGCAGGTGAACCTTGGTGACAGTGTTGCCATTATCGGCGGTGGAAACGTTGCCATGGACTGTGCCCGCTCAGCTATTCGCCTTGGCGTCAAGGAAGTTCACCTGATCTACCGCCGCAGCAGGAATGAGATGCCGGCCAACAAGGCAGAAATTGATGCGGCAGAGGAAGAAGGAGTCAAGTTTCACCTTTTAGCCAACCCGACCTGCATTCTCGAAGATGGAGGGACAGTAAGCGGCATGGAATGCGTTAAGATGGAACTGGGAGAACCTGATGAAAGCGGGCGGAGACGTCCTATACCTATGGACGGTTCCGAATTTATCTTAAGTGCTGATACCGTAATACCGGCTATCGGCCAGGTTGCAGATTTTTGTTTTTTAAATGACGATTGCGGCATGGATGTTACAAAATGGGGCACCCTGGTGGTAAATGAAGAAAACATGGCTTCAGATACTCCGGGTATTTTTGCCGGTGGCGACGCTGTGCTCGGGGCAAGTACAGTTATTGAGGCAATTGCTTCGGCTAACCGTGCTGCAGAAGCAATCGATAAGTATTTAAGTGAAGGAAAAAGTTATGTTAGTAAAAACACCAGGCTGGAAAAGCACATAGAACAAACTGGTGTATATGAAGAAAAAACTGTTCCTGAAATGATCGGTGATAGAGAGCGACAGGAAGAGGAAGTTATGCCGGTGGAAGAAAGAATGTATGGCTTTGATGAAGCTGAACTCGGCTTTAAGTGCCCCGAGATTGCGGTTGAAGAAGCCGGACGATGTGTTAAATGCCTGCGCCTTGGAATGGCAGTCGTCGCAGCGGGGAGGGAAGCTGATGAGTAAAACAATTAGTTTGCAAATTGATGGAAAGAAAATATTCGCAGAGCATGGTGTTACTATTTTAGAAGCTGCAAGACAGAATGGTATCAATATACCGACCCTCTGTTTTCATCCCCGGTTGGAACCGCTCGGGCACTGCCGGCTGTGCATCGTTGAAGTACAGGGTCTGGAAAGGCCTGTAACGGCCTGCGATAACCCGGTTGCCGATGAAATGGTGGTAACAACCTGCACCCCGGAGCTGGAAGCAATGCGCAGCGCAACCCTGGAACTGGCCCTGGGCACTCACCCCTATAAGGATTGCCTGACCTGCGTAAGAACGGGCACATGTGAACTTCAGGATAATGCTTATAGTTACCAGGTGTCACTTCCTGATCAGCTGGTCCGCGATGTCCCTGCAGAAAAAGATAGCAGCAGTTCCTATATCGTAAGGGATGAAGAGAAATGTATACTTTGCGGACGCTGTATTCAGATATGCCGAACCGGACCCGGTTGTTTTGTCTATGAAATGATCGGAAAAGGAGTTAATACCAGGGTTGTTCCATATAGTGACGGGCATGAGGTTAGCATGGAAGAGGCAGGCTGTATATTTTGCGGACAGTGTGTGGATGTTTGTCCGGTTGCTGCATTAACTGAAAACGGGCGGGAAAAAGGCGGCAGGGAATGGGAACTGGAAACTTATCCCGGTTTCTGCATAGATTGCTCCCTGGGCTGTTTCCTGGAGCGGAAAGTGTACGATAATAAATTAATCAGGGCAACGGTTCCTGCCGAGGGAGATAAAGCAGGCTGGCTCTGTCGTAAGGGTAAATTTGGTTACTTTGAACAAGAGGTAACTCAACAGGTGCCTGAAGATATCATTGACGAAGCAGCGGAAGCGCTCAAAAACGTAAAAGATAAGCATGGATCGGAAAAAATTGCTGTTATTGCCTCAGGTCAACTGAGTATTGAAGAGAACTATTTGCTGCAAAAATTGGCCAGGGAAATTATTGACACTGTTAACCTTGATCTTGGAGCTGAAGAAGCCTGGGTACAGGCTTATACAGGTATGCTTGAACAAACCGGGCTGGACCTGGAGGGACCTACACCTGCTGCACTGGCTGCTGCCGGGTGCATAATTGTCATGGGATCGGGACTTTCTGAGAGCCACCCTGTGGCAGACATGGCTATAAAGAGGGCGGGTCGTTTTGGTGATGCAACAATAATCAGGCCCGGCAAAAGAGAAGAAAATGATACCAGCTGGAATGAAATTGATTTCAACCTTGCCCCCGGTGAAGAAACAGTGCTGATTGAGAGCCTGTTGATGATTTTGCGTGATGAAGATATAGCGCAGGTAGCCGGTGATAGCGGCCTGGAATACGATAAATTACTAAAAACAAAAGAACTAATAAAGATGCCGGATTGTTACATGGTAGTATGTCCGGATTACTTTGCCGCGGCGGATAGTGAAAGAGTAACTAAACTGCTTGAGTTTGCACTGGAAAGCAACCTCAGTGGCAAGGGATTCAGCAAAATGATGCTGCTTTCAGCATTCCCCAATGCCGCAGGCTCACTAGTTGCCGGAGGCACCCCGTATTATGGGCCGGGCCTTAAAACTATAAACGGCCCAAATGCAGTAAACAGGGCCGGGCTGGCTAAAGCTGTTGAACAGGGGAAAATAAAAGCCTTGCTTTCTTTCGGCGTCCCGCCTGAGCCGGTAAAGTCCGAACAACTGGAATGCCTGCTTCTGGTAGATAATAATGATAATGCTGTTCCGCAAAAAGGTTTTAAATTAGCTTCCCAACCTATAGAAAGCAAGGAAGGATTGTTTGCCGACTACATGGGTCGCATTCGTTTAAACCAGGCTGCCCTGGTGCCCGAAGACGTCAGCAGTGAAGATTGGCGCTTAATTGTGGACTTAGCCAATAAACTGGGAGCGAAATGGCAATACCGGGCATTGGAAACTGTGCGCGAAGAGCTGGAGGATCTGATTGCAGAATAACACTACAATTTTAAAGGTATCAGAATTAAACCGCTATATAAAGGGGTTGATTCACGGAGATCCCCGTCTGAGGGATGTGTGGGTTGCGGGGGAACTATCAAACTTTAAGCACCACCGTTCAGGGCATATGTATTTTACCCTGAAAGACGGTAATTCCGCCCTGCGTTGTGTATATTTCCGCCGGGAGAATGTCAGATGCACTTTTCAGCCTTCTGACGGGATGGAAGTTATATTAAATGGTAATATTTCTGTTTATGAGCCGAACGGTGTTTACCAGTTATACGTTTCTGAAATGGAACCGGCCGGAATGGGTTCGCTCTACCTTGCTTTCGAACAGATGAAAGCGCGCCTGGAAGAAGAAGGGCTTTTTAGCATGGAGCATAAGAAAGTGCTGCCATTTTTACCGAAAAAAATTGGCCTGATAACCTCTCCTACCGGTGCCGCTTTACAGGATATGCTGGCAACTTTTAAGAAAAGGTTCCCCCATGTAGAGATCCTGGTGGTTGAAAGTTTAGTCCAGGGCAGCGAAGCTGCCAAAGACCTGGTAAATGCAATTAACCTGCTTGAGGAAAGAAATGATATAGACCTGATCATTCTCGCCCGTGGTGGCGGTTCAATAGAAGATTTATGGCCCTTCAATGAAGAAATTGTAGCAAGGGCAATATTTAAGGCTAAGAAACCAGTGATATCAGCTGTGGGACATGAGACTGATTTCACTATTGCGGACTTTGTGGCTGATTACAGGGCGGCAACCCCAACAGCGGCAGCGGCAGCAGCAGTCCCTGAACTTGAAGAAATTCAGAGCCAGTTAAAACAGTTCAGTGAAAGAGCCGCCCTGACTCTAAAAAGAAGAATGCAAAGAGAAAAGCAAACCCTGGACTATATTGTCAGCGAGCGCTTTTTTAACCTGCCAAAAAATCGTGTAAAAAGTGCCAGGGAAACCCTGCAGCAATTAAGCGCAGGAATGAGCCGCGAAATGGTACGTCTCCTGCAGTATAAAGGAATGAAACTTGGCGCCCTTCAGGATAAACTGGAAAGCTACAGTCCGCTTCAGGTAATGAGCCGCGGTTATTGCTTTTGCAGGGATGAAGAAAACAAAATTGTTCGAAGCGTAAAAGATATTAAAACAGGTTCGCTGCTTAATTTAAATTTTACTGATGGTCTTGCGCGCTGCAGGGCGGAAGAGATTGAGGAGGGCAGTATTCTTGACAGCTAAAAAGAAAAATGTTGAAAACATGACCTATGAAGAAGCAGTTAGGAGATTGGAAGAGATAGTAAATCGTCTTGAAGATACCGATATTCCCCTGGAAGAATCTCTTGCTTCTTTCCAGGAAGGGGTAGCCCTGTCAAGATATTGTCGGGAAAAGCTGGCAGAAATAGAATACAAGGTTGAATACCTGTTAAAGGAAGAACAGCAAACTTTACAGGAGATTGATTGTGAAACAGGAAACAATGCACAGGATGATGACGGGAGTGAAAGCACTTAATGGTCAATATTGATCAATACCTGCAGGAAAAAAGGGGGATAATCAATGCTGCCCTCTTAAAACAACTACCTGATCAGGCACCTTCGTCACTTTCTGATGCAATGCGTTACAGCCTGGAAGCAGGTGGAAAGAGGCTGAGACCAATATTGACAATAGCTGCAGCCGAGACAATTAGTGAAATTGATGACAGTATAGTTAATCTATCCTGTGCCCTGGAATATATCCATACCTATTCGCTGATCCATGATGACCTGCCTGCAATGGATGACAGCAACCTGAGAAGGGGAGTGCCAACCTGTCACTGTGTTTACGGAGATGCAATGGCAATCCTGGCCGGAGATGCCCTGTTAACCCTGGCCTTTGCAACTGTCGCATGTTATGGCCAGATGGAAGGTAATGCAACGAAGGCGGCAGAAATTGCCACCCAGTTAAGCGAAGCAGCAGGGATGAACGGGATGATTGGCGGCCAGGTGCTGGATCTGGAAGCCGAAGGTAAAGATTTAACAGTTCAAGAAGTTGAAAGGATCTCTGAATTAAAGACCGGTGCGCTGCTGAGAGCGTCTGTAATCTGTGGAGGTATTGCGGCAGGTGCAGCTGAATCAGAACTGGGAAAACTTAAGATCTATGCCGATAATATCGGCACAGCATTTCAGATTATCGATGATTTACTTGATTGTGAGGGAACTACTGAAGAACTTGGTAAGCCGACCGGCGCCGACCTGGAAAAGGCAAAAGCCACTTATCCGGCTTTACTCGGTACGGTAAAGGCAAGAGAAAAAGCTATAGAACTTTATGAAAAATCTATAATAGCAGTAAAAGAGCTTAAATATGATACAGAAATATTGGAAGGGATCGCAAGAAAAATAATTGAACGAAAGAGCTAGGATCCAGAACTGGTGGTTAATTATTAAAAAACCAAACAGTTTTAACTTTAATTCATTAGGAGGTTGATATTTATGACAATGGCAGACAAAAGCTGCAGCTATTTTCTTGATGTCCTGGCATCAAAGGCACCGGTACCCGGTGGCGGCGGTGCAGCGGCAATGGGTGGCGCGATAGGAATGGCTCTATCAAACATGGTTGGCAATCTTACAGTTGGCAAAAAGAAATTTGCCGATGTGGAAGATGAAGTAAAAGAGCTGCTGGACCAGGGCTACAAGATTATTGAAGAGTTGAAAATACTGGTAGATAAAGATGCCGAAGTATTTGAACCCCTCTCCAAAGCTTACGGCCTGCCCAAGGATACTGCCGAAGAAGCAGCGCATAAAGCCAAAGTGCTCGAAGATTGCTCAAAAGAGGCCTGCTCAGTACCCATGGAGATTATGCGCAAATCTTATGCCGGCATCAAGATTCATCAAAGGATGGGGCAGATTGGAACCAAGCTGGCCATCTCAGATGTCGGCTGTGGGGTAGCTTTCCTGAAAGCAGCCCTGGTTAGCGGTCAGTTAAATGTCCTGATCAACCTGGGAGCAATTAAAGACGAACAATTCATCAAAGAAACTGTAGCAGAAATGGATCACCTGGTAGAAGAAGGCAGCAAAATTGCCGATGAAACTCTGAAAAATGTTGTAGACAAGTTCAAGTAATCGATGCAGCAAGGCCCTTAAATGGATACAATATTTAATGTTTGTTATAATTTGGGGCTCAAAAAGCCTAAATAAGGCAATATTATAAAGTAACGGAAAGGGGAATTGGTATAATGACAAAGGTTATTGATTGTGTGGCAATTGGTGAAGAAATAATGGGGGAAATCCAGAGCGAGACCAAAGCACTCAGAGATAAGGGGATTACTCCCGGTATTGCGACTCTCCTGGTCGGAGATGATTTTGGCTCTAAGATGTACCGTGGACAGGTGGAAAAATTCTGTGAAGAGGCAGGCTTTAATTATGTCAACAAAACACTGCCTGCCGATGCGACTGAAGAGCAGGTAAAAGAAGCTGTTGAAGAACTCAACAATGATAAGGAAGTCAGCGGTATCCTGCCGCTGAGGCCTTTCCCGGAACATATTTCAGATTACGCAGTTATAAATACTATTGATGTTGGCAAAGATATTGATTGCTTTCATCCTTTTAACATGGGACAGCTGACCCTGGGTGAGGCAACATTTCCACCTGCCACCCCGGCTGCATGTATAGAAATTCTCGAACGCTATGCCCGCGATGAAGAAAAAGTTGATCCAAAGGATTTCTTCGAAGGGGCAGAAATAGTTGTGGTCGGACACTCAAACACAGTCGGCAAGCCTACGGCGCTGCTGGCTCTAAACCGTAATGCCACAACATCGGTTGTTCATGTTTTCACCAGCATGAAAGGCAACCTTGAAAAACACACAACCGGCGCTGATATACTGATTGTTGCCGCCGGAAAAGCCGACTTAATTGGTCCGGAGCATGTTAAAGAAGGTGCAATTGTTGTTGACGTTGGTATTAACAGGGTCAAGGTTTATGATGAAAAAGGCGAACCAGTCCTTAATGATAAAGGCAAGCAGAAAACCAAAACTGTTGGCGATGTTTCATTCGACGCTGTAAAAGATAAAACCAGGGCAATTACCCCTGTTCCCAAGGGTGTCGGTTCGGTAACCAACAGGATGTTGATGAAAAATGCCCTGAAAGCTTGCAAATTGCACTATGGCATAGAGTAACAGTACATTTAACCCATAGATGTTGTTGAGGAAAAAGCCTGTTTATGCTATAATATCGTGCACATAAACATAAGTGGTGCAGTATTCTAGTTGGTGCCCCTCTCCGAAAACGGGCCTAAAAATCCGTTACGGGCACATCGATGAAGTTCCTGGTGGCGGCTGCCGACGCCCAGTCGGGAGTTGCTGCTGGGAGTTAAGAAGGATGGGGCGATCTACAATGGCATGTAGGCGTTGACCCTACCTTCGTGGAGACCCAATGTCGGTAGTAAGTTTGTTAGCTACAAACTGTTACTGCTTGGGAATGAACCTGCATGCGGTCAAAGCTGTGTGCAGTGTAGCCTGCCTTGAGTGGTGTGGGTAGATGGAGTTTACTCCTTAAACCCACATTGCAAAAGAGGCTAGGGGAGACCAGGCACCAGGGAGGAAATCTTCTAGACTGCTCTCGAAAGAGAAATAAACCAGGGATTAAAGTGTGAGCTAAGTGGTAATCCAGCTCCGCTGATGGTAACAC
>SL_8KL_010_SEDDRAFT_10000624_pt1 | contig 31067 bp, 36 predicted proteins | sample SodLakKL_010_SED_4_FD_11160 | JGI IMG/M metagenome (IMG submission 11160)
GGTTCGATTACTTTATTATTGGACAGGGGACTGGTACTCCTCGCAATGTCAACAAAATACAACGATGTATTTACTATTTCCTATCGCTCCGGAGATGAGAAAAAATAAAATAAACGGCTTCACTCTTGGATGTACATGAATCGACCAACAATAGACGAGTATTTCATGGCTATGGCGCACCTAGTTTCCGAGAGATCCACCTGTCTTCGGAGAAAGGTCGGTGCAGTCATGGTGAAAAACAAGCAAGTTCTGAGTACAGGATATAACGGGGCTCCAAAAGGTCTACCTCATTGTGAGGATTTAGGAGGTTGTATGCGGCGTGGAGATATACATCCACCTTACATAGACATTTTTTTAGAACAATACAAAGAAAATGAAGATATCGATAAAGAAAAGATGTTGGAAGAGATCGACTTTTTCCCTAAAAAAGGCGAAGGTGTAAAATCCGGAAGAAGGCATGAGCTTTGTCGTGCAGTTCATGCCGAACAAAATGCAATCATACAGGCCGCAGTTTCTGGAGTGAGTATCACAGGAAGCACGCTTTACTGTACAACCTATCCCTGTGTAGTCTGTGGTAAAATGCTTATAAATTCAGAGATAAAGGAGATCGTATATGACGGAGAATATACTGATTCGCTCTCCGAAAATATGTTAAATCAAAGTGATATAAAAATTAGGAAATTTGAAGGTAAAAAGAGAGATATACAGGAAACTATCGCTAGTTATATAAAAAATAAAGAAAAATAGAAAATTTATTTGTGTGTTTTTTTAGTTTTTAAAGGCTTAGTGCATCCACGGGACAGACTTCTACGCATTTACCACAGTCTATACATGCATCCTCATCTACAACTGCTACCTCTTCAACGACAAAAGCATCTACAGGGCACTCTTCCTCACATTGGGCGCACGCTATGCACGCATCTTCATCTACTTTAACTGGCATATTACCATTTTTCGCAGTGTCGACATTTATAAAAATTTTACTCTCGGATCTCAGAGCGATAGTGCATCAACAGGACAGATCTCGACGCATTTGCCAATGTCTTCACATAACTCTTCATCTACCTTAGCTACGTCCTCAACCGTCATTGCATCGACCGGACACTCCTCTTCACACATCCCACACGCTATGCACGTATCCTCATCTATTTTTACTACCATTCTTATCACCTGATGAAGAAATAACTCCAATTCTTAAAAACTTTTCCATTTGAACAATCCATCGTCCTTGAGGAAAATTATATTAAATAGAGCTCAAAATCATAAACTATGAAGATAATACTGGATGAAAACCTTCCTTCAAAAGTCAAGGAGGACATAGAAGACATGCAGAACTGTGAAAACATATTGGACGTGAACGAGAGATACAAAGGGATCTTAGATTTTGAATTAGTAGATAAGATGAAAGAAGATGATATAATGGTCACAAGAGATATTGAGCTCCATGAAAATCTAATTAATATAGGTAAGAAAAGCATCTATTACGACATCGAACAGGCTAATTTGACCGAGGTCCAAATTAAACTATCTCATTATTTGAAAGGGCACGATTTAGATAGTGTCAACGCAGAATCCGGAGAAAACGAACACGTGCCGAAAAATATCAATTCCCAATTTAGAAAAAGGTTCGAAGAACTGAAAAAAGAGAATTCCAACCTAAAATCTAGAATAAACGTTTTAGAAGGAAAACTAAAATCGGTACTTAAAACCGCCGAGTCGGCTTTAGATGACCTAGATTAGTTTAAAAAAAGTCAATTTTCTTTTTTTATCTTTTCTATTTTTTTCTCTAGTTCTTCTCGCATTTGTTCTCCCCTGTATTCTCCACCGAAATAATCTATCCGAGAAGCTATGGCTATCTTGTTAGCAAAAGTTCTAGCTATCTTACCACGGAGAGACTCAGGTGCTCTATGCACATAAGGATGTTGTAATATTAATCCGTGTTTCGGGGGATCCGTTCCTTTATCTAGATGTCTAAAAAGAGATTTTTCCGCCCCCAATACCTGGATAGTACTAGCTGGCTGTTTCGCCAAGTTTTCTAATGATCCTTGCTCTGCTATAAGCTCTCCACCTAATTTTGGACCAATAAGTGCCGAAAGGTTCGGAGCGTACTCTTGCATTTTGCTTTCCACATATCTTTCCAATTCCTCTCTAAGATCCATCTCGTTTTTAATAGATTTTGCCAATTCTCTAAAATGAGCTATTTCTTGATCAGTTACTTCTTGGCCGGTGAATTCTTCTTCAAAACCTATCTTATTCTTTATCTCCTCTCTCTCACCGCACTCTATAATCAGCTCAAGATATTCTTCATCACTAGTCAACTCTTCTAATTCCGAGAAATACAGAGAATACCATGTCTTCAACCTCTCCAATTTCAGATTGATAGTTTCATTAAGGTCACCAATAGTTTCTACCGCTCTAGCGAGATGTTCACCAAAGTCGATCGACTCTCTAATCTTTTTTCTACCCAATTCCATAAGGGCTTTTTGGAGAAGATCGTCAGTATATGAATAATCCTGTGGATCTATCTCAGGCGCGTCAACATCTTTAACTTTACCAAAATCGGACAACCTCTTCGATACAACTGAAATCTTAGCATCAAATCTACCTATCAATTCCTTTTCTTCCTTTAGTAATTCTCCTTTCTCCATTTGAGACTTCCTTTTCGCTATCTCTGCAGGTTGTTTAGGAAATAGCTCTTTATCGATAACCTCTCCGTCCTCTGTGATAAAACTGCCGAACCAAGTCGTGTGTAAAATCTTATCTCTATCGCTCATGGTCAAAAAGAATGATTGATCAGGTATAAATCTTATCAATTAGAGGATTCAGGAAGAAGGTAAAGCCGGCGCTTAATCCTGACAACTTCAACTTCGTCCTTATTCTCTGAAAAACCTTCCGGTTTCAGAAGGGTCTTGGTTTCGTAAGTTTCAGGATCCATAATCTGGATCTCATTCTCTTCTTCAGAAACTACTACGGCCTTTTCCACCAGTTCCTCACCTCCAAAAATCTCTGCCTCATCGATCTTTTTTTTGGATATCGTAGTACCTCTATTCTCTTTCAAGTCATAAACAATGATAGGCCCACTCCCCCTTTTTGTTTTTCTTATACGATAAATTTTACCTTCAAGCTCAATGAAATCACCCTCCTCGTAGGGTGGAATTCTCACAGAGTATGTCATCCTGTAAACGTTCTGGCCGTCTTCTCTTCCAGCTAACTCAGATGAAGTTTTTACGTCGCCTCCAAACATATCTGCAACATCATAAGATAAGTTCCTAGTGACTCTTTTATCGCTGAGATAAAAATCAAGACCACCATGTATTTCTTTCTCAAGAGTGATAAACACTTTTTTCTCGTCACCCTTATCAACCTCTACTCTTTCGTGTACCATCCCAATAACGTCAAGCTTCTGTTCTTCTGTCATCTCTTGTTTAGTCGGTCTTACCTGGAGGATCGCCTCATAATAATCTCCTTCTCTCTTACTACAGTTTTTACATTGGCTTTTTTTCAATACGATATTGGTAGAAAGGTATTTTTCTGTTTTTTTCCCTTTAGTGCTCAATTCTACTTTCAAATCTGCTTTTACATTTTTAGGATCGCCTTCATCAAATTCTACCTGAAAAGAAAATTTATCTACTTGAGAGGATATAGAAAACGAATCCTCTATCCTGTCTAACATAACCGTTTCCAGGTCAGGTCTTTCGAGCCATCGGCCCCCTTTTCTTATGCTACCACATTTAGAGCATATCTCTATCTCTATAGGATCATCTATCTCAACTGTTACTATTTTTGTCTACATAACAATCTAAACACATGCCTTCATGGAGTTCATCAATTTCAGCTCCGCATTCTACGCATATCATCGCAATCACCTCAAAGTCTGACGATCTGCAGATGAGGAATATCCTCAATCATCATTATATCTTCCTTTTGACCAAAACCGGATTCTATCGCCGCATCTACAACCTTCTCTCCTACCAAGTTCGCTATCGTAGTTCTTTTGAATTCTTTTTTTAATCTTTTTATCTCTATCTTCTGTCCTGCATAAAAATCTTCTTTTACTTCTAGGTTTATATTACCCTCCTGTAAAGTTCTACCTAAAACATCGTCATCACAGGCAGCGAGAAGGACTTCGTCTCCATGGTTATAGATTTGATAGTTCACTTTCATTTTGATCATCTTCAAGCTAGCTTATATTTTCCCTGTACTGGATTGTATATCTCACCATTAGTTCTCATCCTATCGAGTTCCTTTCTGACTTCTTCCCGGGAAAATCCTCTTGACTCTGCCTCTTCAAGTAGGTCTTCTTCAGGAACGCCGCCTTCATGGATCTCCCTCTTATTCCTTATTATATCTCTAATCTGGCTCATCAGTGTTCGTTCGCTGTGAGATACACTAGCTGAGACCATATCTATGTCCAAATCTCCAGACTCTGTTGAAGCGACCTTTTGCAGAAAATGATTAGTAACACTGATAGCTCGTTCGGCATCTTCGAGAGTGACCTGCTCTCTAAGATGGGCCCTTGCACTTGCCTCCGAAAGACGCACCAAAGACTCTAACTGTCTAGCGGTAACAGGTATAGAATCGTCACTTCCCTTATCTCTCAATTCTAGATAGAAATCCTCTAGCTTTTTAATGGCCTTATCTGTCATAACTGGTGTTTTAGTTTTAGCATGGGCGATATACTTCCTTAAGAATTCCTTATCAAATTCAGGTATGAACTCTTTCTCTATATCCATTCCCTCTTTTTCTATCCTCTCTCCTTCTTCATGTAGACTCAATATATGGTGGGCTATCTTTGAATCCTTTTTCTTATCAGGCTGATCGATGAGTGCAAAAATCAAGGTCAAATCTCGATATCAGAGGAGGGGGAAGGTCAATCTGTTGAGATATGTTTTCATGAACTTCGAATCTTCCGTACTCTGGGTTTGCTGCTCCAAGCACCGCGCATCTAGAATTCAGCGTTGCATTGATACCTGCCTTTGCCACTGAGATGCTCTGTTGCTCCATAGCTTCGTGCATAGCACTACGATCTTCTGAGCGCATCTTATCCAACTCATCCACACAAGCTATCCCCCCATCAGCTAACACTAAAGTACCCGCTTCTAAAACCCACTGGCTCTCTCCCATCACGTCTTCACGGACAGCTGCCGCTGTCAAACCAGCTCCTGTTGACCCCTTTCCGGAGGCATACATGCCTCTCGGCGAAAGTTCTGATATATATCTCAAAAGCTGTGATTTTGCTGTACCTGGGTCTCCAACCAGCAGGATATGAATATCTCCTCTAGTTATAGTGCCATCTGGCATCTCTTTCCTTACTCCGCTGAAAAGCTGGAGTGCGAGTCCGATCTTCTCTGTATTTAGTCCATGTATACTGGGAGCTATAGAATTTACTATCCTAGCAAAAATACGAGGGTCTTCTGCTGCTTCTTCTATCTTTTTTCTATCATCTTCAGACAATTCGAGGTCTTCGAATTCATATTCCTTTACCTCTATTCCGTTAACATCCATATAGATGTCGAATACTCTGCTCTGAGATGTTCTACCCTTTCTTTTCGGTTTTCCCTCAAGTACGCCATTTATAGTTATCCTGTCACCAGGGGAGACATTACCAACTAGATCATGTTTTACCCAACCTTTCAACCGCTGTGGCTGTTCACCACCTCTTAATTCTTCGGGACTCTCCTGTATCTCTATATTTTGAAAATCTTTAAATTCTGATTTGTCTTTAAGGAGAATAAAATTTGTCTTGTTAGATGATTTACCACAGCCTGCACATTCCATAGGTTCGTCTATATCCCCACCGTTCTGTTCCTTTCCGAATTCATACCCACAACTCATGCAGTTAAAAATAGCTTTAGAAATTCTAGGTCTCACTTCTGTTGTTTTTCTAACCAACCCATCAATAGCTAAATAACTAGAAAGATCGTCAGATCGGAGGTCCCTTATCATCCTTTTCCTTGATCCAGATAGTTCCGTAATCCTGAGATAGATATGCACGTCTTTGTAGGCACTTCCCAATACCTCTTTTATGGCTTCTTCACCTATCTGAATACAGCGTTTAGGGTTTTTTACAACGAATCCTGGAAAATCTACACCGAAAAATAGGGTCAAATCATTATAAGTGATGAAAAGTGATTTTTCATCAGGATAATTATCAGCAATTTTGATTAGCTCCGAGTGATATTCGTCTTCCTCCAAGAAATCTATAAATTTTTCTTTGATCTCATCATCCGTGTATTCGGCCATCTATATCTCCGGATTTTAGGGATTAGATGACGGAGTAAATAAACCTATTCATTCTTTGAAAATAGTTAAATCTTGAAATACTTTTTCAGTTAAATGAGAATTTCCTGGGAAGAATACAAAACCATATATAACACCGTCATATCTTGTTATAATATGTTCGAAAAAGCTAGCGAAAGTGACGTAACGAGAGCTATAGTAAAACAATTCGGTAAAAAATTGGATGAATTTGCGGACTCTGAAGTTATAATAATAGGAGCCGGACCAAGTGGATTAATGGCAGCAAGAGATCTAGCTATGAAAGGAAGAAAAGTGCTCATAATCGAAAGGAATAATTATCTTGGTGGTGGATTTTGGCTCGGAGGTTACCTGATGAATACAGTGACAGTTCGCCCTCCAGGTGAGAAAATCTTGGATGAATTAGAGATCCCCTACGAAAAAGACGGTGATCTTTATACTGCCATGGGGCCTCACGCGTGTTCAAAGCTAATCTCAAAAGCCTGCGACGAAGGGGTACAGATACTAAACATGACAGAGTTTGAAGATGTGGTACTTCGGGAAAATGACAGAGTAGGTGGCGTGGTGATAAATTGGACCCCTGTTTCTGAGCTTCCTAGACAAATCACTTGTGTTGACCCTATATCTCTAGAAGCGAAAATCGTTATAGACGCTACAGGACACGACGCCTGCGTGGTAAGCAAACTAGAGGAGAGGGGTATGATTGAAACTACAGGCTTCGGTGGAATGTGGGTAGATGAATCTGAAGATCTTGTAGTAGAACATACTGGAAAGGTTCATGAAGGTGTCGTTTGCACCGGTATGGCCGTTTCCACCACTTATGGCCTTCCAAGGATGGGGCCAACATTCGGATCAATGCTTCTCTCCGGTAGAAAAGGAGCTGAAGTGACCGATGAGCTCCTCGGCTGAGATCCCTTTTTCTAAAATTTTTATTTATATCGATTGTAGAATTGAGAATGTAAAACCAGAAACTCTAAAGGAGTTTCTCAAAGAGAAAACGGGGCGCGAAGTCAGAGTAAAGAAGAATTTCCTTCAAAAAAAGTACAAAAAAAATTTAGCAAAAGAGATCGCCAATACCAAAGTGAGGGATAAACGAAAAAGAAAATTCAAAAAACCATTGCCTAAAGAGATCGAAATCGAAAAAAGAGTGATTGAAGAGAATAAAGAATTATTGGGTATAATTTACGACGGAAATCAGTTGACAAAACTCTTGCAAAATCTATTAAACCACGAGGAAAAGAAAAATCACACGGTGATAGTAACGAAAAGATTGATCGGGACTTTAGAAAAAAACGAATCACATTACCACATAAGAACAGTGATCAACTCTATCCCTTCTATAATCTCGATTTCAGGCATCGTAGAAGGCCCTGCAAAACCAAGAGATTATTACTTTGCCGATAGGAATGAAAAAGAAGACGTCCTTGATTTTGAACCTATGAGGCTTTCGGATAAAAGGATGGAGAGTGCCGTCAGATCATACCTGCTCCAAACCATCTTCTGGCGTTTAGAAGGTTATCCATTCTGTGATATAGAAAGGTGCAGACTCTTCAACTCTCATTGGCAGAAAGATGTCATTAAAAATCAGGTCAATGGTAAACTCTGTGAAAAGCACGAAAAAAGATTAGAACAGTTTAAAAAGGATGAATTTGGGTAATAACATCGTTATTTTTATATGTCTTAGGTGAGTTATTGTTCATATCCTCCTTTAATTGAGAGATGAAAAAGGGTATAAATTAATAAACGATAAATCATACGTTATGATGTTAGCTCTTCAAAAAATAATTCGTAGTTGAGTGGAAAAGCATGGATGTCGAAAAGATAAGGAAAGACTTTCCAGTAGTTGATGATTATATATACTTTGACAGCGCTTGTTTGAGTTTAAAACCACAACCAGTGATAGAAGCTGTTCAAAAATATTATACTGAGTTTCCCGTATGTGAAGGTAAAAGGAGTGCACACACCCTTTCCACTAAGCTGACTAAGGAGATAAAGAAAGGAAGAGAAAGCGTTAGAGATCTGTTGAACGCTTCAAAAACGGACGAAATAGCTTTCACAAAAAACACCACTGAAGCGATAAATACGGTGGCACGAGGATTGGCTCTAAAAAAGGGCGATAAAGTCCTGACAACCGATAAGGAGCACAACAGCAATCTAGTACCTTGGATAAAAATGAAGGAAAAAAGAGGTATAATATACGAACAGGTATCTACAGATAAAAACGGTCAGTTGAATTTACAGGACCTTGAGGAAAAGATGGGCGAAGATGTAAAGATCGTCTCGATGGTCCATACTTCAAATTTAGATGGGACTACGACTCCTGCCTCTGAGGTTGCCGATATAGTCCACGAATATGACGCTTATTTCATGCTGGATGGGGCTCAGAGTGTTCCTCACCGTAAAGTAGATGTGAGAGAGATAGGTGCGGATTTTTTGGCATTTTCCGTTCACAAAATGTTGGGACCAACAGGAGTCGGTGTTCTTTATGGTAGAAAGGATCTATTAGAAGAACTTGATCCGCTAACCTACGGAGGGGGTGGAGTTAAATCCACTAGATATGACGAAGCAACCCTGCAGGACTCTCCAGAGAAATTCGAAGCTGGTCTTCAAAACTTTGCTAGCCTTGCTGCGGTGAAACCCGCCGTAGATTATATTAAAAAAATAGGTTTAGAAAACATCAAAAAACATGAAACAAGGCTTAACAAGATTGCAACGGAAGAATTAAAAGAAATGGTCGAAATAATCGGGCCTGAAGATCCAGAAAAAAGATCCGGTATATTTAATTTTCAGCTTAAGGAATTAGGATGCCATGAGATAACACTGTTGATGGATGAAGAAAACATATTGCTTAGGGGAGGTCAACAATGCGTTCATTCCTGGTACAGTTTTCATGGACTCGAGGGAGGAAATAGAGCCTCCTTTTATTTGTACAATACAGAAGACGAAGTTAAAAAATTTGTAGAAGTGATCAAATCTCTAGTCGGCTAAATTTCTTTGAATTTTTTAATCAATTCGGTGAACTCTTCATAGAGTTCATCGACTATATCTTTTTCAGTGGTCTTGAATAGTAATTTTCCCGATGGATATATACCAATCTCGACATCGAATTCTGGATGTAGAACGAGTAATATTACTTCTGAAGAAAATTCTATTTTAAATTTTTCTTTTGAGAGATGCTTCTCAAGTTCTTCAAGATCGATCTTGGTTTTCCTTTTCGGTTCCGCTCTGTATGCACCAGAATCGGAACACGGTTCTACCACGTCGTACATCGTTGATAATTATTAAAGCTTAAGTCGTATTTATATCATTTTAACCTGATGCTGATTAGGTGCACTAGGGATAGATTAATAAGTCACTGTTATGCTTGAGGATATATGCGCTGCGAAGAATTCGTCAATGAATATATGCCGACGGTAAAAGCCAATATCGCTTACATATTGTATAATAAATACGATCTGAAGCAAATCGAAATCTCCGAAATATTGGATATCACGCAGCCTGCAGTCTCTCAATACATCAGAGGAAGTAGAGGTAAAACCACAGAATTGTCCGAAGAGATAGAAAAATCTATAGAAGATGTAGCGGAAGAAATCTACAGTTCTAACGAGGACGGTAAACTCACTCAAAAAAAAGTAGATGATTTGATGTGTAATATCTGCAAAAAGATTTGAATTTTTCAACTCGAAAAGTTTTTTTACTCTTTTATGTATTTATCAACTCGATATATATGAATCAAGCAGAACTGGAGGAGGAATTGGCCGATGGAATTCAAAGAGCAGTTACCAGCGTGACTGAAGAGACGGAAAAGGCGCTTCGGGAGGCAAAAGAGAAAGAAGAGAAAGAGGGAGCGCAAGTTCAGTTGGAAGCTATTCTAGAAAACATCGATGTGGAAAGGGCGAAAAAAGACCGATATGCCAGGATACCGGAACTCAAACATTTTTCATAGAGTTGGGTGAAGATTTTAAATGGCCGGGGATCCTGAAAAGAGCAATAAATAATTCAGTAAAAAAAGCTACTGAAACCATACCCCTGCGCCCTAACGCGATCGACCCTATAAACGATGAAAACAGCGGCGATAATACAGGTCGTTTTATACCCTCAATACACTGGGATATAGTTGAGGGTGATGGAGCTATCATACATATCATTCCAAAAGGAGGTGGAAGCGAAAATATGAGTAAACTGGAGATGATGACGCCAGGAAGAGGTTTGAAGGGCGTCAAAGAAATCGTTTTGGATCAGATAGCAGAAATGGCGGGCAAACCCTGTCCTCCCACGACTATAGGTGTAGGTTTAGGAGGAGGAGCAGATCTCGCTATGGAATTGGCAAAAAAGGCTCTATTACGTCCAGTCGGAGAAAGACATGCAGAAAACAGGATAGCAAAATTAGAGGAAGAGTTACTTGAAAAAGCGAATAAACTAGGTGTGGGTCCTATGGGTGTAGGAGGAAAAACTACAGTTCTTGATGTTAAGATAGAATATGCTCACCGTCATCCTGCTTCATTCCCCGTAGCGGTTCTTCCACAATGTTGGGCAAATAGACAAGCTAAACTCAAAATCAATTCTAAAGGTGAAGTAGAGGTGGTAAGATGAATATTTTCGAAACACCCATCGACCATGAAAAAGTAAAAGAACTCCGTGTCGGAGATGCATTTTATATAACTGGTACCATCTTTACTGCTAGAGATGCAGCACACGAAAAACTTCTTGAACTAGAGGACGAGGATGTGCCTTTTGATCCATCAAAGTATGCCATGTTCCATTGCGGACCAGCGATACACAAAAAAGGAGGTAAATGGAAAGTTGTATCTGCAGGTCCAACTACTAGCATAAGGATGGAGATCTTCGAGGATGATTTCATCGAAAGATTCGGGACCAAAGTGATAATTGGAAAAGGCGGTATGGGAGAAAGAACTCTCAAAGCTTTAGAGAAACACGGGGCCGTGTATTGTCAGTATACTGGTGGTGCCGGAGCGTTGATGGCTAATGCCATAAAAGAAGTGGAGGACGTATACTTCTTGGAGGAACTCGGTATCCCAGAAGCCTTTTGGATGTTCAGAGTCGAAGAGGCCGGTCCTTTCCTTGTGACTATGGATTCTGCTGGAAACAGTATACACGATGACGTTGCAGAAGAGGTCTCGAAAAACTTAGCGGAGGTAAAATCACAGCTATAACCCTTTATTTTTAATGATATGGACGAGATAATCGAAAATATACATGAATCAAAAAGGATCACAGCTTTCACCGGCGCAGGTATGTCCGTTGAGAGTGGCATAGCTCCTTTCAGAGGTAAAAATGGTCTTTGGAATGAATTCGATCCTCAGGCTTTTGCAAGTGCTTCAGCCTTTGCTGAAAAACCTGAGCGATGTTGGAAGTTATTTAAGATCCAGATCGAAGAGAGTTTTGATGCCGATCCGCATGACGGACACTATTCTTTGGTAGAACTTGAAGAGCACGGACTAAACTCGGTGATAACTCAGAATATCGATGGACTCCATCAAAAAGCTGGAAATGATAGTGTACTAGAATTGCACGGTTCGCTGAGCCGATTGATCTGCCCCTCTTGTCAAAATAGATTTAAAACGAAGAGTTTTTTAGAGGATTTATATGAAGGGTATATCCCTCGATGTGAATGTGGTGAAATACTTAAGCCAGACGTGGTACTTTTTGAAGAGTCGCTCCCTCAGGATATATTACAGCAAGCGTGGAAAGAAGCCGAAAATTGCGACCTGATGTTTTCACTAGGAACCTCAGCCGTGGTTCAACCTGCGGCTTCCATACCAACTATGGCTAAGAGATCAGAATCGAAGATAGTCGAGATAAATCTAGAAAAGACCCCATTGACAGAGGAAGTCTCAGACCACTTCTTAAAAGGAAAGGTAGGAGAGAAGTTGCCGGAACTGATAAATCTTCTCTGATATCTCTTTTCTATTTTTTAGCTACTGCAGTTCTTTATCCAGTATTTTCCCTATCTCGGTCGGCATTTTCGCGACGGAAACACCGGCGCCTTCAAGAGCGTTGATTTTTGATTTTGCAGTTCCAGTCCCACCTTCTGAGACTATCGCACCTGCGTGCCCCATCCGTTTACCTTCCGGGGCGGTCCTCCCAGCAATGTAGGCAATTACGGGCTTTTTATATCCTTTCTTTATGTATTTGGCTGCATTTTCCTCGGCACTACCGCCGATCTCCCCTATCATTATGACTGCATCAGTTTCGGGATCCTCTTCATAAAGCTCGAGGGTATCTATGAAGTCTAAACCTACTATAGGATCGCCTCCTAAACCAAAAGCAGTAGATTGACCATATCCCTTTTCAGTTATTGTGTTAACGATCTCATAAGTCAAAGTACCACTTCTTGAGACCAACCCTATGTTACCCTCTTCAAATATATGATTGGGCATTATACCCACTTTGCTCTTTCCGGGTGAGATTATTCCAGGTGTGTTAGGCCCGATTATAGTGGTATCATTCATCTCAGCGAGACGCATTACCTTCGCTGAATCTTGGACGGGGATATTCTCGGTGATTATAACAACAGGATCCATACCAGCTTCGATCGCTTCGAAGGCAGCATCTTTAGCAAAAGGTGCGGGTACAAATATTATGGAAGCATTTCCGCCGACTTTTTCTTTAGCGCTCTCGACGGTATTGAAAACCGGTACTCCTTTTACCTCTTTACCTCCTTTTCCTGGAGTCACGCCTGCAACGATATTTGTTCCATATTCTTTCATATATCGAGTGTGAAATATTCCCTGCTGACCCGTAATACCCTGAACGATCACTTCCGTATCTTCATCTATTAATATTCCCATGTTTTCGGTGATTATGTAGATATTATTAAATGCTTTGTTTCTATTAGTAATCTAAAAGGAGATTAAATCCTTTGAGATTCATTCATCATAACGGTTTTAAACTCGAGAAAACATTATGAGAAAGATGGTAACCAAAACATGTTCGACGAGATAGCCCCTGTGTACGATTATCTCTCATGGTTTTTCCTTCCAAACACCAAAAAATATATTTTAAATAATGTACAGATGAGTAAAAACGATAAAATTTTAGACATAGGTGGAGGAACCGGAAAACTTATAGAAACTATTTTAAAAGAAAATACTAAAGTCAAGGGATATGTACTAGATAAATCAATAAGTATGCTGAAAAGATCTTCTCTAGAGGAAAAAGTAATTGTAGGGGATTCCGCCACTCTTCCTTTCGGGTCTAACTGCTTCGATTTCGTTTTCTGTATCGATGCATTACATCACTTCGAAGATAAACATAAGAGCTTAAAGGAAATGATTAGAGTTTCTAAACCTGATGGTGAAATAATAATATTAGAGCTCGATCCAAATAATTACCTAAGCAAATTCATTGAATATGCAGAAAGGGTTATGGGAGAATCTTCAAAGTTCTACGAGGAACAATATCTAAAAAATGTTTTTCTTAAAAGGGATTTTAGAGTTAGAATCGAAAAAATTAATTTTTTACAGTACATACTTCACGCTAAAAGGTAAGGTAAAATGTACAAAGGATTAGCGATCATATTTGGTTTCTATCTTCTTGGCGAAGTGATCGCAGAATTAGGAGGTCTACCAATTCCAGGCAACGTGTTAGGTATGATTTTTTTAGTATCAGCTCTAGGAGGAGGTGTGATCGAGTTAAAAGATGTTGAAAGAGAAGCGGAATTTTTTGTGGATAACATGAGCATAATGTTTATCCCACCTGGCGTTGGAGTGATGCTTTACTTCGCTTTATTGAGAGAGGAGATCATCCCGATCATCGTATCTTTAATCCTGAGTTTTGTGATCACGATCGCCTTCACTGGAAAGATAGTCGAGGTGCTGAGATGAACGTATTAGGAATTTTTTTAACGATCTTTATCTATTTCGTTTTTGATAGATTATACCAAATAAAAGAAAAATTTTATCTCAATCCAGTCCTACTTTCGATCATCTCCATAATTATGCTCCTTCACACCGCAGATATTGAATATCAGGTATATATGGAAAGTGCAAGAATACTGAGCTTTTTACTCGGTCCTGCGGTCGTAAGTTTGGCTATACCCCTCTACAAAAAAAGAGACGTTGTTGTAGATTATTCTACGCAAATCTCAAGCGGAGTAGTATTTGGTGGACTGATTGCAATATTGAGCGCTTTTTTAATAGCTCAACTGCTCGGTGGTAGTGAAGACCTGCTTTTAAGTATATCACCTAAAAGTGTGACTACACCCATAGCTATAGGTGCTAGTGAACAGATTGGTGGTATACCCTCTCTGACCGCAATTTTAGTGATAATGACAGGGATCATGGGTAATTCTGTAGGAGTTCTCACTTTAGACTTATTTGGAGTGAAAGATGAAGTAGCGAGGGGGTTAGCAATGGGGGTCACTTCTCACGGACTCGGAACCGCAAGAATCATACAAGAAAACGAACTGAGCGGAGCAGTTAGTGGCTTAGGGATGGCTCTTAACGGTGTCTTCACGTCTTTTGTCCTTTATTACCTGATACAGATATTGATATAAATATAATCTTAGTATTTGATAGATTTTCAACGTAAAGCATTTATAATCCTCTTTGAGTCTAAAGCAAAATACAAGAGAGGTGCAATTAATTGGCGAGGGACTCTTACGAAAGTTGTCCAATCTGTGATTCTCATATCTCAGAAGAGGAAACTAAATGCCCTAATTGTGGAGTCGTAATGGAATTGTTCGACATCGATGTGAATCTAGATGAAGGCGTGTCAGAAAAAGCAATAGAAAAAGTCAAGAGTTTGATTCTTGAAAAAGGAGATGATGAAGAACTAATAGAAGAGATCAAAGAATCGGATTTCTCTGCCATAATCAATGAAGAAGTGGAAGAAGTCGAAGAAATCGTGACGTTTGCCTGTCCGATCTGCGATAGCGAAGTGGGTGAAAATGACTCTCAATGTCCCAACTGTGGAGCCATATTTGAAGAAGAGGAGGAGTTTGAGAACACTGTAGAAGATCTTTCTGTAGAAGAGACAGAACAGGAAAAGACCTTTGACAATGAAGTAGAAGATTTGATTCTAGATTTTCAAGAAAAAATTGATTTACATCAAAAAAGAATAGATCGATTCGAAAAATCAGGACTCGATATGAGATACCTAAAAGGAGATTTGAACGAATTGAGAAATGCCCAAAGTGAAAGGAACGAAAAAAAGTACGAAAAGCTCTCCAACAAAATAGAAGATAAGATTGAACATGTGGAAAACATCATAGTGATCACAACCAAATTTGAAAATCTATTAAATGCTCTATCTGAAGATATTGATATCTCAAAGTGGAAAAAGAAGCTAGATAAAATATATGAGGGATGTGAAATCGGAGAATATGAAGTGGCTTCTAAAAGAGCCGAAAAGATACAAAAAGAAATCATTGAAGAAATAAATCAATTAGATAAAAAATTGTTAGATGATCTTATCGAAAAAAAGACCAAAGAAGCAAGAGAATTGATCGATAACATCAAGTTGAATTTGAATATAGAACGATTAGAGGAAAAAATCGATGAGGCATTATCAGCTAGAAAAGAAGGAAATATAGGAGAAGGAGTCCAAAAAGCGATAGAAGCTCTAGACTCAGCGTCGAAGATCTCTCAAATATCTGAGAAGATCGAAGAAGCGAACAAGTATGTAGAAGATATCAAAAAAAGAGGGATGGATACTTCGGAATATTTAGATAATATTGATGACAGTATCCAGAAAATAGAAACAGGTGAAAAAGAGATCGCATTAGAAATCATTGAAGACGCTATAGGGAAGATGAAGAGAAGATTGGAAAAATATGAAGAGGAGGAAACAGAAAAAGAAAGTTCTCAAGAGCCTAGTGAAAAAATACAAAATAAGATAATTCAAATGAAATCATTTTTAGAGCAAGTGGAAAAATTCGATATAGAAATAAATGAAGGAGAAAAAATGATAAATGAAGCTGAAAGATACTNTGAAGAGAATGAAAATGAAAAAGGGCTTGATAAATTAANAGAAATGGAAAAAACTTATANAGGTAGAGTGGAGAAAAAGATAGATGAAATTATTCAGTCTTTTAATGATGAGACAAGTGANATCCCCCTAGAGAAAAATTTGTCTGTTGAAGAAGTTGAAGAACTAAAAGAGAAAGGTGAGTATGATAAAATTTTAGATCTTATCGAAAGTGCAGAGGAAAATATAGATAGTCAAAAGAAGATCAAAAAGGATTTGAAAGACGACATTTTAAAAATGGAAAAAGTGATTGAACACGGCGAGGATTTTGATTTTGAGATGAAGGATGTTAAAATTCTCCTTGAAGAGGGGGAGAAAAAGATCGAAGAAGGAAATTGGTCTAAAGCCAAATATAATATCAAGAATTCCCAGAAGATGCTAAAACAAAAGATACTAGATTATTTGAAAGAAGAAATCAAAAATGCTAAGAAAAAGCTCAAGGGTGTAAAAAATGATGACTTTGACGTTACCAAACCAATAAGCTTCCTCAAAGATGCAAATAGAGCTAGAAAAGAAAACCAACTAGAAGAGAGTTTTAAGGCTTTGGAAAATTACAAAAAAGAAATGGAAGATATTTTTGAAAATACATGACATCTAATATTGAGCTTATAGTTTTTGACATGGATGGGGTCCTTGTTGATATTCGTAGTTCATGGGCTTGGATCCACGACTATTTTGGAGTAAATAACGATGAATCATTAGAAGCCTACATGGATGGCGAGATAGATGATCTAGAATTCATAAGGAGAGACATCAATCTATGGAAAAGCAAGGATAGATATATTTGTAGGGAAGATATCATTAAAATACTGCAAGAGGTACCTGTGATGGATGGTTTTGAAGAATGTATTCCTGTACTTAGCGAGGATTACTTGACGGCGATCATAAGCGGTGGTCTAAAACCCCTCGCAGAATATATTGATGGAAATTATTTCGATAGAGTGATGGCCAACGATCTAGAGGAAATCGATGGGAGATTAACAGGCGAAGGTATCTTAGAAGTTGAATTGAAGAATAAAGGCGAGGCTTTTGAAAAACTGTTATCAGAAATGGGCGTGGAAAAAAAAGAAACTGTTGCTATAGGGAACAGTCATATCGATGCTCCTATGTTGAGAAAGGCTGGGATAGGGATAGCTTTCGATCCCGCCGATAAAAAAGTAAAGGAAGCTGCGGATTCAATCATCGAAGAAAAAGATCTTACCCTTTTGCTTGAACTGTTATAATCTTATTTCACCAAAATATTTTATGCTACCTTGAGTATTAAACATAAATATCATGGAACTTTGTGACGGTGAATTAGAGGGTGAAGATTTAGATGAAATAGCCCATAAGATCCAAACTATGGAGATAAGGGGGGCTGCAAAAATAGCTAGAGCTGGAGCTTTAGCTCTTAAAAGAGTCATAGAAGATTACCAAGGAGATAGTATTGAAGAACTTGAATCCGAACTCAAAAAAGGAACGGAGAGACTTCGTTCAACTAGACCTACAGCAGTCTCGTTGGAAAATGCGATAAACCACTTAATGATGGACAAAGAAGATTATGACAGAATAGAAGATTTGAAAAAAGGGATATCAAATAGAGCATCGAGTTTCATCAAAAGATCATTCGAAGCAAAAGACAAGATCGCCGAATATGGAGGGAAACGAATAGCTGATGAAGATGTTATTCTCACTCACTGTAACAGCTCTATGGCTATAGGAGCTATAAAATATTCATGGGACCAAGGAAAAGATATAGAGGTGATAGCTACAGAATCTAGACCTAAAAAGCAGGGATATATTACCATCCGAGAACTCTCAGAATATGGTATTCCTGTTACTCTTATAGTGGATTCCGCAGTTAGATACAAAATGAGGGACGTAGACAAGGTATATGTTGGTGCTGATACAGTAGCTTCTAACGGGGCTGTTATAAACAAGATAGGGACTTCTCAAGTCGCTCTATGTGCTCATGAAGGTAGAGTACCACTAACAGTTTGTGCTGAAACCTACAAATTTTCTAGTAAAACTGCACTCGGAGATCTTGTCGAAATTGAAGAACGGGGGCCATCTGAGATAGTAGATCCTTCCGATTTCCCTAATGTCAATATAAGCAATCCTGTTTTTGACGCTACTCCCTCTAAATACATAGATTCTATAATAACTGAAAAAGGAGTTATCTCTCCCGAAGGAGCATATAGAGTAATAGAGGAGATGGGAAAATGAGCATGGATTATCTTGCTTTAGATGAAGAATTGGATGAAGAAGAATACATAATATGTGAATATACTGTAAAGAGTGACCTAGATATAAAAACCGCAGGAAAAAGAATCGCTGAAGAAGAATCGACAGGTACTTGGACACATCCTACAACCCTTTCTGAAGATATATTTGAAAGATATGGAGCAAAGGTAACAAAGGCTGAAGATAACAGGGTTAGGATAGGCTACCCGATAATAGATTTCTCTGGCGATATAGGAGGAATCCCACAAATTTTGAGTATCATCGCCGGCAATCTTTTTGGATTAGAATCGCTAGAAGGTGTTAGACTCGTTCATCTAGAACTGCCTTCAAAAGTGGTAAAAAAATATCCTGGTCCACAGTTCGGTATAACTGGATTGAGGAAGATTTTAGATAGACCTGAAAAGCCCCTTGTTGGGACCATTGTAAAACCGAAAATAGGTCTTCCACCAAAAGAATTTAGCGATTACATATATCAGGCTGGAAAAGGTGGGTTGACCAATTCAAAAGATGATGAAACACTGGTTGATCAAGACTTTTGTCCTCTTGAAGAAAGAGTGAGTGAAGTTAGCGAAAAACTTGATCTCCTAGAAGAAGAAGGACACAAAATGGTACATGCACATAATATAAGCACAACAGCCCATAAGATCTTAGAAGCCGCCGATCTTGCACTGGAAAATGGAGCTAGGCAATTGATGATAGACGTGTTGACAGTTGGGTTTTCTGGTCTCCAAGCACTAGCAGAAGATGCCTCAATAGATGTCCCGATACACGTTCACAGAGCTATGCATGGGGCGATAACAAAAAATCCTGATCACGGAATATCGATGCCCGTGATAGCGAAGATAGTTAGGATGGCTGGAGGAGACGCTCTCCATATCGGGACCTACGGAGCTGGAAAGATGCATGCAGATATCGATGAGGAACTCAAATCTAAAGAAACCTTGTTAAGGGATATGCATGGAGTTCCAAAGATGATGCCGGTGGCAAGTGGAGGTCTACATCCAGGTCTGGTGCCGGAACTGATAAAAAACAGCGGTATGGAAGTTCAGATACAAGCAGGTGGTGGGGTTTCTGGACATCCGGATGGAGTCAAATCTGGTGCTAAAGCGTTAAAACAAGCTATAGATGCCGTTTTCGAAGGGATCGATTTGAGAGAATATGCAGAAGAGCATGAGGAATTAAAAAAAGCGTTAGATAAATGGATGTGATCTTTTATGGAACTTGAGGTTAAAAAGATTGATATCGAATCCCAGGATCAAATGGTAATATTAAATAGTGATGATTCAGATGAGATCGGTCTCAGAAGTCAGGATAGAGTGAGTGTAAATCATAATGAAAAAACTTGTACCGCCGTAGTCGAAACTTCAAAGAGTCTCGTAGAAAAAGGGTATATAGGTCTTGTAGAGAACGTGATGAGAGCTCTTGAAGTAGAGGAGAACTCTACAATTATAGTGAAACCTACTAAGAGACCTGAATCCGTAGAACATATAAAAGAAAAATTAGAGGGAAAAGAGCTTTCCGAACACAGTATAAGAGAGATAATCCAAGATATAGTGAATCAACGTCTTTCTGATATAGAACTGTCTGCTTATGTTTCAGGCATTTATTCTCAAGGTATGAACAACCAAGAGATAAAGTATCTTACCAACGCAATGATAGAGACTGGAGAAACTATTGAGTATGATAGGCATCCAGTCTTTGATCATCACAGTATAGGAGGAGTACCCGGCAACAAAATAACACTGCTGATAGTCCCGATAGTAGCTTCTGCGGGATTGATGATACCTAAGACTAGTTCTCGAGCGATCTCTAGTGCCGGAGGAACTGCCGATATATTCGAAACTCTTGCGAAGGTAGATCTCAGTATTGGGGAGATCAAAGAGATCGCAGAAGATATTGGTGGGACAATCGCATGGGGAGGAGCAGTTAATCTAGCACCTAGTGATGACATAATAATAAGAGCGGAATATCCTTTGAGAATAGATCCATATCCGCAAGTTTTGGCCTCGGTACTCTCAAAGAAGAAATCTGCCGGTGCAGAATATCTTGTAATGGATATTCCTGTTGGGGCAAATACAAAAGTCGAAAGCATAGAACTCGGCCGAAAATATGCTAGAGACTTCGTTTCTCTCGGGGAAGAAATAGGAATAGAAACTTCTTGTGCGCTAAGTTATGGAGGACAACCAATAGGAAATGCTATCGGACCTGCTATCGAGGCAAAAGAAGCATTGATGGCTTTAGAAGGAAAAAAAGTGCCATCAAGTCTTATAGAAAAATCTACTACTCTAGCAGGTATGGTGCTTGAACAGGGGGGGATAAAAAATGGAAAAGAAGAAGCAAAAAAACTCTTAGAAAGCGGCGAAGCTCTAGACAAGATGAAACAAATAATAGATAGACAGGGTGGAGATCCTGAGAAAAGTTCAGAGGATATCGAGATCGGTGAATATTCAAAGAAAATATATTCAGATGAAGAGGGGTATGTCGATAGTATAAATAATGATGAGATAATTAAGATTGTTCGAGCTGCTGGAGGACCAAGCAGCAAAAAGGCCGGTATACTATTAAACAAGAAAAAAGGAGACAAAGTCGAAAAGGACGAGGAGAAATACACTATATATTCTGAATACGAATCGAAGTTGAAGAAGGCTGTAGACCTTGCCAATCATCTAAAACCGCTCAAAGTCGAGGGGATGATTTTAGAAACTCATCCAGATATAAAAAAGATATGATTTTCTCAGCTCAAAGATGATGTCGAAGACGGATAGCTTCGCCTTTATTAGCTTGGTTCATCTCCTCTCCAAACATAACTGAAGGGCCTACACCTCTTAATTCGCCATCATGGATTACTATCGCCTCATCTTCCGGTCTTATATTTTCATCTGCTTCTCTGACCCCAACTGCGAAGACGCTACCTTTTGGGACGAAATCGTCTATCTCAACAAGATTGATCCCTATTTTCTTTATTATCTTTGCTCCTTCTAAAGTAAGGGAGATTAATCCTCTTTTAGGCACTAGCATGCCTCTTTGGATTCCTCCATCCATTATCTTGTACCAGGGATATTTACCTTTTATTCTAGAGTTTTCGATTAGTTTCTCGCCGCCCCTACCAAATTGAAATCTAGCAAAAGATTCTAAATTTTCCTTCAAAAACTTCTGGACACTATCATTTCCTTCTCCCACGAGATCCTTAAGTGTTTCGGCTAATCTATCGATAGCCTGTCTAGAAGTAGGATGAGAATCTTTAACAGTATCTATACCTTCTATATTTTTTATAACAAATGACATATCGGGAGGGAGATGAGAGACGATATGATTGTAATCACCATTATCGATGAGATGCTGAAACTGATCTAGAATTATCTTTTTCTCTTCTTCAAACCATTCATGTGTGACAGGGATATCGTACTGCTGAGCNGGATAAAATAATTCAAGTTCTCGTGGGACTACCCCCAATGGAGATGTAAGCGATACTTCGTGAATAGCGGGCCAATTGACCTGCCGAGTGGCCTCTCTAAACCTTTTGTGAGATTTCGATTGGAAATACGGTTTTCTAGCAGAACATGGAAGTAAAAGTAGAACGTCTCTTTCTGGTGGTTCATATCTTCCCTTAATTCTATTTTTGAATCTTTCGATATCGGGCCTATTAAGGCTTTCTCTTGTGGTAACAGAATATTTATCTCCGGTTACAGCTACACCTTTCGAAAAAATTTCGTAATCTTCATCACACTTCCTCAATACTTCAATCATCCAAGGTTCAGATCTAACTCGAGCTTCAACCAGTTCTCTAATCCTTCCCTTACTGATACTCCTTCTGATAAGTTCAAGTTCGTCTAAGAGATGTCTTGAATTATTTCTAGGATTTCCAGGAAAACCAATCCAATCAGATAATTCTACGCCTTCAGCAGACAACATCTCTGAAAAAGAAGAATCGAAAAAATCCACACCCAAATATGATAATAAAGCCATATTGTTTGGCTGAGCTATACCAGGTGTGTAGATCAATTTCTGATAATCTATTTGTTTTCTCAACTCAATTATTTTATCGTATAATCTCCCGCTCCTCTGTAAAAGCTGTGGGGCATTACCGACAACATAAAGTTCTGCTTTTGGATCTGGATCCTGGTCGAATATGACCTGTATTTTTTCGTTTCCATTTCTCTCTTCGACCAGACCACCTGATAATCCTTCAGGATAAGCAAATGTTGATGGGAAATCATACATATCCACTTCATCAAATAAAGAAACAGGTACCTGAAAAAAAGAGTTGGTTTCGGTTGAAATTGTCACCTCCGCCTTATCTGGCGTATTGAATAAATCACTCTCTAGAAAAAATATGTTGGGGATGATAATCTCTTCGTCCTTTATATTCCATTTTCCTCTTTTAGCTAGTCCCCACCTATCTGTGATTTCGATCATCAAATTAAGTAGAAAGGATCAAAGTAAAAAAGATTTATCTTGGGTGAATTTAGAAAAAAATAAAAAAAGAGGACCGAGTGTTCCTCAGTCCCTTTTACTCATCGCTCATTATCTTCATCCAGCCGCCGGATTCGTAAACTGCAAGATCTCTTTCGTCAAGTTTTTCTTCGAATTCTGTCCAAGAGACGGTTTCGATCCTATCGTTATTGCCTTTAGTGAACTGGATACCGTCGGTTCCTTTGACGAGTCCGGGTTTCAAACCTTTATTTTCTGCTATCTCTTTTGCTTTTGCCACGCTTATTTTTTCCATGCTCATTTTATTTTACCTCCTTTTAGGGAGAGCGTCATACCCTTCTCCCAGACCCTTAATAGACTATTAATATAAATATATTTCGCTAATATCCAGGCTAAAAGGGGTCAAAATCGGGTTATTTTAAGTTTGAATAACTATATCGTCTGACATTTTTTAGCGGGGGAAAAAGCAAGATTACGTAAACTAGAATTAAAAAAATATTCTAACTATCTTCAGTTTTTAAAGATTAGCAAAAGTATTTAATGAGATGTTCAATGAGTAATAAATATGAAGATTGTTCCCGACACTAGCGTCATCGTCGACGGCCGAATAACTAGTAAATTAGAAAATGGCGAATACAGAAACGCAGACATAATAATACCCGAAGCGGTCATATTCGAACTTGAATCTCAAGCTAACAGAGGTCAAGAAACTGGCATGAGCGGTTTAGAGGAAATCCAAGAGTTAAAAAATTTTGCCGATAAAGGAGAAATAAATCTTTTTTTCAAGGGAAAAAGACCGAAATTAGAAGACCAAAAATTGGCTTCTAGCGGAGAGATCGACTCGATAATCCGCTCGCTCGCAAGAGATGAAAAAGCTATCCTATTGACAAGCGATACTGTTCAAGCTGAAGTGGGGAAAGCAAAAGGGTTAAAGGTAGAGTATCTAGAGCCTGAAATAGGAGAAGAAGAACACAAAAACAAGATTTTAGATTACTTCGATGAAGACGTAATGTCAATACACCTGAGAAAAGGGGTTAAACCAAAGGCAAAGAAAGGTATACCTGGAGAGATCAGAACCGAAGTGATCGGAAAAGAAATTTTGACCGAAAAAAATCTACAAGAACTAGCCCACAACATAATTGAAAATGCAAAAAGATCGTCGGAAGGATTCATAGAAGTTGATAAAGGAGGAGCTACGGTGGTTCAGCTAGAAGACATCCGGATCGTTATAGCTCGTCCTCCATTCTCCGATGGATTTGAAATTACAGCGGTTAGACCCGTAGCTAAAGTTTCTTTGAAAGATTACAGGATGTCAGAAGAGTTGAAAGAAAGATTGTCCGAAAGGCAGAGAGGTGTTTTACTCGCTGGATCTCCTGGAGCAGGAAAAAGCACTCTTGCCCAGGCTATCGCGGAATATCTTAAGGATAAAGATTTTACTGTAAAAACTATGGAAGATCCTAGAGACCTTCAAGTGGACGACGAGATTACTCAGTATAGTGAATTGGAGGGGAAGATGGAGAATACAGCTGATATCCTTCTTTTAGTAAGACCTGATTATACTATTTACGATGAGGTCCGGAAAACCCCTCACTTCAAGGTTTTTGCGGATATGAGACTCGCAGGAGTAGGTATGATTGGTGTCACTCACGCTAATAGAGCTATTGATGCATTACAGAGGTTGATAGGAAGAATCGAATTAGGTATGGTGCCCCAGGTAGTAGATACAATAGTTTTTGTAGAAGAAGCCCAGATCAGGAAGGTCTACGACATAACTTATACTGTAAAGGTCCCTGAAGGAATGGTTGAAGAGGACCTAGCTAGACCTGTTATAGAGGTAAGGGATTTTGAATCCGGAGTTGTAGAATACGAAGTATACTCTTACGGAGAACAGGTGGTCGTTATGCCTGTTGAGGAAAAAGGGAGAAGTAAGCCAGTGTACGATATAGCTGAAAAAGAGATTAGGAATGAGATAAACAGATATGTTAGTGGAAGAATGGAAGTCGAGGTCTCAGGTTCAGATAGAATAAAGGTTTACGTTCCTGATAGTGAGATACCAAGACTGCTAGGTAAGAACGGAAAAAACATCTCAAGAATAGAAGATCATTTGAACTTGAAAATAGACGTCAAATCTTTGAAAGAGAAGGAATATCGAAAAAAAATAGTAGAAGATAAAACTGACGGGGAAAATGTAGATGTTATAATTGATAAAGAAAAAGTCATAATAGAAGTCGGTAGGCAAAGAATCGGAAAAACAGTCGATCTATTCTCAGGAAATGAATACCTTTCCACAGTCACAGTGGGACAAGACGGGTCAATAAAGATAAGGAAAGGAACTAGAGTAGCAAATCAGATCATCGAAGACGTAAATAGAGGAAAAGATGTAAAGATCGTGGATTAGCCGCTATCAAAACAAAATAACTGATATCTTATCTCCTTTTTCTACAAGTTCTATGTTTTCTGGTATCTCAAAATAACCGTCTGCCTGAGCCATACTGGTAATAGCTCCTGATTGCTTGTAAACGGGATATGCATTCCCATTCTCGATTTTCACAGTCATATACTGCTGTCTTCCTAAAGAAGACGTTATCCTTTTCTGAAGGATCGCATCAGTTTTTCTTTCCGCCATTTCAGGAAATCTAGATAACTTTCTCAATGCAGGTGTAATCAATTGTTGAGCCGTATTTAAACACGAAGTAGGATATCCAGGCATGCCTATAACTGGAGTATCTTTCACTTTACCGAATAAAGTTGGTTTTCCAGGTTTGAGTTTTATCCCGTGAAAGATGACTTCCCCTAAAGAATCTAGAGCATCTATAAGCACGTCCTTATCCCCAACAGAACTACCTCCTGAGAAGAGGACCATATCCATATTCTTTACTTTTTTTTCTATTTCCTCTTTAAGACCTTCGATAGAATCTTGAACTACATTACCACTTAAAGGTATACAACCATTTTTATTTACTACACTAGTGAGCGTATGAGAATTCACGTCGTATATCTGACCAGGTTTTAATTCTCTTTCGACTGATACGACTTCGTCACCAGTAGGTATTATCCCTATCTTCGGCTTTTCGTAAACTTTCACTTTTTCTTTACCCATTGCTGCTAGAGCACCTATCCTTGCCGAAGTGAGAAAGACATCCTTTTTAAGAACTATTTCACCCTTCTCAATATCCTCACCCTTTGGCGAAACGTTCTCTCCTGGATGAACGGGGTCATATATCTTTACCAAATTTTTTTCCTTCTCAGTCACCTCAACTTTAACGACTGAATCAGCCCCTTTGGGCATAGGTGCTCCAGTAGCTATCTGGATACACTCACCTTTGATAATTTCCTTCTCTAGAGATTTTCCAGCATGAAGTTTTCCAATATTTTTTAACTCAACTGGATCGAATTTACCAGCTTCGAAAGTGTCTTCAGCTTTTACGGCAAAACCGTCCATAGCCGCCCTATCAAAAGGAGGAACGAACATATCACTTTCTGCATCATCTGCTAAAACTCTTTCAAAAGCATCATCAAGGGAGACAAACTCCTTCCTATCTATCGGTTTCACTTCATTTAAAAGAGTAGATAAAGCCTCCTCATAAGGTATCAATTCACCAAAAGGACGCTGTTTTTGAATCACTTGTTCACCTCATAAACCATATGCCCAATTTCGGGTAAAATTAATTTTTCCATTGCAAGTTCAACAGCGGATGTAGAGCCTGGTAAAGCGAAATATATTTCTTCCTTAGAAATGCCTGCTAAAGCTCTACTCAAGATAGATGCGGAGCCTATTTCATGAAAGCTAAGTCTCCTAAAAGCTTCTCCAAAACCAGGTATCTCTTTCTCTATAATTTCCATGAGAACATCTGTGGTTACGTCCCTATTGCTGATCCCAGTTCCGCCGTTCAATATATAGACCTCGGCATCGATGGATTCAATAACACTTTTTATCTCCTCGAGATCATCTTTAACGATTTCGTATCCAACGATCTCATGTTCTTCTTCCATCAACATCTCTCGTATCTTCTTCCCGGATTCATCGGTATCTACATCTCTGGTATCACTGACCGTTATCACACCACATTTCACATGCTCAGGGGCATTGTGTTTATGCTCTTCATGACCCATCATTATTCACCTTCTTTTTTTCTAAAACAGAAATATTTTTTATCCTTGTTCTCGGATACTGTCCGTTTTGATCTTTTTCTAGATACTTGACCATGTCCCAGATGGTCAGTAGCGCAGCGTTAACACCTGCAAGAGCCTCCATCTCAACCCCAGTTTTGTAAATCGCTTTAACTTCACATTTTAACTCTATAACGTTTTCAGTTATTTCAAAAGATATTTCAATACCTTCTATTGGAATCGGATGACAATAGGGAAGAGACTCAGGAGTTTTTTTTACTGCCTGGATCGCAGATATCTCTGCAACCTGAAAAACATCCCCCTTCTTGATATCGTTTTCTCTGATTGCTTTAATACTTTCATCTGTAAGCTCAATTTCACCTTTAGCTTTTGCTAATCTAGGAATTTTTTTCTTCTCACTTATATCGATCATTCCCATTTAATTCACCTTTTTAATCTTCCTTTCCATCTAACCATTTAGATTCACCACTCTTTCTGGTCTCCCTTTTCCAAATAGGCACTTTTTCTTTAATACGATCAATAGAATATTTACAGGCTTCGAATGCTTCTTCTCTATGAGGAGCACTAGCTACTATCCCCACTATGTTTTCGCCAACATCGAGCTCTCCGTATCTATGGACCAAAATCAGATCGGTGATGTTAAAGTTGTTTATAGCTTCTTCTTTTACCTTTTCCAGTTCGTTCTCTGTCATACCTTCATATCTCTGCAATTCCAATTTTTCTATCTCCTGCCCGTCATTTCTTGATCTTACAACTCCATTGAAGACCACCACGGCACCATCTTCTTGAGAACAGACACGTCCTTTCAATTCCTCAAGATCAAAATCTTCTTCTGTTACTATTGCCTTTTTTTCCTTCATATCACTCACACCAATACGGTTCTCTATTTTCTATAGCCTCGATAAACTTATCTTTTACGTTTCCTCCGTTCCTCAATAGTTCTCTAACCGGAACATGATTATCAGTTCTTAAAAGACAGGGTTTCAATTCTGCCTTTGAAGTAACTCTTAACCTAGTACAATTTTGACAGAAGCTTGAGTTATGCATAGTCCTGACTAGTTCTATCTCAACTTCGGGATCCTCTAGGAAATATTTCTTTCTTGCGTGCATCTTTCTAGTTTTTGTTCTCACTGCTCTTTTTTTCAACTCTGAAGCTAATTTTTCTAAAGAGACATGATAATCTTGATAAAATTCGCGATCGAGCTCTTCTTCATTACTCGTCATCTCTATTATCTGTAAGATCGAGCCTGTCTCGCTAGCAAGTTGGATCATATCTTCTATTGAGTCATCATTCAAACCTTTCATTAAAAGCATATTTATCTTTACAGGAAATAAACCAACTTTATTGGCTTTCTCTATGCCTTTTTTAACTTCAAAAACCTTGGATTCTCCTGTTATCTTTTTATAAGTCTCTGGATCGGTGACATCTAGACTTACATTTATCCTGTCTAGACCTGCCTTTCGAAGACTTTTCGCTTTTTGCTCGAGAAGAATTCCATTGGTTGTCAATGAAACATCTTCCATTAAATTCGATGAAAAGTCTATTATGTTCTCTATTTCTGGATGAAGCAAAGGCTCACCACCAGAATACTTTACTTTTTGCATTCCTAGTTCTGACGCGGTTTTCAATAGTCTTTTTACTTCGGTTAATTTCAAACTTGTATTTTGTTTACCTTGTTCTTCGCCCTCATTATGACAGTAGAAACAGTTTAAATTACAATCCTGCGTGAGCGAAATACGAAGATTAGTTATCTCTCTTCCGTAAAGGTCTTTCATTCAAAATGTTCAACTAAGCATATAGGATTTAATACTTCCCCTTCAATATGATTTTTAGAGAAAAATAATATATAAATTTATTTTTGTGCTAGAGCGATCAATCTATTTGCATTTTCGTCATACCTAGCGCCTTCAAGATCTCCGTAGACCTCTATATTCTCGAATCCAACATTTTTTAAAAGCTTTTTGAGTTCTTTTTCAGTATAGAGTTTGTACATGAATTTATGTTCTTTTACCTCACCATTATCTTTTATCAATTTCCATCTGCTCTCAAGCATATCTAGATCCTCTCTTATCGTTCTTTCTTCTAGAAAATATCCATCAGATATTCTCCATACATCTTCTTCGGTGTATATCTTATCTAGTATCTCTTTTCCCATCACATCTAACAAAAATTTACCGTTTGGTTTTAAAGAAGAATAAACGTTTTTAATTACTTTAAAATTCTCATCCTCATGTTGAGAGTAGCCGAATGATGTGTAAAAATTTAAACAGGCATCGTAAAAGTTATCTCTCTTGAACTCTCTAATATCTCCTTTTACAAACTCTACATCCAATCCTTCTTTTTGAGCTTTATTTCGTGCCTCTTCTAAATATTTTCCAGTGATATCCACCCCGGTAACTTCGTATCCTCTCTTAGCAAGTTCAAGAGAATGACGACCTATTCCACAGCACTGGTCTAGTATCTTATCCCCTTTTTTTAAATCGAGAAGAACGATAAATCTATCGACCTGATATGGAGTCTTCTTTATTCTCTCCTTTGAGAATAAAACCTGCTTAAATTCTTCCCAAAAGGATTCATCCTCGAACCATCTATTCATATTTAGCTAGAGACCTCCAACATGACTATTTTGATTTTTTGACGTCATCTGATAAAGTTTGCTGATAGGCTTTTACGAACTTAATCATCCATTCAGTTAAATCCATTTTGTCTTTCAATATATCTCTTCGAGCTTTTTGAAAATTCGGTTTGATCTCTTCAGTCAATATCATCCCTGCAAGTTTCTCTGCTTCCTCGACATCTGCTACTCTTGTGCCTATCTCATAATGAACCTCCTGTTCTTCTAGAGTAGGGGCAGTAGACTCAGATATGAAGATCCAAGGCACGCCTAAAACACCGGCTTCGGAGGATACTATCGGATCATCACCCACAGCTAATTTTGCATTAGCTAAGAGATGATTGTATTCATCTAAAGACACGGATGGAATATACTCTTTTAAAGGCTCAGGAACTGACCCTCTTTCATCAACAAATACTTCACAATGCTCATCTAATGCCCTAACTATATCTATCTTTTCTCTCCTTTGAAGTAAATTTTGATCTTTACCTTCTATCCAATCCTCTCTTGCAAAGCTTACGAAAATATAATCTTTTGGTTCAATAGAAAGTTGCTCTAATATTTGAATATCAGCGTTAAATCTGTTTGGATGAAGGTACGCTAAAGAGTGATAACTTGGATGAAAGACATGTTTATTAGATGGTACATCGAAGGGATAACAGTCAGGAGTTACTATCTTGTCCGCATAGTTGAATAGACTCCTTTCTTCTTTTTTTCTGAGTTTATAGTCTAAGAATACTACTGAAGTCGTATTGAATATCGAATTAAAGGGCGATGGGGGAAGACTATTGACAGATAAGGCAAGGTCCGGCCTAAGCGCGAGTAATTTACTGATCAGACAGAGTTTGTTTCGAGTATGATGAACAAATTTAGGGAGATGATCTCCGGGTTTATTACCGAAAAAGGTATGTTTAATATCAGATCCAGAAAGATAAAGCCTATTTATTTCATCGTCTCTCACCAAACACCATACATTGTGCCCCTTTGCCTCCAATTCTTCATATAGATTTTTGAAGAAATCTAAATGATGAGGTTGAAGTATCAACAAGGAAATTTTCACGGTTTACACAACTATGTCTAACTACTCTTACGATATAAATCTAATGCGAAAAAATACTCAAATATCGATTTAAAACAAAATTTCCCCCTATATTTGCAACTCTTGAATAAATCTTGGAAAAGAAATATGACGGATTTAGCCATCAAATTTAATAAACAATATGTAATTTTTACTAGGTAAATGAGAAAGAGGCGAACCTAGAAAATTACCAAGAAATATCCGTGGATTTAAACTGCTTAGCCGCTCTTCCACCAAAACCTATTTATATTTTAAAATAGAAGTATCGCCAATGTTTTGGTTATTTGTGATCGCGATTACCTTTTCATCCGTGTTCGTAGCGGAAATGGGTGATAAAAGCC
>SL_8KL_010_SEDDRAFT_10000625_pt1 | contig 31034 bp, 28 predicted proteins | sample SodLakKL_010_SED_4_FD_11160 | JGI IMG/M metagenome (IMG submission 11160)
AGGATAACAGCTTGAAACAGCCAGCATCTACTGGAGGATCAGGATTAAAGGACCTGCGCAACAAGGTCCTTTTTACCTTTTTTATACTGGGAGTGTATCGTATAGGTGTACACATTCCTCTGCCCGGCATCGACGGGCAGGCATTGTCGGAATTTTTCGCCGGTGCAGAACATACTCTTTTCGGGCTCTTTGACATGTTCGCCGGAGGCGGGCTCAAGAATTTTTCCATTTTTGCCCTGGGCATTATGCCTTATATTTCGGCGTCCATCATCATGCAGCTGTTGACAGTCGTCAGCCCCACCCTTTCCAGATGGAAGAAAGATGAGGGAGAAGCCGGCAGAAAAAAGATTACCCAGTGGACCAGATATGGGACGGTGATGATAACCCTGGTACAGGGCATGGGTATTTCCGTAGGACTGGAGCAGATGACCAGCCCGGATGGAGCTTCAGTTGTCATTGAAGGCGGATGGGCTTTCAGGCTTACCACAGTGTTTACACTGACCGCCGGAACAATATTTATCATGTGGCTGGGTGAACGTATTACAGCCAGAGGTCTGGGCAACGGCATATCACTTATCATTTTTGCAGGAATTGTTGCGGGATTTCCCGGTGCCCTGGCCAATGTCTACCAGCTTTTTACCGCAGGGGAACTGACCCTGTTCATGGGTATCTTTGTCCTGGCCATAGTCGTAGGTGTTCTGCTCTTTATAGTGTTTGTTGAGAGGGGACAGCGCAGGCTGCCCATACACTACGCCAAACGCATGATGGGTCGGAAGATGTATGGAGGACAAACCAGTCATCTGCCTCTTAAGCTTAATACATCAGGAGTCATTCCGGCTATTTTTGCATCTTCCATCCTGATGTTTCCGGCAACAATCGCCAGCTTTTCCCAGGCCGGATTTCTGGAGATGGTGGCTAATCACCTGCAGCCGGAATCACTTGTGTACAATCTGATCTTTGTGGCCTTGATCATTTTTTTCTGCTTCTTCTATACCGCCATAATATTCGATCCCAAGGATATTGCGGAAAACCTGAAGAAGCAGGGCGGATTCATACCAGGAATCAGGCCCGGTCTTAGAACCAAGGAGTATATAGACGCTGTTCTGTCCAGACTGACTTTCAGTGGTTCCATATACCTCTCCCTGGTGTGTGTTCTGCCGGTCTTCATGATCAGGGAATTCAATGTGCCCTTTTACTACGGCGGCACTGCCCTGCTCATTGTGGTTGTGGTGGCCATGGATACCATGTCCCAATTTCAGTCGCATCTGATTTCCAGGCATTATGAAGGGCTTATGACCAAAACCAGGATCAAGGGAAGGCGCTAAGGTTGAAAAAATTTCGAGGCATTTTTTTAAAAAATGACTATGAAATATCTCTTCTAAGAGAAGCCAATCAGATAGTGGCCCGGATCCTGGATGACATTCAAACCCGCATTAAGCCCGGCATCTGCACCATGGAACTGGAAGAAAGGGCCAATGATCTGTGCACGGAATTCAGGGCCAAACCGGCTTTCAAGGGTTACCAGGGATTTCCATATACACTGTGCTGTTCGCTTAATGATGTGATCGTGCATGGCTTCCCCACCAGGGATGAATTGAAGTCCGGAGACATTTTAAGCATAGATATGGGAGTCCAGTACCGGGGGTTTTTTGGAGATTCCGCCAGGACTTTTGCTGTGGGGGATGTCAGCCTGGAAGCCGGCATGCTCATGCAGGTAACACTGGATGCTCTGCACAAAGGTATTGAGCAGGCCAGAACCGGGAATAATTTATACGATATTTCCGCAGCCATTGAAATGCATGCCAGGAAAAACAACTGTTCCATAATCAAGAGATTTGTAGGGCACGGGATTGGGGCAAATCTGCATGAGAAGCCGGAACTTCCTAATTTTGTGCCTTCAAGAATGCCGGGCTTACCATTGAAAAAAGGCATGGTCCTGGCTATAGAGCCCATGTTTTCCCTGGGTTCGGAGCAAGTGGAGATTATGCAGGACAACTGGACAGCCAGGACAACGGACAGAAGTTTAGCGGCTCATTTTGAACATACCGTGGCCATAACCAAGGATGGTCCGGAGATACTCAGTACCTTGGATAAATAGTCGGGAGAGAGAATATGAAAGTCAGGCCATCGGTTAAAAAGATGTGTGCCAGATGTAAAGTGGTCAGACGCAAGCGGGTCCTTAGAATACTTTGCAGCAACCCGCGTCATAAACAAAGACAAGGCTAACAGCGGGGGGAAAATGGCACGTATAGCAGGGGTGGATTTGCCCAAAAGGAAAAAGGTAGGTGTGTCGCTGACCTATATTTACGGGATAGGCAGGGCCACGGCTTTAAAGATTCTTGATGCTTCCGGGGTGGACTGGACCAAAAGAACTGAGGAGTTAAGCCCAGATGAGGTCAACACCATCAGGGGAGAGCTGGAGAACAATTATAAAGTCGAAGGTGATCTGAGACGGGAAAAAAGTGCTGATATAAAACGCCTCATGGATATAGGATGCTACCGCGGTCTCAGGCATCGCAGGTCAATGCCCGTAAGGGGGCAGCGTACGCATACCAATGCGCGTATTCGCAAGGGGCCCAAGAAAACCACCATCAAGAAAAAGAAATAAGCGGAGACTTATAGATGGCAAAACCCAGGAAAACCAAGAAGAAAAAAGAGAAAAAGAATATTCCCACAGGCATAGTGCATATCAATGCCTCTTTTAACAATACCACGGTGACAATTACTGATCAGACGGGCAATGTTGTATCCTGGTCCAGTTCGGGAATGGTAGGGTTCAAGGGATCAAGGAAGGGAACACCCTTTGCTTCTCAAAAGGCTGCGGAAACCGCAGCCAGGCTGGCCCATGAAAATGGCATGCGAACTGTGGGAATACTGGTAAAGGGTCCCGGTGCCGGACGCGAGTCAGCCATGCGGGCCATCAATTCGTCAGGTTTCAAGGTTACATTTATACGTGACATCACCCCGATACCACATAATGGATGCCGCCCTCCCAAAAGGCGTCGAGTATAATCAGGAGGTTTTAAGAGTTGGCCAGGTATACTGAATCCAAATGCAGGTTGTGCCGCAGAGAGGGAACCAAGCTCCTTCTGAAAGGCGACAGGTGCTATACAGACAAGTGCGCTTACGAGCGTCGGGCTTATCCCCCGGGAGAACATGGCAGGGCCAGAAAAAAGTCCAGCGACTATGCCCTGCAGCTTCGCGAAAAGCAGAAGGTGCGCCGCATGTACGGACTGCTGGAAGGTCAGTTCAAGAAGTATTTTGAGATTGCCGATTCCAGAAAAGGAGCCACAGGAACGAATCTGCTGGTGATGCTGGAGAGAAGGCTGGATAATGTTGTATACCGCATGGGTTTTGCTAATTCCAGGTCCCAGGCCAGGCAGCTGGTCAGGCACGGCCATTTCCACATTAATGGCAAAAGGGTGAATGTTCCTTCAATTCTGTTGAAGGAAGGAGACAACATTGGAGTTATGGAAAAGAGTAAAAAGGTCCCGGTTATCCAGGATGCCAGGGATGTTCTCGCTCGCAGAGGCTCTCCCGACTGGCTGCAAATCAATGACCAGGAGTTCAAGGGAACAGTAAAGACCCTGCCGGTAAGGGAAGATATTACCTTCCCCATCAATGAACAGCTCATAGTTGAGCTCTATTCCAAATAAATATGACTGCTGGGAATTCAGGCCTTCTTGAAGCCTGAATCCTTAAGTTGTTGAGCACAGAGGCTTAAATGATAATCCAGACCAACGACAAACTGATCAATACCAGGAATTGGTCCAGCCTGGTAAGGCCTGACCAGATTCTCAGGGATGAAAAGTCTTCGGAGCAATACGGGAAATTTTCCTGCGAGCCCTTGGAGAGAGGCTTTGGCAACACCCTCGGGAATGCTCTGCGCAGGATACTTTTGTCATCTCTGCAGGGAGCAGCAATTGTTTCCGTTAAGATAGAAAATGCATCTCACGAATTTTCAACCATAACCGGTGTTGTCGAGGATGTAACGGATATAGTCCTGAACCTGAAGCAGGTGCGTTTCAGAATGACCAGAAACGAACCTCAAAACCTGAAGCTGGTGGCGAATGAAAAAGGGCAGGTCAAGGCCGACGCAATACAAACCAACCAGAACGTGACCGTGCTTAACCCGGACCAGCATATTGCGACTCTTTCCCAGGACATTGACCTGGCGATCAACCTTGATGTCCGCATGGGCAAAGGTTATGTTCCCTCTGAACTGCACGAGGACCTGGACGAGGAGATCGGACTTATCGCCATGGACGCCAGTTTTTCCCCTATCCGCAAGGTTTCATACACGGTTGAGCAGGCCAGGGTGGGGCAGATGACCAATTATGACAAGCTGGTAATGGAGATTACCACCGACGGCTCAGTGCTGCCCGAGGATGCCCTGGCATACAGTGCAAAGATTTTGAAGGATCAGTTGACGGTGTTTATCAACTTTGATGAAAGCCAGACAGATGTGAATGTCATAGATACCAGCACAGATGAAGGACTTGATCCACAGCTTTTCAAGACTATAGAGGAACTGGAACTGCCTGTGCGCGCAGGCAATTGCCTTAGAAATGCAGGGATACGTCTTGTGGGAGAGCTGATTCAGCAGTCTGAGCATGATTTGCTAAGGACCAAAAACTTCGGCCGCAAGTCTTTAGAGGATATTCGGCGGGTTATTGAGCAGATGGGCTACGATTTCAACACTCAGATTGACAACTTTGAGCAAAAATACCAGGAATGGCTGAAAAGGAAAGAAGACGATGAGGCATAGAAAATCCGGAAGATCCCTGAGCAGAAACTGGGAACATCGAAAGGCCATGTTCAGAAATATGGCCAGGTCACTGGTAACTCACGAAAAGATCAAAACCACTCTGCCCAAGGCCAAAGAGCTGTCCAAAGTGGCTGACCGGCTGGTTACCCTGGCCTTGCGCGGAGACCTGAGCGCCAAAAGACAAGCCTACAAAGTCCTGGGGGATCACAAGCTGGTCAAAAGACTGTTTGATGATATTGCCCCCAGGTTTGAAAAACACCAGGGCGGTTATACCCGTGTGGTAAAATACGCCATGCCCCGGGTGGGGGACAGTGCATCCCTGGCTATGATCGAGTTTACCTACGCTACTGTTACCGAGCCGCAGGCCAAAAAGCCAGAGCCTCAAAAGAGCTCAGCAGCTAAGACTGCACCTGCTGCAGCACCTGTCCATGATGCTCCGGATTCTGCAGAAGGCAAAGAAGATTTAGAACCCGGCGAAGTAACGGCACCTGACAAAGAAGCCCGGGTTTTAGACTCTGAAGATCCCGGGAGAGTTGAAGATGCAGCGGATGAAACGTTGCAGAAGGACGAACCAGATGAATCCAGGCCTGATGAACCTGATGATGAACAAGGCCGGACTAAATAAATAGCCACAAAAAAAGGGTCAGTTAATGACCCTTTTTTTGGGACATTAACCATAGAGTATTGCAATACAGGTCATTGCATTTACCGATGATGGATCCCAGCCAATGGAATTTAGAAAATTGCAGGCTTTTGCCAGGGTTTACGAACTGCAGAGTTTTTCACTGGCAGCCAGGGATCTTTTCTTGTCCCAGCCGACCATAAGTACCCATATCATCAGTCTGGAGGAGGACCTGCGGGTGTCGCTTTTCGACCGTATAGGCAGAAAAGTTATTCCCACCCAGGCCGGAGAGATTCTTTATCGTGGAGTGCGCGATGTGTTCAGAATCATGGATGAAGCCAGATCCGGCATCCAGGAGCTTACCAAGCAGGTTTCCGGGCTGGTGACCATCGGCGGCAGCACTATCCCGGCCAATTACCTTCTGCCGGGGGTTCTTGCATCATACAGACAGCTTCACCCGGATGTATGCGTTGATCTGCGCATCGCCGACTCCATACAGATCAGCCATGAAGTACTTGAGGGCAGAATTGATTTCGGTCTGGTCGGAGGTTTTGCTGAACATTTTGATCTGGAGAATTACCTGCTTTTTACTGATGAGCTTATGGTGGTTGCCCCTCCGGGGCTGGCCGCAAGTTATGCCCATGGACTTACCCCGTATCAGCTTTCGGATATTCCCTGGGTTATGCGGGAAAAGGGTTCCGGAACCAGACAGGCCCTGGAGAAAGCATTGCAGGAACACAGGGTCGACGTCTGTTCTCTGCCTGCCAAGGCACTTGTTCAGTCAACTGAAGCCATGATACGCTGTGTACTCTCAGGAATGGGCGCAGGCGTTACCTCCAGACTGGCTGTGGATGAACTCATCAACAGTGGTCAGCTGGTTACACTGGAAGTATCTGAATTGAATATGTCCAGACAGTTTTACCTCATCAAGCATAAAAGGCGCACTCTTTTTCTCTGCGCATCAATGCTTATGCAGCATATCCGCAGAGAACTCAGCCTGGACCCTACCAGCTAATCAGTTTTCATCCGGAAAGAAAGAATGTCCGGATGGAAAATATTTGCCTGTAGATTTTCAAAGGTGTTTTATGGAGATAAAGCTTAAGCCTAAAGAGCCGCAAGAACTTTTGCCCACGGACATACTCTTCCAGACCCTATACTGGGCCAGGGTTAAATCCAGGCTGGGATGCCGCGTTGCAGCCTTTGATATCCAGTCTGACCCGGCTGCATCTTCAGGGGATGTTCTTGTCCTGCTTCAGAGATATGGCCAGGATTTTATATCGGCATTTGTGCCCCAGGGGCCGGAATTTGCTCCGCCCAAGGAAGAATACGGGCCTTTTCTGGAAGCCCTGTCCCAATCATTGATCAGGCATCTGGGAGCCAAGACGGCTTTTATAAGGTTTGATCTGCCCTGGGAGTCTCAGTATGCACATGAGATGAAGCATGGCAAGGTGGGCGGCTTCCCTGAACCCAGGCTGCGGGAAATGCGTATGAACATGGGCACTCAGTCTTGGAATCTTAGAAAGTCTTCAATGGATATGACTGTTGCCAGTACTCTGGTGGTGGACCTGGATCTGGCGGAAAAGGATATCCTGGGGCGCATGAAATCCAAGACCAGGTACAATATTGGCCTGGCAGGACGCAGGGGGGTGGAGGTAAGGACCGGTTCCATGGAACATCTGCCGGCCTTTTATGATCTTTACCTGCAGACTTCAGCGCGAAATGGGTTTGCCACGTGTGCATATGAGCATTTCTCTGCCATTTTCAATGCGCACATCTATGATCCGTGTAATTCCGAGGTTCTCTTTCTTTTGGCCACATGCGACCAGGAGCTGCTGGCCGGGGGTATAGTGGCCATCTCCGGGCAGACAGCACATTTTCTGTATGGGGCCTCTTCCAACACCAGACGGCACCTCATGGGCTCCTATGCAGTGCACTGGGAGGCCATGCGCCAGTCGAGGCTACGCGGTTGTCTGAAGTATGACATGGGGGCTGTCTCTCCGGGTGCCGATCCGGATCATCCATTTTATGGACTCTACCGTTTCAAGACCGGCTTCGGAGGCAGGCTGGAAATGCGCAGCGGGTCCTGGGACTTTCCCATTGACCAGGAGAAATATCAGGCTTTTATCAATACGGACAACCTGGTTCGAGGGTAAAGGCAAGGAGCTTTTCCAAAAAAAGGCCGGACAGATGTCCGGCCTTTTTTTGTCTTTTATTGAAGTTCAATGTGTTATCAGGCTGTACTGCCGAAACGGTCCAGGAAACTCTGGGGGTGGACATTACCGGTGAAGCTCCATATGAGCGCCCCAATCCAGCCCACTACAATAATCCCCAGAAATACATTCAGAGCGGCTATCTGGGCCAGTTTGTTGTGGCTTCTTATCATGGCGATGATTGTTGGAGCAAGGTAGATAACAGCCCCGATTCCGAACAGAGCCATGTTTTGGACGAACCACATGGCACTGCTTATGACGTGGGACAGATCTCCCTCAATGCCTACAATGGGGTCTGGCCGGCCGTCAGCGTAAGCAAGAGACACCGACAAAAGAACCAGGATTACGCCCAGTACGGCAAATTTCATTGGTTTCATATCTTTTCTCCTGTTTTCAAGTCTTATGCAGGTCCCGGGAAGAGGCCGCGTTGTGTTCCGCTGCCCCCGGGGACACTAATCTTCGTCCCGACCGGTTAAAAACAGCCACCAGGCAAGCATGGTGACCACAGCCACACCCATAAAGATATAAGCCCAGTTCTTGGTGAATATATCAAATTCAAGCATTGTATAAAATTCCATGGTTCCTCCCAATGTGATAGCCCTTAAGTCAGGGCAGGGTTTTTAGTGAGAGCCCTTGAATTCCGGATGCTCGTAAAAGATGGGCATCCGTGTGCCGATGAACTTGAACAGAATCAGTCCCACGGTGACAACAAAGATGGTTATACCGATTTCCGCCAGAGCCGGAAAGTACTTCAGCTCTGAGGGCAAGTGATAGTTGTAGGCCACCAGGGAAACATTGAACCGGTTGAAGATGATTCCGAAGACAGCCACCACAGCGGTCCACTTAATTAGCCTGACGTTTTTGTCCCGGACCCCTTTGGCATACAGAAAGGCAGGCAGGGCAACGAAGCCGAGCATTTCCAGGCTGAACATGAAGCCGTAGAACGTGGGCAGGTAGCCCCAGTTGGCATTGAGGACCACTCCGAAGAATTTGATGAAGAAGTACCCGGCCATGATCCAGGCTGCAGCCTTGGCAAATCCGAAGGTCACATGGGGGGTACCCTCCAGGTGCTCCTTGTCCATTTTGTTATGGTAATAGCGATGCGAAAGGGTGCTTTCGAAGATGACCATGGACAGCCCGGCAAACATGCTGGATACAAAGAAATAGACGGGCAGATGCGTTGAATACCACAAGGGGTGCATTTTGCTGGGCAGAATCAGGTACAGGGCGCCCAGGGAAGACTGGTGCATGGTGGAGAGAATGACTCCGAAGATGGTCAGCACCAGAGTGAGTTTGATCAAGATATTCCTGACTCTTTTGAGCCTCAGCCATTCCAGGGGGGCCGGCAGCCATTCCAGAAAAAGGACCGTCAGATATAAAAAGACGCACAGACCTACTTCAAACAGCACCGAGGTCGTGCCCTGCTGCACGAAAATCGGGTAAGCAAGCCTCCAGGGCTGTCCGACGTCGTAATGCAGGGCAAAGACCACAAGGGCATAGCCCAGAAATGCAGTGAGCACTGCAGGTCTGACTGCTGCATGATATTTTTTGATTCCAAATACATAACAGGCCGCAGCTGTAGTATACCCGCCGGCGGCCAGAGCCACTCCGCAGAGCAGGTCGAAACTGATCCAGATTCCCCAGGGATAGTAATCGTCCAGATTGGTCACTGCAGCCAGTCCTCCAGTGAACCGCAGATAGGTCAGATAGATGCCCATGAGGACGATTAGCCCGGCTATTACATTAAAGGGCGTGATCCAGGGGGATTTGCCTGTGTCATGATGGTTATGGTTGCTCATGATTAATGATCCTCCCTCTCGGTTTTGGCAGCGGCCTCATTCAAGGCCTTTCTTACTTCCTCCTCGATGGCGGCCTTGTCCAGGGTTTCAGACTTGGAAAGTCTTTCCGCCAGTTTTCGACCGACTTCGGGTCCTGCCTCGGCAATAACCTGGGATACAAAACTGTCCCTTTCTTCCTTGGCTACCTTTTCTCTGCGCTTGGATATGGCGTAGGCACCCACCAGAAGAACCGGCCAGAATGAAGCAATGAGTGGGACGCCACCCAGAGCACCTGAGGTATAGTCTCCGGCGGCTCTGGTTCCAAGGTCCATGCGCATTCCGACATCTTCAAAGGGCTCTGCAGATATGTAGATCCAGTTGGTGCCGCCCATTTCGTGTTCCCCGTAAATATGTGACTGGTATTTGTCAGGGTTGTTGACTATTCTTTTGCGGGCTTCCTTGAGAACCTCCTCCCGGGTGTTGAAATACATGGTCCCGGTGGGGCAGATTTCCACGCAGGCCGGTTCTCTGCCTTCCTTGAGCCGGTGTTCGCAGAATGTGCACTTGGTCACCAGGGGATCAAGGGCTATGTGGTACTCATATGCCGGAATGTTGAAGGGGCAGGCCATCATGCAGTACCGGCAGCCGACACAGACCCTGGGGTCGTATGTAACAGCCCCGTCCGGGCGCTTGGCAAAGGCCTTGACAAAGCAGGAATGGGCGCAGGCAGGCTCCAGGCAGTGCATGCACTGGATTTTCCGGTAAAGATCTCCGGCTCCCGGAGGTTTGTCGTCGTACTGGTTGACCAAGGTGTAGGTTTTCCAGTCCGTTCTGCGGGTTTCCTCAAAGACCCCGGTGTCATAAAAATCTACATCAGGCTCCGGTAACCGGTTCTCATAGTTGCACGCATCTTCACACTGCCGGCAGCCGATGCACCGGGTGACATCGAAAAGGACTGCATAGCTGTCAGGCAAACCTTTGACGTCCTTGACCGAGGCACCTGTGACCCCATCTTCCTCGGCCAGGACCTTTCCGGCCCCTGCCACGCCTAAACCGGCGACACCCATGGCCCCTAGAAATTTTCTCCGGTTCATAAAACACGCACCTCCTTGAAAAACAATGTTGGCAGCACTCAGCTCTTAAAAAAGCTCCCAGGCATCTTTTCAGTTTCGGCTTCAGGCTCGTAAGACTGAAGAGATGCTAACCCACCAATTATTAATTAGCTGCTCTCATAAAGAGCATTCCTGGCTTAATCTGTCAAGCTATTCGTGCAAAAACTCACAAGAAAGTTTTTAATTTGTAGAACTGATTGTTCCAGGGGTGGCTTTTTAGTTTTTTACGGATTCAGGTTATAAGAGTTAAGGTCTGCAGACCTCCAGGTCTTTAATCTTTTGTTCCAGTTCCTCCAGGCGGAGCATGAGCCTGTCGTTTTCCGCGCAAATGTTCCGGTATTCCCTGCTGAGTTCTCTGAATCTGTGGGGTTCCTGGTATGTTTCAGGCAAGGCCATGATGGATTCCAGCTCTTCCTGGCGCATCAGGGAGCTTTCCAGGGATTGCTCCTTTTCGGCATATTCTTTTTTAAGGGGCTGAAGCTCGCGGTACAATTGATTGCGGAGCTTTGCTTCCTGCCTTTTCTTGTCTTTATGCAGGTTCTGACTCCTGAATGAGTCTCTGGAATTCCGTTGTCGAGGGGCCGGGGGTTTGCCGTCTTCCTTCAGGGAGACAGTCTGATAGTACTGGTCAAATCCCAGGCCATGCTCAACGATGCGCCCATTTTCCAGGGCCCAGACCTCTTTGGCCACTTCTGAGAGCAGAAAGCGGTCGTGGGCCACCATGAACACAGCCCCTGGAAAGTCCTTCAAGGCGGCTGTAAGGGCCTCGCGGCTTTCCATATCCAGGTGGTTGGTAGGTTCGTCCAGCAAAAGGAGGTTGGCCCGGGTCAGAAAGAGCGAGGACAAAAGAAGCCTGGACTTTTCTCCCCCGCTTAAATTTTCTACCTGTCTGTCCCAGAAGGATTCATCCAGAAGAAACAGTCCCAGAACAGAGCGATACTCCTCTTCTGTAAGGTCGCTGGAGGATAGTCTTTTGATTTCGTTTAAAACTGTGTTCTTCAGGGTCAGGGTCTCGGTCTGGTGCTGGGTGAAATATGCCGCCCTGGTGTTTTGTCCCAGCTCAATAGAGCCCGAGTCCGGGGAGAGCTGTCCGGTTATGAGTTTGAAAAGCGTGGACTTGCCGCTGCCGTTTGGTCCCAGCAGGGCGATTTTTCGGGCATTGAAGAGCTGAAAGTTCAGCCCCTGAAAAAGAGTCCGGCCTTGTGGATGTTTGAAGCAAAGATCAAAGCAGGTGATGGCCAACCGGCTGGATCTGGCTGGAGCAGGCCAGGTGAAGCTGAGTCTTTTGCCGGACCTGTCCCCCTGCAGCGCTTTTTTTCTGGCTTCCAGGGCGTCCATTCTTGACAGCCTGGACTGGGCCTGCCTGGCCTTGGAGGCCTTGAATCGGAAGCGGTCCACAAAACTTTGCAGGTGTTTTATCTGGCTGGATATATTTTCTCTTTCCTTGTCCAGCAACAGCTGGGTCTCCTGGTGCCATTTTTCAAAAGAAGAGTAGTTTCCCGGCCGGAAATAAGGCCTTTCAAAACCCAGGTGCAGAACATGAGTTGTCACCCGGTCCAGGAAAAAGCGGTCATGGGCCACAAGCACAAGGATTCCTGAAAAGTCCAGCAGATAATTCTCCAGCCAGAGCACAGCTTCCATGTCCAGGTGGTTGGTGGGTTCGTCCAGGATGAGAAGGTCTACTCCCTGCAAAAGGACTCTGGAAAGCCTGGCTCGCTCTCTCCACCCCCCGGAGAAGTTCTCCAGAGGCAGGTTAAAACTGGATTTCTCGAATCCCAGCCCCGCAAGAATTCTTTCGGCGCGGTATTCCGGGTTGTACCCGCAGGACTGCTCCATCTCTGCCTGCCTGTGGGCCAGATGCTCCAGCTTGGCCTTGTCGTCTTCTGAAACGGCTTTTTTCCACCGGCTCCAGAATTCGTTCCAGTCAGGCAAAGTACTGAGCACAAATTGTAGAAGAGGGGCCTGCAGTTCAAAATCCTCCAGGTCCTGGGACACAAAGCCGGTCCTGAGGCCTTGGGAACGATTTATGCTTCCGCTGTCCGGCTGGGTCAGCCCGGCCATCATCCTGAGTAGCGTGGATTTGCCGCAGCCGTTGGGGCCTGTCACTGCCAGACGTCTGCCGGGTTCGAGCTCAAAATTGACTCCGCTGAAGAGTTTCTCGCCGCTGTAGTTTTTGGAAAGATTGTTTGCGATAATTTTCATGGTGGAGACAAATGAAAAAGGCGTGCTCTGCCCGCAACTCAGACGGGATTTATTTCTATTTTTAGCTTTTTGCCGTGTCTGCCGGGTTAAAGATTAAAGGCTCCGAGCCTGTCCACCCGTGACCAGAATTCCTGTCCCGGCGTGACGCAGTAGTTGGGTCCCAGCATGAGCCTGCAACGTGTATGGTCTTCCAGGCGCAGGTTCAGGCATACCGGGATGCGTCCAGGGTATCCGGCCAGAAGGCTTTTCAGGTCCTGGATCCATTGCTCCCCGGGCACGCCCTGAAGGTCTGCTTCTATTTCCACCGGCTGATTCCCGTTCTCTATGGCCTGGCCAAGATAATACATGCTCTCGGCTGTAAATTTAACCTGCCTGGTTGTCTCGCCTTCTTCTTCTCCGGATGCTTGAGGCCCCTGATAACTGCTTATTCTGGCCTTTAAGACCAAGGGCTGCTCACTGTTGACCACCTCCCTGCAGGTGGCATAAAGATCTCCGAATATGGTGACTTCAGCGGTTCCAGTGAGATCCTCTATCTGACAGAAGGCCATTTTGTCTCCCTTTTTACTCACGTGTTCCTTTTTGCCCACTATGATTACGGGAAGCTCCACCTGGGTGCCGGGCTTGAACTCAAGGCATTCCTCGATGGTACTTAGCTTAAGGCGCTGGATGTCGCGCCTGAAGGGCAGCAGGGGGTGTCCGCTCAGGTAGAATCCCAGGGCCTCTTTCTCCAGTTTGAGTTTTTCATCTTCCTGGAATTCTCCCAGTTCGTTCTCGGGGCAGTCCAGGCCCAGCCCCTTTACCGGGCAGGTCTCTTCTCCCAGAAGGCTCAGCATGGACAGTTGTCCTTTGGTTTTGTTTTTGGCCGTGCGCTGCGCCCTGGCTGCAACCATGTCCAGCCCGGACAGCAGGGCCCGCCGGGAACAGCCCAGGCTGTCCATGGCCCCGCTTTTGATAAGCATTTCCAGGACCCGCTTGCCCGCCTTGCGCGATCCTACTCTTTCGCAGAAATCCAGCAGATTTTCAAAGGGTCCGCTCTTTTTTCTTTCCCGGATAATGGCTTCTATAGCGCTTCGCCCCACGTTTTTTATGCCCGAGAGCCCGAAGCGCACGTGGTTGTTTTCCACGCTGAATTCATCCAGGCTGGAATTGATGCACGGGGGGAGCACCTTGATTTCCAGATCCCGGCAGGCGTTTACGTGTGCTATGACCTTGTCTGTGTTGTTTACCTCGGAGGTGATGAGCGCGGCCATGAATTCGCTGGGAAAATGTGTCTTGAGGCAGGCCGTCTGATAGGAAATCAGGGCGTAAGCAGCACTGTGGGATTTGTTAAACCCGTATCCGGCGAATTTTTCCACCAGGTCGAAGATATATTCCGCTGTCTCCTGGCTTACTCCGTGTTCCTGGGCTCCCTGCAGGAATTTGCTTCTCTGCCGGGCCATGACCGAGGCTTCCTTCTTGCCCATGGCCCGGCGCAGTATATCTCCGTCTCCCAGGGAGTAGCCGGCCAGGACCTGGGCGATTTTCATGACCTGTTCCTGGTAGAGAATGACCCCGTAGGTTTCCTTGAGTACCGGCTCCAGTTCTGGATGGGGGTATTGAACAGGAATCTGGCCGTGTTTTCGCTTGATAAAATCCGTGACCATTCCGCTTTCCAGCGGTCCTGGACGGTAAAGGGCCAGAAGGGCGATAATGTCCTCGAAGCAGGTGGGTTTTAAGTCCACCAGGACTTTGCGCATTCCCGGGCTTTCCAGTTGGAATACCCCGTCGGTGAGCCCCCGGCCCAGAAGTTTAAAGGTGTCCGGGTCCTCCAGGGGCAGGCTGTCCAGGTCAGGGATGTCCTTGCCGTTTCTGGAGGCCAGTTCCAGTGTGTCTTTGAGTACAGTCAGTGTCTTGAGCCCCAGAAAATCAAACTTGATCAGCCCAACTTTTTCCACCCTCTTCATGTCGAACTGGGTGACCACTTCGTCTTTTTTTCCGCGGTAAAGGGGCAGGTGCTCCTGCATGGCCCTGTCGGAGATGACAATGCCCGCGGCATGGGTGGAGGCGTGGCGCACCATGCCTTCCAGGCGGCGGCAGATATCCATGAGCCTGGCCACGTCTTCATCCTCGTCCACCATTTTGCGCAGGTCCGGCTCCTGCTGCATGGCCCTGTCAATGGTCATTTTGAGTTCTTCGGGAATGAGCTTGGCTATCCTGTCCGTCAGGGACAGCTTCATGCCCAGGGCCCGGCCCACGTCCCGGACAACGGCCCGGGCCTTCATGGTTCCGAAGGTGGTTATCTGGGCCACGCTTTCCCGGCCGTACTTTTCCGCCACGTAGCGGATGACCTTTTCACGCTGGTAGTAGCAGAAATCCACGTCAATATCGGGCATGCTGGCCCGTTCTTTGTTCAGGAAACGCTCAAAGAGCAGATTGTAGCGGATGGGGTCCAGGTTGGTGATGCGCAGGGCATAGGCCACAAGGCTTCCGGCGGCTGAACCCCGGCCCGGCCCCACGGGAATGCCCTGGGATTTGGCCCAGTTGATGAAGTCCTGGACAATGAGGAAATAGCCGGGAAAACCCATGGAGCAGATTATCTCCAGTTCTTCCTCCAGGCGCTGCCGGTAATGCTTCTGGTCCACGCTGTATGGCAGTTCCCGGAATCTTTGCTCCAGCCCTTCCCGGGAAAGGCAGATGAATTCCTGGTCCAGGGTACTTTCCCTGGTGGGTGTGTACCGGGGAAAATGAAAGGTGTCTGTTTCTATTTCCAGGTTACAGAGTTTTACAATTTCCTGGATGTTTTCCAGGGACTGGGGGCAGTGGGAGAATTCCTTCTCCATTTCTTCCATTGATTTATAATAAAGCTGATCCGTGTCGAAGCGCATCCTGGATTTTTCCTGGACTTTGGAGTTGGTCTGGATGCACAGCAGGATGTCGTGGGCCTGGACATCGTCAGGACCCAGGTAATGGCAGTCGTTGGTGGCCACTACCGGCAGACCCGTATCCCGGGACATCTCCAGCAGCAGCTCGTTGACCTCCATTTGCTCCGGGATGCCGTTGGCCTCCATTTCCAGGTAAAAGCGCCGGGGAAATATATCCGCGTATTGCAGGGCAATTTCCCTGGCCTGCTTAAATCCCTGACGGCGCAGGACGTGTTGAACTTCGCCCTGCAGGCAGGCGGAAAGACAGATAAGCCCCTGATTATTAGCCTTTAATATGTCCTTGTCCACCCTGGGCTTGTAGTAGAAGCCGTCCATCCATCCTTTGGTGACTATCTTCACCAGGTTGTGGTACCCCACTTTGTCCATGGCCAGCAATACCAGGTGGTAACGCAGCTGTTCCTTGTCCCGGTGATTTTTAGCCACATATACTTCACAGCCTATGATAGGCTTGATGCCGTACTTTTTGGCCTCCAGATAGAAGTTCAGTGCCCCGAACATGTTGCCGTGATCGGTGATGGCTGCGGCAGACATGCCCAGGTCCACGGCCCTGGCGCACAGGTCCTTGATCCGGATGGCCCCGTCCAGAAGGCTGTATTCGGTATGACAGTGTAAATGGCAAAAATCGGACATTGATTTCTCGGACTATTCAGGGTTTAAAGATTTATAAACCATCAAAGCCCCATATCATCGTTGATAAGTATAACGCAGATACGATCCTTGGGGAATGATTTTTCTGTGATACTCCATACATTGCAGATACGTTCCGGGCTCTCGCAGTCGTGACAATAGGCGGTTTTTATGCAGGGTGTCTTTTTCTGCAGGCGCAGGGCATTGGCCGGGGCGCTGTAGGCTTTGATGCGCTCCATGGCCTGGTCAATATCGCCCACTATCTTGTTGCGTCCGCACAGGATGACTACTTTCCTGGGTCCAAATACCAAAGCCCCCACCCGGTTGCCGATCATGTCCAGGTTTACCAGATGCCCCTGCTCGGTAACTGCGTTGGTGCCGGTAATGAACAGATCAGAAAGCAAAGCCTGGCGTCTTAATTCCAGACCGGCTTCAGGCCCGCGGCTCTTATCGAAGGTGTCCATGACCTGTATGTCGGATCTGTCTTTTAGTTCGTCGTACAGTCCGGTTTCCTTGAAGGTGGTACTGCCGCCCCAGGATATGGATTCAGGCCTGGTTTCGGGGATAATCTCCTCCAGGACCAGGCTTCTGGCCCGGGCCGGAGTTTCTGCCAGGCGGCAGTCAAAATTGTTTGCCCGCAGGTTTTCCTGAACCCGCAAAAGCCTCATGTCCCAGAAGTCTTTTATTACCTTGCCCATTTATACTTCCTTTTCCAATGTCTGCTCATTTATCTGTTTTGGGTGATTTGGCCGCTTTACCGGAAGATTTTTTATCTCCGCTGCTCTGAGTCTTGGGCACCAGCTTCATCTGCGGCACCAGCACCTTGCCGATTACCAGCACTTCTTCGACCTCCTGCATACGGTTCCAGTCCGGCTCCTTGGGGTCGAAGTCCTCCGGTGCCTCCACGAGCGTGCCGTCGGTTTTTTTGAAGAGATACATCTTTGTCCTCCTGATTTTGAATCCTGTAAATTCACGGGCTATAAGCTCCCGGGCTATATATCCATCAACATCGTCCCGGGTGAAAAGGGAACAGGGAAAATGTCTGCAGCAACGTACACACCTCATGGGGGTGGTGTAGTAGCTGCCGCTCATCTTTTTCTGCGTGGCACAGTATATACTTGTATAAAGCATTATGGAAGAGTGTGTTGTTGCTTGACCGAAGCATCAGCCAGGGCTTCAGGCGAGTCCTTGCTAAAAAACCATTTCATCCTAATAGACAGCGGCACTCAAATCAATCCCCTGAAAGGGGGCAAGTTTTTCATTCTAAGGAACAACATGTTTTTTTGGAACGGGAATAAAAGAATGAAATCTGCAATTGACCCCCTTGGGCCACGGCCGCCAGGCTCATGTGCCTGCCGGTCTTCTTCCAAAGCAGTTTTAAAGCCGGGTTTTTCGTTATGAGGAAGTAAGAGTTGACCTTGCCGGAATATGAAGGCAAACCAGCCTTACTACCAATGTGCTGGGGTTTTTGTAACAAATCGTCCTGTCCATAGGGGAATACCATGAGAAGGTGCCTTGCGTTGTTTTTCTGCAGTCTGCTGGCCATGAGCTCTGCAGCTTTTGCTGAGGGCCCCGGGATGTATAATCAGGGACTCAAACTGAAAACTGTCCTGGAGCATACTGCTGAATCCGGTTTTAAAGACCATGAAACTGAAGTTTCCCGCACCATGTACGGTGTTCAGGCTGAGTATTCCTTTTTTACCCTGGGATATGACTATTCCAGCTATTCCTGGGATGATCCTGGAAATGCAGGCATTACCGAAAATGGAGATACCCCCTGGGACGGGCTGAACAATTTATATCTTTCGGCTGACGTTGTGTTTCCCCTCAGGGACCAATGGTCCTTAAACGCTGCGGCAGGGCTCAGCAGTTCTTTTGAAAAGGAGATTTCAAGATCCTTTGGGGCTTCGGCCAGGATTATTTTTTTCAGGGCCTTTGACAATGGCTGGACTGCAGGGATAGGTGCTGTTGGCGGGTATCATCCGGTGCGCAGCATTTTCATCCCTGCCATTGCCCTCGCTTACGCAGCGCCAGCAGGTGAGGGCTGGAGCGCCAGGATAGGGGTTCCTGCTACAATGGTTAGTTACGGTTTTGACAAGGATTTTGCCTTGCAGGCAGGTGTAAACTATTCCTCCAGAATCTACCGCCTTGAAAACAAAAGTCCGGTATCGAAAAAGGGATACTTCCGGGAAAGGAGCATCAGACTGGGAGTTCAGGCGGAATGGAGTCCGGTTCAGAATATGTTCGTCCAGGCAGGTCCGTATTACATGGTTGCAAGAAAATGGCAGATTTTCGACCGTCGGGAAAACCGTCTAAACAGCATGGATCTAAAAAATACTCCAGGGGTGGAGGTTAGCCTGGCCTGGAGGTTTTGAAGCAATGATCATGATTTGTTATCTTTTATGTAACCAGATGTCATGGGGAGTTTGATTTCTGCTCCATGAGGAAAAACTTTTCGTTTCCGGAAAAAACCATCAGGTTCTGCATCTGGAAAGAAGGACCTTCCCCATGGCAACTGGAATAGCGGGGGAGACAACCATTTGATTGTTCAAGGAAAAATGAACGACAGGAGGTTTTTTGAATGTATACGACTCTGTTTTCACCAATAAAGGTCGGAGGCGTGAGGCTGAAGAACCGTATCACCATGGCTCCCTTGTACCTGGGTTATGCCGGTGAGGGAGGCACTGTATCGCCTCTCTTGCTGGAGCATTACCGCTTAATGGCTTCTGGAGGGGCGGCCATGATCACCGTGGAGAACGCCACTGTGGATCATCCCGCTGGCAGCGGCTCAAACCGTACCATCAGGGCGGATACCGATGAAAACCTGCCCGGGCTGGAAAAGCTGGCCGCAACGATCAAGACCGAAGGGGCGCTGGCCTGTCTGCAGCTCAACCATGCCGGAAGGTTTGCAGGGGCACAGGAGGTAGTGGCTCCTTCGGAAGTAAACACTTTCGGCCGTACTCCCAGGGCCATGAGCATTGAGGAAATAAAATCCGCGCGGGACAAATTTGTACAGGCCGCTGAAAGGGCTTTCAAGGCCGGGTTCGACATGGTGGAGCTGCATGGGGGCACCGGTTATCTCCTGGCCCAGTTTGCATCGCCTCGAACCAACAAGAGAAACGATTATTACGGGGGCTCCCTGGAAAAGAGAATGCGCTTTCCTCTTGAGGTCCTGCAGGCGGTCAGGGAAGCCGCAGGCAATAAGCCCGTGGGATACCGCTTTCTGGCGGATGAATGGCTCCCTGACGGGTTGACCCTGGAAGAATCAGGAGTTCTTGCATCCCGGCTGTCCCATGGGGGCGTTGCATATTTGTCGGTAATGGGTGGGACTTACGAATCTTTTTCCATGCCTGAAGTGGTCAAGGCATCCAAGAAGCCCGGATACATGGCTGATCTGGCCGGAGAAATAAGAGATCATGTCCGTGTTCCGGTAATAGCTGCCGGTCGTATTGCCGTCGGGCATATCGCAGAAGAGATACTGGCCTCAGGCAGGGCAGACCTGGTGGGCCTGGCCCGGGTGCTCTGGGCAGATCCTGAATGGCCGGAGAAGGTGCGCCGGGAAATGGAGGATGACCTGGTGATATGCGATCCTTCCTGCAGGGACGTGTGCATGCAGCTGGTCATGCAGGGTAAACCGGCCTTTTGTCCGCAGTGGAGCCCGGAAAAGACCAGGCGGCTAAAAGACCTGTATGAGTAATAAGGAATCTGTCCCTGGGTTATTTTACAGGTCAGGTCAGATCTGAAGACGGTTTGCGGGCCATGAGGCTGGCCAGGTATTCCTGCGGATTCTGGGTTTTGCCCTCAAAATAATGCAGGATCTCCCAGTCCTGGAACCAGGAGTAGAGTTCCTGGTCCTGGAGCAGAAAATCCGGGTTGGTGGGGCGTCCCAGCCTGGCCTGGCCGTAGGTAAAGGTTTCGTAGGCGATTATGCCCCCGGGGAGCAGGGTGTTTTTAATAGCCGGCAGCAGGGGGCGGTGCAGGTACCTGAAAACCAGCACCGCCCCGAAGAAGTTTCGGGGCAGGACGGTTTCAGGCGCTGCTTCCAGATCCACTTCCTTGATGTGCACCCAGAGTTTTTTTTTCCGGGCAATATCTTCGATTTTTTGCAGGCCGGCCCGGTTTCTGTCCTGGAAATAAACTTCAAGTCCCTGCCCGGCCAGATACAGGCCGTTTCTCCCGGAGCCGCAGGCCAGATCCAGCACTGGTCCCGGCAGAGGTGAAGCAGTAAAAAGGTGCAGGTGCTTTTTTAAAATCTCTGCCGGCTCAGAGGGATGATCGTGCTGCATTGAGCTTAATCCAGCCCGGCCATTTTGTCTTCACCTTTTAAGGAGGAAAACAGGATTTCCAGGTCTTCTCTGGCGGCCTTGAAGCGCTGGAGTTCATTTCCTTCCAGGGTACGTCCCGGCGGGGTGTCCACAGTGGCCGGATTGACGTGACTTCCCCGGTGATGGACTTCATAGTGCAGATGCGGCCCTGTGGACATACCTGTTGAGCCCACGTAACCGATGGTCTGACCCTGCTCGACCCTGGCTCCGCGGCGTATGCCTGATCCGAAGCGGCTGAGATGGGCATAGACGGTGTGGTATTCATTGGGATGCCTAAGGCGTATGTAGTTGCCGTAGTTGCCCTTGCGCCCGGCGTACTCCACCACCCCGTCCCCGGCGGCCATGATGGGGGTGCCGGTGGGGGCGGCAAAGTCCAGGCCGCGGTGCATGCGGCTGTATCCCAGTATGGGGTGGCGGCGCTTGCCGTATCCGGAAGTCAGCCTGGCCCCGTCAATGGGGGTGACCATGAGGGTCTTGCGGACAGATTCGCCGTCGGGGTTGAAAAAGTCCACTTCCCCGTCGGTTGTTTCGTAGCGGTAAATGGGAAAATTGCGGCCCCGGGTATTCAGCTTGGCGTAAAGGACTGATCCCCCCCGGACAAAGTTGCCGTCCTGATCCAGCTTTTCCTTGAACATGACTTCAAAAGAATCCCCGGGGCGGATATCACGCTGAAAGTCCACGTCAAAGGAGTAGGCTCGGATCATCTGCATAAGCACCCTCAAGGGTATATCTGAGCCTACCGCGGCGTTGTACAGGCTGGAAGTTATCTCGGCCTGGGCTACCACCGTCCTGGAGTCCAGTTTACGCTTTTCTTCAGTGGCCACCAACCCGTTTTCAGGGCATTTTTCCACCCTCACGTCCCGGTCCGCAGCCAGTCTCAGGTTCATGGCCTCAAAGACGGGCTCCTTATCATCCTCTTCCCGGAAGACCAGTGTGATTTCCTGTCCCTGCCGGATACGCCTGGGATTATAGACCTCTGAAAGTTCGGTTATGATTTCGTGGGCCTTTGTCCTGGGCAGGCCCTCCCCGTTTAACAGCCCCATAAGGGTGTCTCCGGAAGAGACCCTGATGTTTTTTTCTGAAAATCTGGCCTGGCTTTCTTCCTTGGCCAGGGTATGCAAGGGATCTTCTGATCCGGCGGCTTCCATGTACGCCTCTGCAGGAACTTTGCCGGCAATGCCCGAATCAGGCTCAGGATATTCGAGATCTTTTAAAGTGCCTGTCTCTTCAGATGCCTGCAAGCCGGAAGCTTCAGGGATTGACTGTTCTATGGTCAGGCTCTGGAATTTTTTTTCCTGGCCGGACTGGTCATGATTTCCAGCGTCCTTGAAATCAAACCCGGACAACATGTATGTCAAAGCAAGGATAACGCAGGCCGCCAGAAGCAGCAGAGGCTTTTTGCTGCGTTTGCGCCTGTACCTGATGCGCGATTTGACGTAGGATGGTACGTAATAATCCATGGGTCTACCTCCTCTGAATTTGGAAGTCTGATTTAAATATCGCCGTGTTCACGGATTTTTTCGTCCTCGTATGGAGCCAGGACCTTGCGGTACCATTCCAGCTTGGCGTGTTCCATGGCGCTTGAGCACATGCTTAGATTATCGTAGCTGTAACCCATACGCTGGGCTATCAGTCTGGAAAGCTTGTAAATGCAGTAGTTCAGTTCCCCCTGAGTGCGGACTTCTCCTGAAAGCTGCTCAAGAATGGGATCAAACAAGTCCCTGCGATTTCCTGGGATATAAGGCATTAAAATCTCCTATGGTTCAGGACCCTCTGTCCTGTGTAATCTTTACTCTGTCCTCTATTCCTGCATGCCGCATCTGCGGCAGTTGCTGCACTCTGTGTCCGGGCAGGGCGGGGTGAGCCTTCCCTGCCAGTATTTCTGCCATTCGCGCTTGAGATATTCCTTTTTTACCCCGATGTCCAGCCTGTCCCAGGGCAGGGTTTCCTCCAGGGAAATCTGTCTGTCTGCGTAATGTGTTATGTCCCTGGACCACCCGGCCAGGGCTTTTTTCCAGTTACCCTGATTTTCAGCCGCCAGGAGCAAGAGTTCGTGCACGTGTTCGTCGCCCCGGGCCAGAAGTCCCTGGATACGGGCCTGAAAAGGATTTTCAGAACTAAACTTAATCGCCTTGTGCCTGGAGCAGAGTTTTTTGAACTGCCTGCATCTGGATTCGAACTCCTGCCTGGAAACCATGGGTGACCACTGCAGCGGGGTCCAGGGCTTGGGCACAAACATTGAAGCGCTTATCTGAATAAGCCCGATACCTTTTTTCCTGTTGCCCATCCCCTTGAATCTTGCCTGCTGTATTTCTTCCAGAAAAATTTCCAGTTCCTGAAAATCTTTACCGGTTTCACCGGGCAGCCCCAGGATGAAATAGAGTTTTAAAGTGTTGAACTGCAGCCTGCTTATTTCTTCCACGCCCTGGAGAAATTTTTCCTGGTCAAAGCGCTTGTTGACAGCCGTGCGCAGATTTCGACTTATGCCCTCTACAGCCAGGGTTATGCTCCTGGTTCCGCTTCGGCGTAGAAATTCCAGAAAGTGCTGGCTCAGGCCATCTGAGCGCATGGATGACAGGGAAAATTTAATTTTTTGCGCTTTAAGCCACTGAAGAAATTTCTCCAGATCAGGCCAGTCCGTGAGAGATGTACCCACCAGGCCCACCTTTCCCGGGCGCATCCCGGATATCAAATCCTTAAGCTCCTGCATTTCAGCAGTACGTCCCGGCCTGTAAACGAATCCGGCTGCACAGAAGCGACAGCCGTGGGGGCATCCCCGGTTAATTTCCACCAGGAAGCTGTCCCGGAAAACGCTTTGTCCGGAGACAAATACCGAGTAGGCCGGGTTTTCAAGCCGGCGAGAGTCTGATGCAGCCACCTGCCTGGACACCCTGTGTTTCTGCCCGGACATGTAGATTCCGGGAAAGCCGGCAATGGCCTCCAGGGCCTGCCGCCTGCCTTTTCCCTCCAAAAAACTGTTTTTGAGCGCTCTGGCTATGCAGATAAAAGAATCTTCAGCCTCCCCGGCATAAATGAAGTCCAGGCTGGGCATCACCGGAAAAGGGTTTATAAAGGTAACCGGTCCCCCGGCCATGATCAGGGGCCAATGGTTCCTATTGGAGGCGCAAGGTTCAATTTCTTCAGCCTCCAGGCTCTGGATCAGGTTCAGGTAGTCCCCTTCAAAGTTCAGGCTGAAGCAGATGAGGGGAAAGTCGGACAATTTGTTATCCGAGTCCTGATTTGCAGCCCTTCCTGTTTTATGGTCCCAGAAAAAGCGTTGGACCAAAAAACTTCCCTCGTTTTCCAGGAGTCTGTAAACAGCCTGCCACCCCAGGGTGGACAGGGCCAGAGACTTTTGTTCCGGAAATACCAGGGCAACAGGAAGTTTGCCTCCCCATTCCCGGGTTTTGGGCCTGTACAGCCCTGAGATTGAATGCTCCCTGTTCTTGTCTTGCAAATTAAAGTGTGCAGCTCAATTCTTAAGGCTTGTTGATCGTTTTGATTTCCATATGGGTTTTCAGAGAAAGAGCAGAGACAGAGTATGCTTATTTATTTCAAAATCCCTTGCCCTGTTCATACCAATAATCCCTGTTAATCACCCCTGGACCCTGATCCATGGGTATCATGGCTAGTCCGCCTGTCTTCGGATAAAGGAGGGGATCTCGAATTCATCTTCGTCGAATATAAATTCCTCTCCCTTTTTCTGCCGGGTCTTGTTCTGCTTTGCACTTTCAATGGGGGCCTGGTCCTGATTGTTTCTGCTGCGCCTGATGTAGGCCGGTATATTCAGGTTGTCCTTACCCTCGGTATCAACGGACATGTTCCTGGGCCTTTGCCTGGCATTGTTCTGGCTCTTTTGAACCCTGGAGATGTCAGTAACCTTGGATGAGGTACGCTCAGAAGAGGCATGTTCATCTTCGATTCCGGTAGCGATAACCGTAATGCGGATCTCGTCCTCGATGTTTTCATCAAATACTGTGCCGAAATAGATCTGGGCATCATCGTCAGCAGACTCGTGGATGATTTCCGCTGCCTGGCTTACCTCGTCAATAGCCAGATCCATGCCGCAGGTGACGTTCATGAGTACACCCTTGGCCCCGTCAATGGAAACATCTTCCAGGAGCGGGCTGGTTATGGCTTTCATGGCCGCCTCCCTGGCCCGGCCCTCTCCGCTGGCTATGCCGGTGCCCATCATGGCCAGCCCCATTTCGGACATGACCGCCTTGACATCTGCAAAGTCCAGGTTGATGAGTCCCGGGACCATGATCAGGTCGGATATGCCCTTCACACCGTAGTAGAGCACCTCGTCGGCCTTCTTGAGCATCTCCAGAAATGATGCTTTTTTGGAAGCAAGTGACAGCAGACGGTCATTAGGGATGGTGATGATGCTGTCCACCACTTCTTTAAGTTCTAAAATCCCGTTTTCTCCCTGTCCGCGCCTGCGTTTGCCCTCGAAGTAAAATGGCTTTGTGACCACGGCTACAGTCAAGGCACCCATTTCCTTGGCCACCCTGGCGATGACCGGGGCGGCTCCGGTTCCGGTTCCACCTCCCATTCCCGCGGTAACAAAGACCATGTCACAGCCGTCCAGGACTTCCCGAATGTGGTCTATGCTCTCTTCAGCCGCCGCCTTACCTACCTGGGGATCGGCACCCGCGCCAAGACCCTTTGTCAGGTTTTCCCCCAGCTGGATCTTGTATTCCGCCTGGGAATGCTTAAGGGCCTGCAGGTCGGTGTTGGCCACAATAAAAGTGACTCCCTTCATGGCCGAACAGATCATGTTGTTGACGGCGTTGCTCCCGCCGCCGCCCACGCCGACCACTTTAATTCTGGCGTTGCCGTCCATCTGGATTTCCTGGTATTCCATAGTTTCCTCCTTCCCGTTTAGCTGAGAAAAATTTTTGCCTGCAATCTGTAACTGTTGTTTCTAATTGGTAATACTTATTTATTAGCCAGGCCGGACAAAAATGATGGCCGGGTCTATTTTATGTCTACGAACCACTTGCGCATTTTGCTGAGGATGCGGTTGAACATGTTTTTGTCCCTGATGCGGAACTGTTTTTCCGAGCTTTCCTTTTCCGCTCCGTAAATGAGTACACCTACCGCAGTGGCGTACATGGGGTTGTTGACCACGTCCTTGAGTCCGCCCACTTTGCGGGGATACCCGATGCGGGTGGGCATATTGAATATCTGTTCCGCCAGTTCCTGAGCGCCTTCTATCAGGGCCGCTCCACCTGTGAGCACCACTCCGGCCCCTGTGGAATTCTTGAATCCAGAACGGTTGATCTCCTGGTCCACCAGGAGAAAAAGTTCCTCCATCCTGGGTTCGCATATCTCGGCCAGCACGTGCCTGGAGAGTTTCCTGGGGGACCTTCCCCCGACGCTGGGGACCTCGATAACCTCTTCCTCCTGCAGCATGTCCGCCATGGAGCAGCCGTATCTGACCTTGATCTTTTCCGCTGCCACCATGGGAGTACGCAGACCGAAAGCTATGTCGTTGGTCAGGTTGGCCCCGCCTATGGCAATGCCTCCGGTATATTTGATTGAGTCTTCACTGAATATGGCCACATCAGTGGTTCCGCCGCCGATATCCACCAGAGCCACTCCGATTTCCTTTTCTTCTTCAGTAAGAACCGCCTTGGACGACGCCAGGGATTCCAGGACAATGTCCGAGACATCCAGGCCGCTTCTATGGCAGGAGCGTACTATGTTCTGGGCGCTGCTGACGGCCCCGGTGACGATATGCACCTTGACCTCAAGTCGCACCCCTGCCATGCCCAGGGGATCTGCTATGCCGTTCTGGTCGTCCACTATGTACTGCTGGGGCAGAATATGGATGACCTCCCGATCCAGAGGAATGGCCACGGCCTTGGCCGCGTCCAGGACCCTTTCCACATCACGGCTGCTGACCTCCCCGCCTTTTACTGCTATGACACCGTGGCTGTTGAAGCCTTTGATATGGCTGCCGGCTATGCCCGCATACACTGACTGGATTTCACACCCGGCCATAAGTTCGGCTTCTTCCAGGGCCTTTTTTATGGACTGTACGGTCTGTTCGATATTAACCACCACTCCCTTGCGCAGTCCGGTGGAAGGGCTGGTGCCTATACCTACGATATCCACCCCGTCGGGGGTCATTTCCCCTACTACAGCTGTGATTTTGGTGGTCCCCAGATCCAGCCCCACGATTAAATCTGACTTGGCCATATTAAGTTCCTTAATTTTCTGGTTTCGCCTGAGTTTGATAAGCTACCCAGGCATTTTCTCCGGCCACGGTGATCCGTTTTATATCGTTAATATCCTGCCTGCGGCGCAGGTCGCTCCATACCAGATTGAGCTTATCCGTCTGCTGCTCCAGTTCCCGGCAGTCAAGGGACAGCTCCAGATCCAGCCCATGTATGTACATGTGGACCCTGCCGGTTTCGGTTATCCTTATCCAGGATATGTCCTGGATGGAAAAGGGAAATCTTCTTTTTTCCAGGGTGGTTACGATTCCGGCCACATGCCTGGACTGAGCACCATCATGCAAATACAGAACCGGCAATGAAACAAGCCTCTCAGGAGTCAAAGGTTCGATAGTCCGGCCCTTTTTATCTGCGTAATAAAGGTTGTTGTCGTTCTGAACCCAGAAACTGGCCTGCTTTTCCCGAATATTTACGTGCAGCTGATTGGGGAAATCCCGCCTCACCCTGGCTTCCTTAACCCAGGGGTTCTCAGCCAGTTTTTTCTGCATTCGGGATATGTTCATTTTGAGCATGTTTTGGCCGGTATCCACCTGCATGAGTTTTAAGATTTCCGCGTAGGTCAGGCGCTGGTTTCCCTTGATTTCAATCTCTTGCAGAGCCAGGTATTCACTGCTGGTGGCGTAACGATATCCATGGATAAGGGCCGCGCTCAACAGGACAAGTATACCCAGGCTCAGCCCAAGGACCAGGATCAGCCCCAGAATGCCTGTCATGGCTGAAAAAAATCTGTGCAGAACACCTACGGTCCTTGGGCTGTGCTGTCTTCCGGTATTTCGCTTCGTTCGGCTTTGCCTGGCGGTCAAGATCAATTCCTCAGACTGTTTTTATTTCCAGTTGCAGTTCATGTCCGGACAGTTCAAATACCTTTTCCCTGGCTTGAGCTATGAGGTCCAGGGCCTGAGTACTGCTGCCGTGTCCCAGATTGACCAGGAAATTGGCATGTTTGCTGGAGAAAGCCACGCCCTTATTCTGTCTGCCCCTGAATCCGGCCCGTTCCAGCAGTTTTCCGGCAGGCTCTCCATCCGGGGGATTCTTGAACACGCATCCGGCGGTGGAGGCCAGCACCGGCTGAGATCTTTTCTTGCGCAGGTAGAATCTTTTTATGTTTTCCTGCACATTCTGGGGACTGGATCGCACCAGGGTTATTTCAGCGGCTGTCACCAGGGGGTTTCCTGAAATTCCGCCTGGATTGAACCACCTGTAACCGTAGCTGAACTGTCCGGTCTGCAGCTGACTTGTCCCTTTTTCCGGGGTCCAGATCCATATACTGGTCAACAGGCTGCATATCTCCACCCCGTGAGAACCGGCGTTCATGGTTATCGCTCCCCCCACGCTTCCGGGGATGCCGGCCAGTCCCTCCAGCCCGGAAAGCCCCCGGGAGGCGCACCATCCAAGGAGGCGGGGCAGGGGATACCCGGCATCTACAAGGACCAGCACCCGGTCCCTGTCCTGGGCGATGCTTTCAGGCAGGATGCGTCCCTTCCATTTGACCAGCACCAGATCTCTATTGTCCTCGGTAAAGAGGACGTTGCTGCCTTTGCCCAGATACATGCAGCGCAGGCCTATGCCGGCCCAGTTGCGGTTTATTTCCTCCAGATGCAGTTCATTTTCCGGGTAAAGTGCCGCCCGGGCTCGTCCCCCCAGCTTCAGGGTGGACATTTTCTTCAAGTCCGGCTGGTGTACTGTTTTCATTTATGGATAAACCTTTCCCCAACCTGCCATACATTACCTGCTCCCAGGGTCATGAACAGGTCTCTCCCCTTAAGGACACGGTCCAGGTCCCGGCCTGCTTCATCCAGGCTCTGGTAGAAGCGTACCGGGACATCGGCCACCTGCATGACTCCCTGGGCAAGGCTCCATCCGTTTACACCGGGAATGGGATCCTCTGAAGCCGGGTATATCTCCGTTAGCAAAAGCAGGTCCGCACCGGCCAGGACCCGGCAGAACTCTCCGAAGAAATCCCTGGTCCGGGTAAAGCGGTGGGGCTGGAATAGCACCACCAGTCTGCGTTCCGGATGGCACTGCCTGGCTGTTTCCAGCGTAGCCGCGATTTCTGTGGGATGGTGGCCGTAGTCGTCCACAACAATAACATCATCTCTTATTCCCTTGCGCTCGAAACGTCTGCCTACACCGCCGAAATCGGCCAGTGAACGCAGGATGTCCTGTTTGTCTATCCCGGCCTGTATGGCTACCCCGATGGCGGCCATGCAGTTGAGCACGTTGTGCCGGCCGGGGTGATTGAGCTTTACCCGGCCCCAGAAGTTATGGTCTTGGAAAACATTGAACTGTGATCCCGGGCTGGTGGAGAGGATCTCCGCGCGCAATCGGTTTTTCTCATGTAAACCGTAGGTTAGAACCGGTCGTTTGACCCGCTCCAGAACACTGCTGATTTCCGGGTCGTCGCCGCACACGACATTGAGCCCGTAAAAAGGGACATTGTTCATAAAACGTACGAAGCTCTCCCTGATTTCATCCAGGTTACGGTAATAATCCAGGTGATCCGCGCCGATATTGGTGACAATATTGATTATGGGCAAAAGAGTCAGAAAGGAGCCATCGGATTCGTCAGCCTCGGCTATAAGATATTCACCGGTTCCTGGCAGGGCGTTACTGCCGTATTTGTTCAACCTGCCCCCGATGATGACGGTGGGGTCCAGTCCGGCTTCCTTGAAAATGGTTCCCAGAAAAGACGTGGTGGTGGTCTTGCCATGGGTTCCGGCTACGGCCACCCCGGTTTTGAGGCGCATGAGCTCGGCCAGCATCTCCGCCCTTGGGATAACCGGAATCCCTGCGGATCTGGCCTGCAGGATTTCGGGGTTGTCCTCGCGCACCGCCGTGGATTTAACCACCACCTGGGCCGAGCCTACATTGTCCTGGTGGTGACCCTGGAACACCTTTGCTCCCTGCTGCTCAAGTATGGTTACCGTGGGACCCCGGGACAGATCCGAGCCGCTGACCTGGTAGCCCAGGTTCAGAAGGACTTCGGCAATGCCGCTCATGCCCGAGCCCCCGATGCCCACCATATGAATGCGATTTATGTAGTTGTGCACTTTAATTTCCTGTTTTAAGATTTACCAGTTCCTGAACTATTCTGTCCGCTGCATCGGGGCGGCTGATTTTTGCTGCAGCCCTGCCCATGTCCCGGATCTTTTCCGGCATGGCCAGAAGATCGGTAATTACCCGGGCCAGGTTGACCTGGTCCAGGTATCCCTGGTCCAGAACCATGGCTGCGCCGGCTTCTTCCAGATACCTGGCGTTGACCATCTGGTGGTCATGGGTGGCATGGGGAAAAGGTATGAATATACAGGCTTTTCCAGCCACGCAGATCTCGGAGATGGTGGAAGCTCCGGCCCGGCTGAGGATCAGGTCCGCAAAATCGTAGGCTCCGGCCATATCCTGTATGTATGCATCCACCCTGGCTTCCGGATACTTATCCTGGTAAACCTCATTTACTTTTTCAAAATCCCGCTCTCCCGTCTGGTGCCAGATTTTCACCTCCATGGCCTTCAGTTCATCCAGCCTCTCCAGAATTGCTGAGTTGATGGCGCTGGCCCCCTGGCTGCCCCCCAGAACCAGAAGCCTTTTTCCCGGCCGGTGCATCCCGGGTGATGCATATTGGTGTTCCAGAAGCTCTGTACGCACGGGATTACCTGTACAAATCACCTTTTCCGGTGGAAAAAAATTTTTAATGTCCTCATAGCTGAGCATAACTTTTTTTACCTTGCGTCCCAGGACCCGGTTGGTCATACCGGGGAGACTGTTCTGCTCGTGTATGGCGGTGGGTATTTTCATCATTCTGGCGGTAAGTACCGGGATGAATCCGGCATAACCCCCAAAGCCCACCACCACGTCCGGTCTCAGAGAGCGCAGCAGGATATAGCTTTTGGCCAGACTTCTGGTAACCCACCACACGGACCCCAGGGATTTTATCCCCTTGCCCAGCACCCCTTTTGCCGGAAAGGCCTTGAATTCAAACCCGGCCTCAGGGATTATATCCTTTTCAGAACCGTATAAGCCCCCAGCAAACACCACCCTGCAGGAGGGATACAGTTCCATTATTTTCCTGGCCACGGACAGGGCCGGGTAGATATGGCCCCCTGTGCCGCCGGTGGCAATGAGCACCTTGTTCAGCATCACCTGCTCCTGGATAGGTTGAGCAGAAAGCCCGCGCAGAAGAAAGACACAAGCAGGCTGCTGCCTCCGTAACTGATAAAGGGCATGGGC
>SL_8KL_010_SEDDRAFT_10000630_pt1 | contig 30926 bp, 26 predicted proteins | sample SodLakKL_010_SED_4_FD_11160 | JGI IMG/M metagenome (IMG submission 11160)
CTGTTGGAATCGAGAATTTTTTTCCGGAGTCGGATTTTTTTGGGGGTAATCTCGGCAAGTTCATCGGCGGAGATAAAAACCATGGCCTGTTCCAGATTCATCTGTTGAGGAGGCGCCAGGCGCAAAGCATCCTCAGCACCGCTTGCTCTGTGGTTGGTTAGGTGTTTTGTTTTGCAGACGTTTACCTCCAGGTCCTGTTCCCGGGAATTTATTCCAATAATCATCCCCGCGTAAACCCGCTCTCCGGGTCTAATAAAAAGAGATCCGCGTTTTTCTGCGCCATGCAGGCCGAAGGTTGTTGCTTCTCCGGTTTCAAAAGCTATTAAAGCTCCCCGGCGTCGGCCGTTAATTTTTCCCTTAAGGGGTCCATAGCGGTCAAATAGGTGGGCCATAACTCCTTCACCACTTGTTTCAGTCAGTAGTTCCGAGCGAAAACCAATTAATCCCCGGGAAGGAATAATAAATTCCAGTTTGACGTTTTTTCCTTCTCCGGCGGGCTTCATGTTGATCAGTTCACCCCCACGTTCCCCTATTAATTCAATTATCCGGCCAGAAAAGTCCTCGGGCAGATTAATAAAGAGGTGTTCGAAAGGTTCGCAAACCTTTCCATCTATTGTTTTTAAAAGGGGTTTTGGTTGGGAAATTTGGAATTCGTAACCCTCCCTGCGGAGAGTTTCCAGGAAAATACCCAGGTGAAGTTCCCCGCGGCCGGAGACTTCGAAAACCTCCGGGGAATCTGTGGGGGTGACTATTAGGCTGACGTTGGTTTCGGCCTCCCGGTAGATTCTTTTTTGAAGCTGCCGGGAAGTTAAATACTCACCATCATGGCCGGAAAAAGGACTGTTGTTAACCAGGATGTTTATGGTCATGGTGGGCTCGTCTATTTTGGTAAAAGAAAGCGGACTTGGATCAACTGAATCTGTTACAGTTTCCCCAATATTAATTTTCCCGAGCCCCGCAATAGCAATGATATCTCCGGTGGAAGCAAACTCAGTGTCTTTCCTCGTTAAACCGGAGAAAGTCCAGAGCCGGGTAACTGTATGGGTTTCCAATTTCCCATTATTTTTACACAGGGCAATATTATCACCGGACCGGATGGTCCCGTTTTTAATCCTTCCAATCCCAATTCGACCAACGTAATCATTGTAGTCAAGGGAGTTAATTTGCAGCTGGAGGGTTTTTTCTCTCTCTCCCTGCGGCGGAGGAATTTCCCGGCAGATAAGTTCAAAAAGGGGTTGCAGGTTTTGCCCTCGTTGGTTGTAATCCATGTTTGCTGTTCCTTCTTTAGCGTTGGTATATACAACGGGGAAATCCAGTTGCCAGTCCTGGGCCTCCAGTTCTACAAAAAGGTCAAAAACTTCGTTTAGCACCTCATCAGGCCGGGCTTCGGGGCGATCAATCTTGTTAATAACAACAATTATGCGGAGGTTTTTTTCCAGGGCCTTGCGCAGAACAAATTTGGTCTGGGCCATGGGCCCCTCAAGGGCATCAACAAGCAGTAGTGCTCCATCTGTCATCTGGAGAACCCTTTCAACTTCACCTCCAAAGTCTGCGTGACCGGGAGTGTCGACAATGTTGATTTTATAGTCTTTAAAATTTACGGCCGTATTTTTGGCCAGGATGGTAATTCCACGTTCTTTTTCCAGTTCATTTGAATCCATAATTCTTTCAGAAACAACTTCATTATCTCGGAAGATTCCTGATTGTCGGAGAAGGCCATCGACAAGAGTGGTTTTTCCGTGATCAATATGGGCAATTATAGCTATATTTCGCAGGTTTTCTTGAAATTTGTTATCCAATTTGCTCACCAATCCTTAAATTTATATGTTAAGGTACTATTATAACATGTCCGGGGCAAAAAAACAGGAAAAGAATTTCTGGTAGAGAGGTGATTGTTGGGAAATTACCATTGGTTAGTAATTTCAGTTAGGTCAAACGACTCGCAAAGAGTATTGATTATAGATATAGCACCTGCTTCCGCATTGAAAAGGAGAGGAAAGAATAGGAGTGGCTTACCTTCTCAGAAAAACGAGTAACATATAAAACTCACTGTTTTTTTCTGGAAAAGTATTATATAATTCAATAGGACGGGTTAATTGAGGAATTTCCAGGGGTGGATTGGTTGTTAGAGATTATAAAGTTTGTTTGTGGGCTTTTGGTTTTGTTAACTCTAATTGAACTTTTGAATTTACCGGAATTAATTGGGAAAAAAATCAGGGGAGTAGTATCAAAGAAAGAATTAAAAGAAAAAATGGAAGATATTGAAAAAAGGCTGGAAAAAAATTAAGTTAGTTTGGGAATGATTAATCAGTAAGAAAATTTGTGACCGGGTAAATCAAAAAAGTCGGGGAGTGATTATTATAAAAACTTTACTGGTTTTTATTTTAGTTGTTATTTTTTCTGTAGGCGGACATGCTGCTTCGATTAATGGAGAGGATATAGCCGATTTTTATAATGAAATTTTCACTCCCAATAGGCTTGAAGAAGGCCTGAGTGGAGCGGTTTTTATGGTGGTCCAGGACGGGGAAATTGTTTTTCTTAAAGGGTACGGCCTGGCAAATAGGGAGGAAAACATTGAAATCAACCCCGAAAAAACCCGGTTCCGAATTGGCTCAGTTTCCAAGCTATTTACAGCAGCAGCTTTAATGCAGCTTGTTGACGAAGGGGAAGTTGACCTACATAAAAATATTAAAGATTACCTGCCCTGGCTGGAATGGGATGGAGATTTTTCTGAACCAATTACCTCATGGCACCTGCTAACTCACACTGCAGGGCTTGATGAGAGGGCAATTGGGATGGCAGCAGAAGATTTCCGGGAGGTAATCCCTTTACAGGGTTATCTTGAAGGATCTCTTCCCCCTCGAATTGAAACCCCGGGAATTTTACCTCAGTACAGCAACCACGGAATGGCCCTTGCTTCACTTATAGTTGAAAGCATAACCGGAATGGATTTTGAAATTTACCTTGAAGAAAATATCTTTTATCCACTGGAAATGGTGGATTCCGCCCCCCGGCTTCGAGAGGAGGATCTGCCGCGTGTGGCCAGGGAGTACATTTATGACGGAATTGAATTCATTCCCAGGCCCCTCTACGATTTTAATGTCCCTTCCGTGGGTTCGATAGTATCAACGGCGCCTGATATGGCCAAATTTATGTTAGCTTTCCTCGAAGGTGATAATAGTATCCTGGATTCGGGAACGGCCTCAGAAATGCTTGGCAGGGAATTTTTTCTGCATCCCAAAATGCCGGGGATAGGGCTGGGGTTTTTTGAGCTGATTTTCAGGGATCATACCCTGATTGGGCATGGAGGAGACACCCTGGGCAGCCACTCCTTTCTTTTGCTGGAACCTGAAGGGAGAACCGGTTTTTTTATCAGTTCTACCGGTTCTGCCGCCCCCTTATTAATCAGGGATGTTATCGAAGGCATAGGAAAAACCTTTTATGGGGATTGGGCTTATGGAGCTCCTCAGGTAAAAACTGATCACACGGTTGATGAACAGCTTTTGGGGACTTACCGGGCAAACAGGTTCTCCCGGAAAGACATATATCGTTTAATGACCCTTTTGCAGCCAAACCCCCGGATTGTCGATGGGGGTGAGGGCAGACTCAAAATGGTAACCCCGGAAAGGGAAAACCTCCTGTTTCCGGTGGAAGATGATCTTTTTGTTAACCTGGAGCAGGGTTATTATGTTTATTTTGGTAGCATTGATAATGGAGAAAGAAGTTATATCCAATTTAATTTCCCTATCCTGGTTTATGAAAAACTGGCCTGGTATGAAAACAACCAGCTCCACCTGGTCCTGGCCGGGATTAGCCTGGTAATTCTTGTGGGAGGGCTGATATATTTGGGAGTAATCCCCCTAATAAGGCGGAGAAAGAATCTAAACGGATTTTATTACCTGGGAGGACTGGTTTCTTTCCTGCAAATTGCCTGGCTGGGAATAGTCCTTATTGTGGTTGCAGGTCTTGGAGATTTTATGTATCTGGGCTTTGGTCTTCCTGGGGCTTTCAATCTTGCCCGGGCAATATTTTTCGGGGCAAGCTTTATTACCCTTGTTTGTGTAATCGGGTTTTTTATAATCTGGAAAAATAAAATAGGTAGTTCTCTTCAGAGGATATCATTTGCTGCGGTTACAGGAGCATCCCTGGTTTTTTCTTTAATCTTCTTATATTACCGGTTCCCGTTTTTTTAATAAACGGGGTTGATTTGAGTTGTTTAATCCGGGAAAATGGGCAGTGCAGAGGATTTACACAAAGCCAAAAAAAAGATGTCAGAAGTTGATTTATTCTTAAAAGAAAATCTTTTTGCCAGGTGGGGAGGGGCCGATAATGGAAGGATTAAGAATTGAACTTGCCGATCAAAAGACTATTGAAAAAGGAACAGAGGTTTTGCTGGAGGCCTTCCTTAATGAAGGTTTTACCAGTTTTATATTTGATTTTAAAAAAGAGAAAACGAAGAGATACCTTTATCGGGCTTTTTTGTTGAGAGGGAAATTAAACCTTGAGGCCGGAGAACAGATTTTTCTTGCCAAAAAAGAAGGGGAAATAGCGGGTATTTTGTTTTTAAAAAGAAATCGGAAAGTCCCATTGGGGAGGTTATTAAAAATAATTTTTCCTGACCTCTTTAAGGTTTTTCCCCTTATCGGGAAAATCCGTTTTGGTAATTTAATTCCAGGTTTGAAAAGTTTAAAAACCAGGGAAAAATTGGAAGAACCGTACCTGACTCTGGAAGCAGTAGGAGTGGGAAGGGAATTTCAAGGCATGGGAATCGGGAAAATGCTTTTACAGAAAACCCATTCTATTGCTGAAGAAGATCCTGAAATTAAAGGGATTTACCTTTTTACTGCTGACAAGAAAAACAGGGAAATTTACCAACATTTCGGTTACCAGGTGATTGAAGAGAAAAAAGAGAAAGGAATAACAGCATATCACATGTTCAGGAAGAACCAAAAATCCTAAATATCAATCACAATTTCCCGGGTGCCAGCAGGAGGGGATAAGAATTTACGGAAATTTAGAACGAAATGCTTACCGTTATTTTGGCCAAAAAGGATTAAAATGGCTTAAGGAAATTCCTGAAATTAAACAGGAGTGTATTAAGCTCTGGCAATTAGAAGATCTTTTGGAATCTGAAATTATGTCTGCGAGCTATATTTCTTTTTGCAGATCTAAANANTTTGGGGAAGCCGTTTTGAAGATAGGTTTCCCCCATCCCGACCTTTTTTCCGAGATGGAAGCCCTACAAATCTATGGTGGGGGTAGGGTAGTCAAACTCCTCGACTTTAATAAAGATCTGGCTGCCCTTTTACTGGAAAGAATAAGGCCGGGAGATGACCTGACTTCAATTAAAGCGAGAAAAAAAAGAATTGAAATTGCTTCGGAAATTTCCGCAGCCCTCCCGGTCTTCCCGAGATTGGAGGGGAAAATTCCCTTGCTCCAGGATATTGCGGAGAAAGCTTTTTTCAACTTGAGGAAAGAAGGTTTAGCCGCGGAAAAAGTTCAGAGATTGGTTAATTCTGCCTGGAAATGGCTTGGAAAATTTTCCGGGAGTATGCCTGAGGTTCTTCTCCACGGGGACCTTAACCACTGGAATATTTTGAAGGACAAAGTAGGCTGGCGGGCTATTGACCCAAAAGGGTACCGTGGTCCCGCCTGCATGGAAGCTGGCCGCTTTATGATTAATGAATTAGCGATGACCCCTATTCCCGATAAAGAAAGCTGTCTTGAGGAAATGGTAGAGGTGTTTGCCCGGGGATTTGGCCAAAACAAAATAGTAATTTCCCGAGCTGCTTTTATTGATAAGGCTTTAAGCCTTACCTGGAAATTTGAAGATAATGACCGGGGTGATCTTTCTGCCGATGTTTTTGACCTTGAACTATTGGGAAAATTTTGCCGAACGAAAGAGGAAGGGTAAGAGTGGAAAAAATCCTTGTAATTGGGCCGGCAGGCTCTGGAAAAACTGTGTTTTCTCGGAAGCTGGGGAAAAAACTTGGGCTTCCTGTTGTTCATCTTGATAGTTTGTACTGGAAGTCGGGCTGGGAACCAAGTTTGCAGGAAGATTGGGATGAAATAATTAAGACCATCATCAATGAGCCAGCCTGGATTATTGATGGTAATTTCAACCGAACCCTTGGGCCTCGACTGGAAAAAGCTGATACTGTTTTCTTTTTCGATTTTCCCCGCAGGATTAATCTTTATAGGGCTGCAAAAAGGAGATTTATTTACAGGGGAAAAAGCCGTCCCGATTTAAACGAAAATTGCCCAGAAAAACTGGACCTGCCTTTTATTCTGGGGATTTGGAACTTTAAAAAGAAAAAACGTGGCCTGTTATTAGAAAAAATAAGAGAGAGTGGAGATGGCAAAAAAATAATTATATTTAAAACCCCCCGAATGGTTGAAAGATACCTTGAAAATATATAAAAGGGACCTGCTATTAAATGCAGGCCCCTTTTTTATACAGTACTCAGGGCAATAAAGAGAGCAATGTTTGCAAGTATGTGGGAAAAAACGGTATACCGGATTGAGCCTGTTTTCATGGCGACATAATTCCAGCATAAACCCAGGATTGCACCACCACCGAGTAAAATTGAGACCTGTTCAGTGTTCCAGGTTTCAGTTGCCAGAAATGGCCCCAGGTGCCAGGCTCCGAACCCGATAGCGGGGTAGATAATTCCCAAAACTAACCTTTTGGGGAACATCTGGATAAAAGTCCCCCGCCAGAGGATTTCCTCCAGCAGCCCGTTCCATAAAGACATGGGGATAGCGATTAGCATCATCAGGAATGTAGATTCCGGCCAAAGGTCCCGTTCCCCCTCAAAAGGACCGGTGAAGAGAAAGGAGAGAATTATGGGGATTGCAAGGAGGATTATTCCTAACAAAGCTGGAGTTCCAAAAGGATCCTGGACTCTGGCAAGGATTTTCTTCAGGCCACTCCAACCCATAATCCAGACCGGGAAGGCAATGCACCAGCCAAGCCAGTAGAGACCGTAACCCAGGGAAAAAGAAATCATGTGGTGAAATTCACCTGCCCAGGTCATGACAAGGTAGACACTAAAGGGAACAAAGATTGGAGCAAGAATTAAAGCTAATTTTTTCATGTTAAGGCACCTCCCCAAAGACTTATCCCTGTTATTATGGCAATGATTACCCCGAGGGGAATTAAGATCCCTCCCCATTTCATAGAAAGCGTGCTTTTTCCATCTGGATAAGGGGGAGTTTCGGGATCATAGTACTTTTGCAGGCTGTCAATTATAGGTGTTTCAGCTCCTGCCCCTTTCAGGATGATCATGAGTTCATCAGTTAAAACCTTTAGTTCCTCCAGGGCCGCCCGGGGATGACCTTCAATACTTGATTTAGCCAATTCTTTTCGCATAACAATTTCAATTAATTTAACAAGAATTGGCTCAGGGATGAATTCAAGGATTCGCAGGACCGAGGGACTGGGGGGGATGCCGGCATTTTTTCTGAGCCCCCGCATTGCTTCCTTTATTCCCCTAACTGTTAAAATCTGAAGGTCCCTGGTCCGGGAAAACCTCTTCATGCTTATTCCTGCCGCATACATTGCCGGGGCAAAAGAAGGCATTAAAAGGGCAACGTGGTACTTAAGCCAGGCCACCATATCTTTTCGAACCTGAACCTTGTAACCGCGCATGGTTCCAAGAACTGAAGCCACTTCCCTGGTTCTTTCTCGAATTTTCCCATCAACTTCTCCTATTGGAAGGGGCCAGGTTTTTTTCTCATTTACTGGTGCTACCCTCATAATGTGTTTTTCTCTTTCTCCGCCGGGATAAGGGAAACCCAGGAGGACTCTATCTCTGCCCAGGGCTTCCATCCATTTTTCCGGTCCTTCAGCATTATTTAGCATGAAAAGAAAGGTTTTTACTTTTTTGTTTCTGGTCAGGGTAGGTATTATTTCATCCGCCTGGTTTTTCCGCATAACAATCATTACAAGGTCATAATTATCTTCAGGAGAAAGGGCTGCAACTGGTGTAACTCTTGCTATTTCTTTCTTATCTGATCCTTCCTCCTGGATAATAATCCCGTGTTTTTTAATATCCTCCAGTCGTTGATTGCGAGCAAGGATTGAAACCTTGTGTCCTGCTTCATGTAGTCTTGCCGCCATTAAACTTCCCAAAGGTCCCGCACCGAATACTAAAATTTTCATTTAACACAAACCTCCTTTGAAATTTGCTTCGATTTTTATTAAACTAACTCCCAGATCCCGAATACGATTAAGGCAACCGAAGAACGCTGCCTGGTCCTGGACCAGCCCGAAAAGAAGGGAGTTACCTTCTGCTGAGTGCTGGGTTCTTAGTCCGGAAAACCATTCTGACCAATCAGGATCTATTTGTCCCCTGATCCAAATTTTTAACTGCACCTGATTTTTCACCGAAGAATTCATTGCACACCTCCTGGAATTTTTCTTGCAAATCAATAATAATATTTTGTTGGTTTAAAGAGAACTGACGAAAGTCAGGTTGGGGTTAGGGAATGGGTTGGGTAATAAAAAAAACCGGGAAGCATCCCGGTTTTCAATGAAGGTTATTTAACTTTAATTTTTTATTCTTCTTTGATCAAGTTCAATTCCCTTGCCCTGGCAATGGCTTCGGCCCTTCTTTCAACTAAAAGCTTTGTATAGAGGTTGCTAATATGCCATTTAACGGTACCTACTGAAAGGAAAAGTTTTTCGGCAATCTTCTGGTTGGATAATCCCCGGGCTAATAGCTGGAGAATTTCCATTTCCCGGGGGCTCAACCTGGTTACTTCGGAGGGTATTAAAAGTTTCTGCTGTTCTGTGGAGCCCTTTTCTCCAAGTCTGTGCAGAATCCGGGCGGCGAATCTGGAAACATTTCTTTTGGCAGGGACCCGGGAAAGCAGCCGGATAATTTCCTCGCCCTCATCAAGGAAAGGTTGGATTAAGTTCTCGCTGCCCGCTAAGTTCAGGGCTGCAGTAAGGTGGGAAATTGCTGAATTCATATCATCTTTTCTGCAGGCCAGTTTAGTCTTCAAAAGCAGGATTTCAGTCTGAACTCCCCTCGCCTCAATTTGCGAGAAAGCATTTTCCAGGTTATCCAGAATTCTTTCGGCGGTTTGCAGATTCCCCTCACTCATTTCCAGACGGGCCAGGACCAGGTATGCTGGTTCCTGTCCAAAGGAGGGCCTGTCATCAGGAGAAGAGATTATCCGGGAGAGATAATCCCTGGCCAGAGAGGAGTCTCCTTCTTCAAGGTAAATTCGGGCTCTCCAGGTGGAAATCAACTGGGAAAGAACAGCAGGAAGACCGTCTTCCCGCTGGATTTTCCCCATTTTCCCAAGGATTTCCTGGGCTTTTTTCATTTCTCCCGAGGAGAAATAAACCAGGACCAGGCAATACTGACACCAAGCAAAAACCTGTTGTTCAGGTTTGCAGATGTCCAGGGCTTTTTCCACATTTTCCTGGGCTTTTTCCAGTTCGTTTTGGTCCCTTAAAATTAAGCCTTCAAGGGCAAGAAGGGGCCCAGTTCGGGGCATGGCTGCGAGGTTGTTTTTTTCTGCAAACTCAAGCATTTCAGTACAAATCTGGCGGGCTTCTCTAAGGCGCCCCCGGTACCAGTGAATATTGCCAAGTTTCCAACCAGCAAGTAGGGTGGAAAAGTGCTGTCCGCTTTTTTTGGCCAGGGCAATGGCCCTTTCAAACTCGTCAGCGGCCTTATTTAAATCCCCTTCCAGGGCCAGAGCATCTCCCGCAGCGAGAGCTGCAAAACTGTGCCAGAGGGTTTTTTCAGGGGGGAGTTTTTCTTTAACTTCCCTGCTCCGAGCGACAATGGCCCTGGTATCGTTCTGGAAAATAGAAAGATAGGTGCTGATTAAAGCCAGCATACCCTCGAATTCCCGTCGCTCGTTCTCATCGGCAATCTGGATCTCAAGGGCTTCTTTCATAAGGCTATTCATATCCTTTAATTTACCACTGATGATAAAAAATAGGGCTTTATAGGCAAAGAGGCGGGGGAATTTTTTCAATAGGTCGGAAGGTATTTTTTCAAGCCACCCGGAAAACCTCCGGTTACCCTCCTGCTGCCAGATAAACTCCGGATCCTGGTTAATTATTTCCAGGGCCCACTCCATGTTATCGCTGGCCAGGGCGTGTTCAATAGCCTGTCCTGGTTCCTTGTTGGCAAGCAGGTGCTGGGCCGCTCGCTGGTGCAGGGTTGGGATTAAATCTTCATCCCGGCTGGCCAGTTGAAAATTTAATAATTCAGCAAAAAGGGGGTGGTAGCGGTACCTGAAACCATCTGGATCAATGGAAGTTAAAAAAAGGTTCTGGTTCTCAAGCTTTATAAGGATCTCCTGGCTGTCTCCTCTCCCTGTAACACCCTGGCAGATGGAAGGATCGAGTGTTTGCAAAATTGAGGTCTGTAAAAGAAAATCCTGGATTTCCGGGGGTTGCTGGGATAGGACCTCTTCTGTTAAAAAATTAAGGATATGACGGTGGCTTCCGGTAAAGTTGCGAATGAAAGAACGGACGTCTTTCTGGTTTTGCAAAGAATGAGCGGCCATCTGCAGGCTCGTAACCCAGCCCTCTGTTTTCCGGGTTAAATCCCTTATGTCCTCATCTGTAAGGTTATCCAGGCCGAATAGATCCAAAAATTCTTTTATTTCATAGGGAGAAAAACGCAGGCGGTCACCCCGGATTTCTGTTAGCTGTCCCCGGGCTCTCCACCGGGCCAGCGGCCAGGGAGGATCGGCACGGGAAGTCACAACCAGTTGAATATTTGGTGGCAGGTTTTCAATGAAAAAAGAAAGGTTTTCCTGGATGGTTTTCTCCTCGATAACGTGGTAATCGTCCAGGACAATAAATAAGGGTTCTTCGATTTCTAAAAGTTCGTTTAAAAAGGAGACAAGCAAACTTTGTTCAGGAGAAAATTCAGGGCTTGGGGCTCCGGCTTGAATATTTTCCAGGGCAAAATTTCCCCGCCCCGGCTCAACTTTCTGCAGGGCGGAAATAAAATAGGTCCAGAAAAGATGGGGATCATTATCCCTCTCGTCCAGGCTGTACCAGGCTGTTCTCCCTTCCCATTTTGCAGCCCACTGCAGGGCGAGGGTTGTTTTTCCAAAACCGGCTGGAGCCGAAATTAAAATCAGCTTGCGGGGGTATCCCCGGGCAGGCGTAGGTCCTTTTTCAATCTGCTCTAAGAGCCGGGTTCTTTTTATCAGCCCGACCGGTTGAGGTGGTGGAGTTATTTTAACTTTCAGTAAAATTCCAGCCATTTTGCTTGCCCCCTAAAGGGTAATTTTTAGTCTTTATGTCTATAATCCAGGGTTTTCAGGAAATTTTCCAGGGGAATTTCCCCGGAGACATTATCCTGGAGCTTTTTGTATTTGCTTTTTGCCCCGGGCTGGTGGTAACCCCTGACTGCCCGGAGCAAAATATTTTTCGGTGTTTCCAGTGGAGAAACATATTCAACAACAGAAACCCGGTAGTTATGTGCTTCCAGGGCTGCTGCTCTCAGGCCATCAGTGAAGATATCAGCCAGCCGGTTATGAAAAATATTATGCTTGCTGATTGCTTCCCACCAGCTAAAATCAATTTTTTGGTGCAGGGCGGCCTGGCAGCAGGGAACGGCAATAATGTACTTGCTTTCCAGGTGTAAGCCGAGGGCCAGGGCTTCATCTGTAGCCGTATCACAGGCATGAAGGCTTAATACCATGTCTATATCAGAAGAAGTTTGAAAATCCATAATTTTCTCCTCTCGAAATTCCATATTGTGATAACCGAGTTGTTTTTGAATTTTCCGGGAGGAGGCAATCACATCGGCGTTATCATCGATCCCAATCACTTTACATGGGATCCGTTTTTTTTCGGTTAACCAGTAATTAAGGACGAAGGAGAGGTAGGACTTTCCGCAGCCGCAGTCAAGAATGGTTATTTTCCCTTTACCGGGCTGTTCTTCGATAATCTCATCTATAAGTTCAATGAACCGATCAACCTGGTAGAATTTGCGGCGTTTATCAGCCTTAATTTGACCTTCAGGGGACATAATACCAACTGCTTTTAAAAGTTCTTCGGCTTCCCCTGCCCGGATGAAGTCCTGGCGGGTACCGTATTCAGGTGTTTTTTGGTGCTGGGGTTGTTTATCCTGGGTGTTAATTTCCATTTTTACGTCTCCGGGGAGTATCTTTAAAGTGATAACACTTCCCCGTTCGATAATTTTTACAGATGCTTTTTCAATACCGGCCAGTTTCTGTTCAAGATATTCCGGCACCCTGTCGCGGCTGATCCTGTCTTTTTTTTCCAATAAATAGGCGGGGTTATCCGGGTCAACCTGGAGAGTGTTTTTCTCTCTGGATGAGGTAATTTCTATCCACTTTAAAGTGTCTTTATCTTTCAGCCGGAAAAAAGTCATCTGCAGCAGTTTCCTCAGTTTCTGGTTCCTTTTTTCCATATTGTCCTCTCCTTGAACCTGGATTTTAATTTTTTGCCTCTAAATTTTTATTAGATTTTAGCAGAGGGAAGTCCTTTTTTAAAAGAAAAAAACCTTGAAAGTTTAAACTGGGTCAGTTGAGAAGAAATGGAGAAAACAAGTAAAGGAAAGGGTTTTTTTAGAAACCGTCGAAGGGAGAATATAGCAAACAAAATTCTGGGAGGGGGAAAAACATTGCTAAAAAAACTCGAAAAAACCTGGGACCTGGAAGCTATTTTCCCCGGGGGTAGCAATTCAGAGGAATTAAAATTATATATAGGAGAACTGGAAAAGGAAATTAAAGAATTAGATCAAGAAATTAAAGGAGAAATTCAAAGCTGGCCTGTTTTTATAAATCGCATCCAAAAGACAGGGGGTAAACTCCGGGAAGTCGGTTCTTTTATTGGTTGTCTTAACGCTCAAAATACAAAAGACGAAAAGGCAAAACTTTTAGGAAGGAAAATGCAGCAACTAAGCGCTTCCCTGCAGTCAGTTTTTACAACTCTGGATAAACAAATGCTGCAAATTCCCGAAGCACATTGGGAAAAACTCCTCGAAGAAATGAGCGAACTTACTTATAACCTGGAGGAGAGGCGGCAGCGGGCAGCCGAATTAATGCCGGAAGAGAAGGAAAAGCTGGCCACCGATCTTTCTGTAGATGGGTACCACGGCTGGAGCGACCTTTATAACGTTATTACCGGTCGAATTACCATCCCCTTTATGGTTAAAGGGGAGAAAAAAAATCTGTCTATTGGGCAGGCTGCCAATATTTTTGCCGATCCTGATCCAGATGTCCGCCAGGAAATGGGAAAAAAGTGGGAAGAAGCATGGACGGAGGAAGCAGAAATCTGTGCCAATGCTTTAAATCACCTGGGAGGGTTCCGCCTGAACCTTTATAGACACAGGGGCTGGGATTCGGTTTTAAAAGAACCCCTGGAAATTAACCGGATGGCTCCCCAGACCCTGGACGTGATGTGGGAGGTAATTGAAGACAATAAAAATGTGTTTGTCAGGTTCCTTGACCGCAAGGCGAAAATGCTGGGCCTGGAAAAACTTCGCTGGTGTGATCTGCGGGCTCCAGTGGGAGAAAACTCGAAGGGATTTCCTTTTGACGAAGGGGCCAATTTTATTGTTAACCAGTTTGAGCAATTCAGTCCGGGCATGGCTGATTTTGCCAGGCAGGCTTTTTCCCAGAGGTGGGTTGAAGCTGAAGACAGGGGCAGCAAAAGGCAGGGAGCTTTTTGCACCAGCTTTCCCATGAGCGAGCAAACCAGGGTTTTTATGACCTATTCAGGGACCGCCGGTAACATTTCCACCCTGGCCCATGAACTGGGTCATGCTTTCCACCAACACGCGATGAAGGGCTTACCCTTACTTTCCCAGCGTTATGCCATGAATGTAGCTGAAACCGCTTCTACTTTTGCGGAAATGGTTGTAGCTGATGCTGCCCTGCGCAATGCCCGGGATGAGGAAGAAAAAATTGCCCTGCTGGGGGATAAGGTTGGCAAAAGTATTTCCTTTTTCATGGATATCCACTGCCGGTTTTTGTTTGAAAATGAATTTTACGCTGCTCGCAAAAGAGGGCCGGTAGGCACGGATCAGTTAAATAAGATAATGGAAAACGCCCAGAAAAAAGCCTTCCGGGAAGGTCTGGCCGATTATCACCCTCACTTCTGGGCTTCCAAACTGCATTTCTATATTACTGCGGTTCCCTTCTACAATTTCCCCTATACCTTCGGTTATCTTTTCAGTTCCGGAATTTACGCCATGGCCAGCCAGGCAGGGGAAAACTTTGAACAGAAATATATAGATCTGCTCAGAGATACGGGCAGAATGCAGGTAGAAGATCTGGCCCGCAAGCACCTTGATGTTGACCTGACTCAGCGGGAATTCTGGCAGAAAGCTGTGAACCTGGCTGCAGAAGATGCAGAAGAATTTTTAAGGTTAACCGAACAAAAGAAAAGGTAACTTATTTCTGGGAAGGGCTTTTAATGGCAATAAACGGGGCCCCGAATATCTTGGCAGGGGATTAAATAACGGGCTTGTGGCTGATTTCAAAAAAGAAAATGTTGATCCTTCTGGAGAAAATGGAGGGTAGCCCACTTTTGTAGCGGGTGGGCCAATTTTCCAGGAGGAAATTCAATGTAATCCCGGGGGATTTATAAGAAGGGGAGGTTATTATTGCTAGATTTTTATGCTCCCCTTGATAATTTTTTGAAAAAAATTATTATGGAGTTGGATAAAGAGGAGGAGGGTTTTCCCTCCAAGCAATAAAAAAAGGAGTGGTTTTTTGTTCAAACCGGCTGTTTTTTCAGTTGGGATTATGTTTTTTTTCCTGAGTTTAATTTCGGGGATAGTCCTGGCTGGAGAAGAACAAAAACTTCTGGAAATTGAATTCGATGAAATTGTAATTTACCACACCCAGGACTGGTTGGGACACGGGCACCTGGAGGAAATTTTTTACCTTTTCCCTGTTGAAAGTCAAAATGAGGACTTCATGACCGACATTAATTTTATTATCGAGGAAAAGGAAAAAGAGGTTGAGGAGAAGTTCTGGGAAGAACAAATTAACAACCTGGAAGCATCCCTTAAGGATTTCAGCCTGGAAAAACGTGAAGAAGTGGAAATTAACGGGAGAAAAGGATATAAGTTGGTTTTCACAGGTTACCTTCCTGACATTTTCGCCGATGAAATTAAATGGTTGCAGGTAATTACTTTTCTTCCAGAAGGAAAGCACCTTTTCAGCACCTATACTGCAAGCGAGGAAAATTTTCCAGAATACCAGGAAGAGGCAATGGAAATAATTTTCAAGACCGAAATCAGATAAAAATTGATCCAGGGCTAGGCCCGCTGGGACCAGGAGAGCAAGAAAACAATTCTATTTAAATTCCCGGCAGCTAACTAACAGGAGGAGGAGCAAAATGGACTCAACAGTAATGCGAATGGCCATCTTAAGGATTTTATTTGGTTCAGTCAGTATAATCGGAGCGCTTTTGATGTTTTACTTTAACCGGGTAGAACATGCCCTGAAAGTGAACGCTGTAATAGGGAGCATTGGACCATTTGTTTTTCTTACAATAAGCGGAATTGGCCTTGTAGGAATTTCGGGGCAGGTTGAATTTTATAAAATAATAATGATTATAGTGGGGATTGTCCTGATTTTATTGGGCACTCGATAAAAAAGAGAAAGAGAATAAAAAACAGCAGGAGAGAGGTTTGTTCTCCTGCTGTTTATTTTTTAGGAAGGCTGAAGGAAAAAACAGCTCCCCTGTTTTTTCGGTTTTGAACACTAATTGTTTCTCCGTGGGCCACGATTATTTCCCGGGCCAGGGCAAGGCCCAATCCCCAACCCCTTCCGGACTCGGGGTTGTTTCTTTTCCCACGGAAAAAACGTTCCCAGATAAAGGGGATTTCTTCAACGGGTATTCCCGGACCGGAATCAATTATCGAAATCCAGATTTTTTCTTCTTCCCTTATTTCTATTGCAATTGTTTCCTGAGGTGGAGTAAAGGTAATGGCATTGTCCAGCAGGTTGGCCATTACAATTCGAATCAGGGAGGGGTCTCCCCCGGCGGGAATTTCGGTAGAAGGGGATCTTTTTCTTACAGTAATTTTTTTATCCTGTAGGGCCAATTTTCGGCCTGCAAGAACCTCACTAATCAATTCTTCCAGATTAAACTCCTGCCAGCGGGGTTCAATTTTCCCGGCCTTAAGGCGGGAATAATCAAGAAGTTCATTAATTAAATTGCCCAGGTTTTCTGCTTCCTCGCAGATTATTTTTGTGAAACGCTCCCTGGTTTTACTGTCTCCCGCCGTTCCATCCAGGAGAGCCTGGGCGTAACTTCGGATTGCAGTAAGGGGAGTTTTCAATTCGTGGGAAACCCCGGCAAAAAATTTTCGCTGAACCTCTTCCAGCCCATCCAGGTTGCGCAGGTTGTGCAGCAGAGCAACTATACCAATGATTTCTCCAGAATTATTCCTGATGGGAAAACTTTGAAAGAAGATGGTCAGGTTTCCCTCCAGCTCAATCAATTCGCTGTACTTATCCCTGCCCGCCAGGGCTTTATCGATTAGCTCCAGAACTTCAGGAGATGTTATCAATTCATTGATTTTTGCTCCATTGAATTCTACAGGTGTTTTATCGGGCCGGAAGAAATTGATTGCCGGCTGATTGGCAAGAATAATTATCCTGTCCCGGTTGAGTGCCAGAACCCCTTCTTCGATACTTGAAACAGTGTGGGCCAGCTTGTCCCTTTCCTGGGAGAGCTGGTTCAGCGTGTTCTGCAATTGAGAAGCCATATGGTTAAATGTTTTACTTAAGGTTCCCAGCTCATCTTTTCGGGATGACTCGATTTTTTTGGAAAAGTCACCTTCAGCAAGGGCTCTGGCAGAAAGATCCATTTCCAGAATTGGACGGGAGATACTCTTGGAAAACCAAAAGCTGAAAAATCCAGTTAGCACAACGGCAAAAATTGCCGAATTCAGGAGGTTCGTCTGGACCTGGCTGATAGTTCCCCGGACCCCTGAAATGGGATAATGGAGAAAAACTCCACCGATAACCCGCCCCCCTTTGATTACAGGGATTCCTGTAGAAAGCATCAGTGTATTGTAATAATTTTTGTTGGGAGGGTGGGAAATTATCTCGCCCTGCATGAGAATATCCATTTCTTCAGGGGAAATTCTAACGAGGCCCCTTTCCAATTGGGCTTCGGGGCGGGAACTTTTTATAATGTTACCTGTATCGTCAACTATCCAGACCCTGGTTTCTAAAGCCCTGTCCAAAAAGAAAAGCAGTTCCGAATGGTCCTGGTCGAATTCGGTAAGAATGGTTCGGGCCAGGGTGGTCAGCTCTTTGCCCGTGGAAATCTGATCATTGGAGCGGGTGGAAATAATATGGTCTTCCAGGAGAAAAGTAAAAGAAACCCCAACTAAAATTAATACTAAAAAGATCAGGGTAAGGTAAGAGAAGAATATTTTCCTGTTAATGGTGTTTAGCAATTTTCTCGCTCCCTGCCTGGCTCAAATACAAAACGGTAACCGACACCCCAGACTGTTTCCAGACGCCAGGGCTGGTTTCCCTTTGCTCGGAGCTTATCCCGAATATGTTTAATGTGAACGTCGATGTTGCGGTTATCTCCCGTATATTCATAACCCCAGATATCTTTAATTAGCTGTTCCCGGGAAAAAACAAGTCCCGGCCGACGGGCCAGGTAGGAGAGAATTTCAACCTCCCTTGGTGTCATTTCAACAGGTTTGCCCTCAAGAATAACCTGGTACTGCTCGGTGTTAATTTCCAGACCAGGAAAAGAGATTGGTTTTCCCTTTTCTTGACTGGGAGCTACACGCCTTAAAATGGCTTTGACCCGGGAGACAATTTCTACCGGGTTAAAGGGTTTTTCTACATAGTCATCTGCTCCCAGGTCCAGGCCGATTATTTTCTCATAATCCTCGGTTTTGGCGGTTAGCATCAGGACAGGGATCTGGCTATTCTTATTGCGAAGAACCCGGCAGACTTCCCAGCCGTCCATCTGGGGCAGCATAATATCAAGGATTATTAAATCAATCGGTTCCTGGTCAACTATCTCTAATGCTTTTTCCCCATTCTGGGAAGTAATTACCTGGAAACCTTCTTTCTGCATATAAAGAGAAAGGATTTCACAAACCCGGGGATCATCATCAACGATTAAAATTTTTATTCCATTGCCCATGATCAAAACTCTCCCATTTTCCAAAATATTTAATTAATTATACCATAGTTTGCAACGGAAAACAGGACTAGAAAAAATTAACGAAGTCAGCAAAATCAATGGTGTCTACCAGAAAACGGGGGATTGCCTGCAGACTGTCTTCAGGAGTAAAGGGAACATCGCCCAGTTCAAATAATAATTTGTATCCTGTTTCTTCGGCAAGCTCTCTTGCTCTTTCCGTGGTTACTCCATAAGGCCAGGCCAGGGCGAAAATTTCCTGGTCGGTCTGCAGGGCTAGGAGGTTCCTGCTGGTCACCAGGTCCTGTTTGATGCGGCAATCGTATTTTTCTCTGGTTTCTTGGGGTTGCTGCAAAATAGCTGGAGTCTGGTTTTCGGTATAATGATGAAGGTCATAAGTGTGAGAACCAACATCGATTAAACCCCCCTCATTATTCATGTAGCGAATATTATTAAAAGACATTTTATCCGAGAAAAGGATAGTTCGCTGCAGACCGGGCATATGGGAAACAATGGGGAAAATTACTGCAGGAAAATCATATTCTTTCAGAACCGGATAAGCTTTGGAAAAGAATGATAAATAGCCGTCATCAAAAGTTAGGAGAACTGATTTTTCGGGAAAACTTCCTTCCCGGTGATGCTCTTTAAACTCGGCTAAAGAAAGGACTGAAAAATCGTTTTCCTGCAAAAATTCCATTTGTTTTTTAAAATCAGCCAGGTTTGTTTCCGAGTTGCCCTCGGGTTCGCCCTCAACAATGTGGTGATAGCAAAGGATAAAAACCTCATATCCTTTAACTCCTTCCGAGAAAACCGGGCAAACTAAGAGGACAATAAGGAGAAAAGAAGCGGCGATAGCGATATTTTTTTTCATTTAAACGCCTCCTGGAAGTAAGAAAATAAAAGGGGCAGTTGCTGGGCTGCCCCTGAAAACACTAGCTGCCAAACCTTTGCTGCATCTGCCGGCGGAAAAAGCCATTTTCTCCAAGGAGAAGTTCTCGTTGGGTCATGGTTCGAAATTGTCTTTGTAGAGGTTCTCCGCCGCAGTCTTCGCAGCTCGTGTTCTGGGAGAATTCTGTAGCGGTATTGACCGGGCTGTTCTGCCTGTTGGCTGCAAAAACAAAGGCACTCAAGGAGAAAAGCAGAACCAGGCAGAGCAAAATGCTTAAAAATTTTTTATTCATTTTATCACCTCCCTGTTGGTTAATCTCAATTGAGTATAACAGGGAGGTGTTAAATGATTATTTATAATTTATTAATTTTTTATTAAGGGTTTTCGCGATTCCGGTTTAAGCAGGGTAAGCTCTGCAAAAAAGGACTACCCAAAAGCATTTTTAAGTGGTAGAATTAAAAAAAATGAGGAAAAAACAGCAGGATTGGGGATAGAAGAATGAAAAAGGTTTTTCTGGTTATTTTTTTAGCACTGGCCCTTTTAATCATTATTACCGGGGGAGTAATTTTCTGGCATGCCAACTACCTGATTGGAGAAATGGTTAATTTGCGGGTAGAGAGAAATGGCGAATTGATTGAATATTACAGTGATTTTTTGGAACAGGTGGAGCTGCAGGCTGAAGATGGAGTATCTCTCAGCGCCTGGAATTTCCACAGAGAAGATCCTCGGGCAGTAATAGTAATGCTGCATGGAATGCACGGGATGGATGCATCTTCACTCCTGGATATAGGGTTTGATTTCTATCAAGAAGGCTTCGAGGTTTTCAGCCTTGATATGCGGGCTCATGGCATGAGCAGTGGAGAGGAAATTGGGCTGGGCTATACCGAAGTCAGGGATGTAAGCGCCCTGCTGGACTGGATAAAGCAAAGAGAAAAACTTCGGGACAAGGATGTTTACCTTTTTGGTTTTTCCATGGGAGGGGCGACTGCAATTAATACAGCTGCAAAAAGGGAAGATGTCAGCGGTGTCATTAGCATAGCCTCTTTTACTTCTTATGAAGAAAATTTCCTCTATTATATGCGGAAAGAAAATTTGCCGGGAATAGTAATTGCAATGTATCGGCCGGCGATCCGTTTGAGTTTGCGCCTGAAATACGGAATTGATCCTGTAGCGAATTCTCCAATTAATAATATTTCCAGTATTTCCCCCCGCTCTGTTTTGCTAATTCACGGTGACGGTGACGACCAGATTCCGCTAGAACAGGGCAAACGTTTATTTGCAGAGGGAGGCGAAAGCGTTGACCTGTATGTAGCAGGGGGGAAAGGGCATTTTTTAATTATGGACCTGCTCCAGGAAAAAGAGACCAGGGATTTGATCCTTGAATTTTTTAATTAGGAAAATAGAGAAGCGATTTTATGGTTAAAAAATTACAGGGAAGGGATTAACGGGTTGTTTCAATCCGGTCTCTTCCCTTGTTTTTTGCCCGGTATAAAGCCTTGTCGGCGGCTTTAATAACTTCGGCTGGAGTTGGCAAAATCTCATTATCAGCCAGGCCAAAACTTGCAGTTACCTTGATTTTGTTTCCCTGGTTCCGGGGTTTTTTGCCGGGTTTTTTGCGGGGCCGCTTTTTACCCCTGACATAGAAAGGTCTCTGGATCATTTTTTCCCGGAGCTCTTTTAGGTGAGGTAGGACTTCATCCCTGCTTTGCCCCGGAAAAATAATGGCAAATTCTTCTCCTCCGAAACGGTAGGGTTTCCCGGGGCCGGAGTGTTTTTGCAAAAGAGCCGCAACAAATTTTAAAACCTGATCTCCCGTAGCATGGCCGTAACGGTCATTGACTCGCTTGAAATGATCAATATCGACCATGGCTATACTGAAGGGGCTAGGAAGTTTTAAAAAATCCTGTTGTAATGACCTGCGAGAAGGTAATCTGGTTAATTCATCGAGGTAGGCTAAGGTATAAAGATCGAACAACAAGCGGAAAAAAACAAAGGCAATTAAGGCCAGGTAAAACACCAGCCAGACTGGATCTGAAGGGGGATAAAGAAAGGGGGAAAAGGAGGCAACCCAAATTGCTCCGAGAGTAACAGAGGTAGAGTCTTTTCGAATATAACCCACGGCACAAAAACAGAAAAAACCAAATCCGGTCAGAGCCAATAACAGGTTAAATGGAGAAATATTACCAATAGCAACAAGAAGTTCAAAATAAACTTTATCCAGCCAGTCCTGGTTGGGGAAAATAAGCAGAGGAAAACCAATAATCTGGATGAGAATAATAAATATGCGGGTTTTACCCGGGGGAGAGATAATGCCCTTCTCCCTTGATATAGCAAGGAGAAAAAGGTTTCCCCAGAAAATTACGAGTAGAAAAAAAAGAAGAGGAGATTTTTGGAAATCAGGAGGGAAACCTCCCCGAAAATTTATGGTAAAAAGGGAAAGAGCAAAAAGGAGACTGAGAAAAAACCTGGATCGATCAAAAACAACTGTCAGGATTAAAGCTATTGCAAAAAGCACAAAAATTAAAAGCGAGGTATTAAAAACTGGAAAAGAGGGTAAAAGCCCTGTTGTTAAAAGGTAGTGGGCCGCAGCAATAAAAAAGAGGGGAGGGGTTATGGTTTTTACAAAGTTCTTATAATTAGCCATAGCTTGCCCCTTTCTTTCAACCAAAAAAATATGTCAGATTTATACTATCATAGTTTCCCCTGGAAAAAAAGTGAAACAGAATTTGGCCTGTTAATTTTGGGGATGGTAAAAGAAAAAAATGGGATTAAAAAAGCCTTTTTTGTGCACTTTTCCGGCTTATTCTAGTTCTCACCTTACAATATTTTTTAACAAAAATGGATTTTACTGTAGTATAATGAAGGAATTTTAGATTGTTTTGGGGAATATTAAAAAGATAATAATTCAAAATATTTCAACAATAATATGTACAAGGTTTTTTTATCTTTAATTTACTGAATATAAAGAAAAAAGAGGGGAGGAATGCCTGGGAATAAATATATTAAAAAAGAGATAGAGACTGGTTTAGGAAAAACAAAAAAGGAGGATGAGGGATGAACCAATTAAAGGGGAAAGGTCCCTGGTTATTAAGTTTTGCTTTAGTGTTGTGCCTCTTTCTGGTTTTGGGTTCGACAGCAGTGCTTGCCGATGAGGTTTTAAAGGTCAGGAATAGATTGGGTATGGACATAACAACAATGGATCCAGCTCACTATACCGGACCGGAATATGCAATTGATATGTCCGTTTTTGCCAAGCTGATGAGGTTTAAGCCGGGTTCATCGGAACTTGAACTGGACGCGGCAGAGTATGTCGAAATCAGCGACGATAACCTGATCATTGAATTCCGATTGCGGGAAGGAATTCAATTCCACCACGGTTACGGGGAAATGACGGCGGAAGACGTGAAATTTTCCTTTGAGAGAATTATAGATCCGGAAGTGAATTCTGAATATGCTGCTGACTGGGCTGTTCTGGAGGAGGTTGAAGTTACAGGCAGATATACCGGGAGAATTATTTTAAATGATACCTATGCACCGCTTTTCGTTAGCACTATTCCCTATACTCCCGGGAGCATAATCAGCAAGAAAGCCTTTGAAGAACTGGGCGATCAGTTCGCCTCCAGGCCTGTTGGTGCTGGTCCTTATCAATGGAAAGAATGGGTTCCGGGCCAGAGAATTGTCCTGGAAAGATTTGAAGATTACTTCGGAGAAAAGCCCTCTTACCGGCAAATTGAACTTTACCCAATGGTAGAATATGAGGTTGCTGAAATGGCTTTTGACAGGGGTGACCTTCATGCTACTGAGATTTCCCTTGATTCCTACGAGCGTTATAAGGCCGATCCCAATACTGAAATTCACCTTCTTTCCACTCTACGCTACCACTGGCTCGGTTTTAATCACCAGAAAGAACCCTTTAATGATATCAGGGTGAGGGAAGCAATTCGCTATGCAGTTGATGTTGATTCAGTAATTGCAGGTGCTTATGCGGGGATACCTCCCCGGAATAATACCATGCTTGCTCCGGGGATTCTCGGTTACTGGGAAGATGCTCCCCACTATGAGCAGGACCTGGATAGGGCCCGGCAGCTCCTGGCAGAAGCTGGTTTCCCCGATGGTTTGGATACCCAGATCACGGTTGATTCCACTGCTGTTCATGTTGACGCGGCGCAGATTATCCAGGATCAGCTTCGGCAGATAGGAGTTAACGCCCGAATTAACGTTGTAGAGGCCGGGGCGGGTTATGAAACCATGGGACGAGGAGATCCCGAGGGAATGCATTACCAGAGCTTCTCTGCGATCCTCGATCCTGGTTACTGGTTTGAATGGTTTACAACCGAGCAAATTGGAGCCTGGAACTACTGGAAATGGTCCAATGAGGAATTTGATGAACTGAAAGTCAGGGGTGACCTGACCATTGATCCCGAAGAAAGAGAGCAGATTTATATCCGGATGCAGGAAATAATTGATGAAGAAGTTACCTGTATTTGGATAACTAATGGTGCCAGCATATATGTTACCAAACCTGGAGTTGATCCTTCTTTTCTTGCTCACTATCCCCAGTATCATTACTGGACTGGGGAATAATTCTTTACAAAAAGGGGCAGGGTTAAACCCCTGCCCCTAATCTTTAATTTAAAAACCGGGAAGGAGATTAACATTGAACGTAGATATTTTAACCGTCAGCGGAACTCCTTACGAGAGAGGTTTGGCCCACGGAAAGACAAAAAGAGAGGAAATCGAAAATTATCTCCAGCATTTTTACTCCCTTGTGGAAAAGGACCGGACAGCCCGGGAGGCAATTCAGCACGTTAGGAAATTTGTCCCCTTTGTTGAGGATTATTCACCCTCGATCCAGGAGGAACTTCTGGGTATCGCAGAGGGTTCCCAGCGGAGATATGAGGAGATAATAATGCTCCACCTGCACGAGGAAATAGGTTGTTTTGTTCCTCACTGCACCAGTTTTGCAGTGACCGCTCCGGGAACTGTTGATAAACAGGTTTACACAGGACAGACCTGGGATATTCCCGCGGACCTCTGTATTGACGCCCACCCTTTTTTACTGAGGTCGATAAACGAGGAAGGAGAAGCTTCAATCGCCTTCACCTATGCGGGGGTAATTGCTGGAGCAGGCTTGAATTCCCACGGGATTTCTCTCAACTGGAATTCCCTGCCGCGTTTGCGGTTTGAAATTGGTGTTCCAACTTATGTAATAATTGCCGAGGTATTGAGGCAGAAAACAATAGGAAAAGCCCTGGAAGCAATATTCCGGGCCCAGCGGGCGGGATGTTTTAAGTTTATGGTCTCGGATAAAGATGAAATTTATGCAGTTGAGGCAACACCAGATGATGTTGAGATTTTTTATTCCCACAGGTTTTTGGGCCATGCCAACCATTATGAAGGACGCCATAAAGACAGGCAAGATCTGAATAAAGTCTGTAGTGAGCGGGCTGCCTCTACGATTGTCAGGCATAATCGGATGATCCGGTTTTTAAATGAAAACTGGGGGTCTGTAAATCTGGAAAAATGCCAGGAGATCCTCCGAGACCATGTCAACTACCCATTTTCCATCTGCCGTCATCCAGTAGAGGAAGCAAACCACATTACCTGTGGAGCATGGGTTGTTTTGCCCGGGAAAGGTGAGTTCTATTATTCTCCCGGCCCTCCTTGTGAGAACAGTTTCACCCGGGTAAATGTTATAGATTAATTGCAAAGGAGGATCAAACAAATGACTGGTTTTATTATTCGACGCCTCCTGGTTACCGTTATTACTGTTTTGGGAGCAATGATTTTGTTATTTGTCATTTTGCAGCTGATCCCGGGTGATTTTGCCTCGGTGGTTTTAGGGCCCCGGGCGACCCCGGATATTATCGAGAGTTTCAGGATTAAAATGGGCCTGGATCAGCCTATCTATGTTCAGCTTTTTAATTTTATTTTTAATGCCATCCAGGGTGATTTGGGGCAGGATGTTTTAAGCCACCTGCCGGTCCGAATCTTAATTTTGCAGGTTCTTCCTCATACAATAGTCCTGGCTTTAACCAGCATTGTTGTTGCTGCTTTACTGGGGATCCCCCTGGGTGCCTATGCAGCTGCTTTCAAGGGTTCATGGGTTGACAGAGTTCTGGGAGTTATTTCGATTTCTGCGATTACCATCCCCAGTTTTCTGGCCGGGCTTTTAGCTCTTTTAATTTTTTCTGTTTACCTGCAGTGGTTTCCCGCGATGGGAGCAGGTCAGTCAGGAAATATAGCCGATCAGATTTACCACCTGGTTCTTCCCGCATCAGCCCTGGCTCTGGGCTGGGTGGGCTATCTCGCCCGGATTATGCGGGCCTCCATGCTTGATGAAATGACTGAGGATTATGTACGGACTGCCCGGTCAAAAGGATTAAAAGAATCGGTTGTTGTTTTCAAGCATGCCCTGCGGGGAGCCCTGATTCCCGTAATTGCCGTAATCGGAGTTGGATTTGGTAATCTACTGGGTGGGGCAGTCTTAATTGAAATTATCTTTCACCGACCGGGACTGGGGTACCTGATCTATACCGCGATAAGGACCAGGAATTATCCGATTGTCCAGGGGGGATTGATCATTGCGGTTATCCTCTATTCCCTGGCCAACCTTTTAGCGGATCTTTCTTATGGGTCCATTGACCCCCGGGTAAGGAGTGAATAAGCCATGCGGAGAATAATTAAGAAACTCCTGGCCGAGCCTCTTGCAATAGCGGGTGTGGTAATAATTATTTTCATCCTCCTGGTGGCAATTTTTGCTCCTTTTATTGCCACCCACGATCCCCAGAGTACCTTTCCGGCAAACCGACTCCAGCCTCCTTCCAGAGATAACTGGATGGGGACGGACAACCTGGGCCGAGATACCTACAGTCGAGTGGTTTTTGGTACCAGAATTGCCCTTTTAGTCTCTCTCCTGGCGATTTCCTTTGCCACCCTCCTGGGGCTTACCTTCGGTATTATTTCGGGTTTCGCGGGGGGGAAAATTGACAGTGCTTTCTTAATCTTTTTTGATATAATTAAGTCTTTTCCCGCCCTGCTTTTAGCGATTACCATTATTGCTATAACGGGACCCAGCCTGCCGATGCTGATTATAATCATCGGCATTACCCGCTTCCCCGCCTATTCACGTCTGGTTAGAGCTCAAACCCTCAGGGTTAAAGGCCATGATTATATCCTGGCAGCAAAGGCCCTGGGGGTATCTGTTCCCAGGATAATGATAAAACACCTCCTGCCCAACGTATTAGGGCCGGTTTTCATCCAGGCTGCAATGGATATCCCCATTGTTATAACCTTTGAAGCGGGCCTAAGCTTTTTGGGACTTGGGGTGCCTCCGCCAACTCCCAGCTGGGGGTCAATTCTGCGGACAGGGTATTCCTTCCTCCGGATAGCACCGTACATGGTAATTTTCGGAGGAGCGGTTTTGATGCTGACAACGCTTGGTTTTACGTTGATGGGAGAAACCTTGCGGGACTTTCTGGATCCCAAATTGCGAAAAGTTGTTTAAAACAATTGAAAACATGAACCCCGGTTTCCTTAAAACCGGGGTTTTTAATGGCCTGAAAACTTAAATTTTAATTTCGGATTAAAAGAAAAGGGTTTTATTAAAGCAGGAGGAAAGTCAAAGGGAGAGGAAATTCTCTGGAACAAAATTATTGGAAGAAATTCGGTGTTTAAGAAATTGAAAAATACTTTTAATCCAGACAGAAAGGGGAAAAAAACATGGGAGAGGGTATTGATGAAAAGAGGATAAATTTCCTGCCGGCTGAAAAAATCAACCTGGAAAAATTTGATTGCCGGGGAAGGATCCTCGATATTGGCGGGGGAGGAGAAGGAATAATTGCCCGAAGATTCGGGGAAAGAGTGATAGCAATTGATTTGAGCCGGGAGGAACTCGAGGAAGTTCCTGTAAATAATTCCCTGCGGATTGAGATGGATGCCCGAGACCTCAAGTTTTTAGATGAAGAATTTTTAACTGTTACATCTTTTTTCTCTTTTATGTACATGACCCCCGATGACCAGAATAAAGTAATCCAGGAGATTTTCAGGGTTATGAAAGCGGATGGAGAATTTTACCTGTGGGACATTGAAATAAAACCTCACGATGGGAGAGAAAAGGATGTAATTGCCCTGGACCTCGGGGTAACAATGGATGGAGAGGAAATAAAGACCGGGTACGGTGTGTACTGGCCTGGAAAAGAACAGTCTCCCGAATCAATAGTTAAGATGGGGAAAAAAGCCGGTTTTCGAATAGTAGAAGTTGCAGAGAAAGCCAATTCATTTTTTGTGAAGATGAAGAAATAAGGCCCTTTTAGGATTTGGATATAACTAATTTGTTGGAATAAATTTGTGTAAGAACCTTAATTTAAAAAGAAAAGGAGAATTTGCAAATGAATTATTTTACTCACCTGTACTGTCCTAAATGTAGCAATACTTACGAGAAAGAAAAACCGGTAAATCTTTGCAAATGCGGTAGCCCTCTCCTGGCAGAATATGACCTGGAAAAAGCAAAGAATTTTGTTAAAGAAAGTTTACAGGGTCGGGAAAATAACATGTGGCGGTATAGGGAGCTTCTTCCAGTTGTTATTCCGGAGAATATAATCTCACTGGGTGAAGGATTTACGCCGATTTTTCCTTTTCAGCGCCTCGGGAAAATGCTGGGCCTGGAAAACCTGTTTTGTAAGGACGAGGGTCTGAATCCAACCGGTTCTTTTAAAGCCAGGGGTGCTGCAGCCGGGATTTCTCGGATCCGAGAACTGGGTATTAAAGAAATTGCCATGCCTACTGCTGGAAATGCCGGAGGAGCATGGGCTTCGTATGGGGCCCGGGCAGGGATCAAAACACATATTGCAATGCCGGTAGATGCCCCGGAAATAACCAAGACTGAATGTGTTGTTGCTGGAGCAGAAGTTTACCTGGTAAGGGGAAATATTGCCGATGCTGGAAAGATAATTGGCGAAGGGGCCAAAAAGTACGATTGGTTTGAAGTATCGACTCTCAAAGAACCTTATCGGATCGAAGGGAAAAAAACAATGGGTTTTGAGATTCTGGAGCAAATGAACTGGGATCCCCCGGATTATATATTTTACCCCACAGGCGGGGGAGTAGGTATAATTGGGATCTGGAAGGCCATCAAGGAGATGGAAGAAATAGGATGGATTGATGGGAAAAAGAAACCCAAAATGGTATCAGTTCAGGCCGAGGGTTGCGCCCCAATTGTAAGAGCGTTTGAGCAGGGAGAAAAGTTTGCAACAGAATGGTCTGAACCGGAAACAATCGCAGCAGGGATTCGGGTTCCCAAAGCCCTGGGAGATTTCCTGGTCCTAGAGGCGATAAGAGACTCAGGAGGAACAGCTCTTGCTGTTAGTGATGGGGAAATAAAAAAAGCAATTGAACAAATAGCCAGATTGGAAGGAATGTTTATCTGCCCGGAAGGTGCTGCTAATGTTGTAGCCCTGGAAAAACTTATAGACAAGGGGTGGTTAAACCCCGGGGAAAAAGTTCTTCTCCTTAATACTGGAGCGGGTATTAAATACTCCCAAATTTTAAACTATGATTTCGCTATTCTGGAAAAAAATGATAGACTCTAACAGAAAAATTCAAATCCTCTGGGGGAATTATTTCCCCCTTTTTTTTTGCCAAATAGGAATTTGAAAAGTATAACAGATGTTTTTCTTGATAAATCCAGTCCATCAATTTTTTAGGAAATAAAATTTTTAATGAGCAAAATAAAGCAAAAACATTGGCAAAACATAAAGGGAACCGAAAACTGAAAGCGAATAGGTAAATATTAAACCCACCAAACCAATCGCAGCAATAATTTTCCGAAACCTGGAAACGGGTTTCCCAAATTAAATCCAGCTTAGGAGGAGCAAAAGATATGATATCCAAATTGTCCTTTTGTAGAGGGGCTCTGCTTTTGGTTTTAAGTCTTGTTTTGTTTTTGTTTATTCAGGGTTGCGATTCCCTGACAGGTGATAGTTACAAGGTTTTTGTAGAAATTGAAGGGGAAGGGTTAGTTGAAATTTCACCGGAAACCTCTACTTACCCACCGGGAACCGAGGTTATTTTAAAGGCAGTAACTCCCCCAGATGGGGAATGGGATTTTTCCCACTGGAGTGGAGATGTTTCGAGTAAAGAAGAAGAAATAACCATAATTATTGAAAAGGATATCCTGGTAGTAGCCCATTTTAATATTATAAATGGGGCCTCTTTGGAGGGTAGTATTTCTATCCAGCATTCCTGGGCCAACTCGCCTAATTTTTCTGGAAAACAAAACACGGCTTCCAGTTCTGAAAAAATTTCAGTATCTGAGGGAGAATATAAAAGGAATGAATTAATTGTCCAGATGATGCCTTTCTCTGCCGCTGAAGAAAAGGTTAATGTTGCTAAGGCTCTGGGAGGCGCAATAAAGGGAGAAATAAAAGAACTGCAAAGATTACTTATAAGTGTCCCCGGAGATGCATTGGAGGTAATGGGCAAAGCAGAAAAATTGCCTGGAGTAATGAGTGTTCAACCCAACTATATTTATCAAACCCAGGATAAAATTCCCAACGACCCTTTCTTTTCCTACCAATGGCACTATCCCCTGGTCAGGCTTCCCCAGGCCTGGGAAAAAACTTCAGGGAGCGGAAGTATTAATATTGCCGTTTTGGATACAGGAGTTGATGGTAACCATCCTGACTTGGTGAATATTGTTCAGGGTTATAATTTTATAGATGACAATGAAGATCCCATGGATTTTCACGGGCACGGAACTCATGTAACCGGTACCATAAGGGCAGCAACAGATAATGAAAGAGGAGTTTCCGGAGTCATGTGGCAGGGCAATATTGTTCCCGTGAAGGTCTTGGGTGATAACGGTTATGGGACTACCTATAGTGTTGCCCGGGGAATTTTATATGCTGCCGATCTTCTGGAAACTCTTAAAAATCACAATCCTGCTCAGGTAATCAATATGTCATTAGGAGGTGATCCTCCTAATGACGATACGCTGGAGAAAGCTGTTAAAAAGGCCAGAGAAAATGGGACCATTCTTGTGGCCTCTGCCGGTAACAGCAATAAAAGCCAGTTGGGTTACCCGGCAGCTCTGGAAGATGTTATTTCCGTTGGTGCTGTTGCTTACAGTTCTTCAGGTCCTCCGCCCCGAGCAAGCTATTCCAATTATGGCGAAGATCTTGATATTGTTGCTCCTGGCGGTGGCAATGGTAGTGGTGTTCTTAGTACCTGTTTTACCCGAAATGGAGATAATAAAACATATGAATACGGATATATGATAGGAACCTCCATGGCTGCTCCCCATGTTTCTGGAGTGATTGGACTGATGCTTGCTTTGGGAAGCTCCGAGGGAGAGATCCGGGAAACTCTCCACAAAACAGCAATGGATTTGGGAGAGGAAGGATTTGACCCTGAATTTGGCCACGGTCTGGTTAATGCTAACTGGGCGGTCAATAGGGTTGAAAGTGTAAAGATTATTGTTGGAAAGAAACAGGGGAATACCTTCAATTACATCGCTGAAACAATAGTTTCCCTTGAGGATAAATATTTTGCGATTCCTGAGATTGTTCCTGGAGAATATAGGGTTTTTGCCTGGATTGATATTGGAAATAATGGCACTCTCGAACCTGGAGATTATTTTGCCCAATCAGAGTTAATTCATTTTGGGCCCGGGCTGGAGGTTTCGGTGGACTTGATTTTGCAGGAATTTTAGAAAATCCCATTCCGAGCACCCGTCAATTTTAAAACGGGTGCTTTTTTGTGCGACGGGCAGTCGCATTCGTTGTGGAACAACACAACAATATTGCTGAAAAGAACGGCGATTACGTTACGGTGGTAAAATGGGTCGGGAGTTCGGAAAGCAACAATCTCGGAGGTGAAAGTCTTCCCTCGGGA
>SL_8KL_010_SEDDRAFT_10000632_pt1 | contig 30875 bp, 26 predicted proteins | sample SodLakKL_010_SED_4_FD_11160 | JGI IMG/M metagenome (IMG submission 11160)
TGCTAGAGTTGCTAGAGTTGGCTTTCGCCGACGACTTATATATTTATATTTATATTTATATTTATATTTATATTTATATTTATATTTATATTTATATACTTATATATTTATACATAATTTAACATTAATTATGCTACCCACCATTATCTATTCAACATAGCGGTGCTGCTGTAGACTTAGCTATTTTAAGTTTACACTTAAATGGTATGTCTTCTATTTTAGGTTCTATTAATTTATTAGTCACCGTTGCTGGTATGCGTAGTGCCGGTATGAAAGCTAATCAAATCCCATTGTTCGTTTGGAGCATCGTGTTTACTGCGATCTTAGTAGTATTATCTGTACCTGTATTAGCAGCTGCTTTAGTAATGCTATTAACTGATCGTAACTTAAATACTGCTTACTTTTGCGAATCAGGTGATTTAGTCTTATATCAACACCTTTTCTTGACCCCTTATACTAAATATATACAAAATACAAATACAAATACAAATACAAATACAAATACAAATATAAGGCTTTTAAATATTCAAAAAACATTAATATCATCTTTTTCTAGCGTAATATTGGGATCCTCTGGGCAAAATTCAATGGTTCCCGAGGAAAATAAACTGAGTTTATTTTCCTATATTCCCTTGTCCCGAGTCCCTACGGGACGAGGTAACTATGGAGACATTATTCCCTCGAAGAATACACGCGGTGTATTCTTCTCGGTTACATGTTTTGATAATTTCAGACATGAATGGGTTAATTACCATTTAATTAAAGGCTGCTGCCCTAGCATTTTAAGGACGAGCAGACCATCTAATAATTTTTTATATTGGTTAATAGGATTTGCAGAAGGTGATGGTTCATTTGTGAAAACATCGCGTAATGAATTAAATTTTGTAATTGTGCAAGGTGAAGCTAATGTTCACATTCTTTATAAGATACAACAAACTTTAGGTTTTGGACAGGTTTTAAAACAAAATGAACGCGTATATCGCTATATAGTACGGAGAAAAGTTGAGCTTATGCTAATTATTCTTTTATTTAATGGTAATATAGTGTTACCATCTCGTAAAGCACAATTTGCAATATTTTTACAAACTTATAACATACGTCCTTTTTCATTTAATATACCCTATTCCAATAATAAAAATATGCCAAGTCTTTATAATACTTGGTTTTTAGGTTTTGTTGAAGCGGAAGGTTGTTTTACTATTAGTTTATTATCTAATTCAAATTCTTTTCGCACAAGATTTATAGTAGCTCAAAAAGGTGATATTAATTTACCTGTATTAAGTACTTTAGCCGTTATTTTTCAATGTGGTGTTGTATCAGGACATCATCAGAAAGATAACTATCAATATATAGTGTCAGGTTTACGAAATGTAGTTAAAATTTATGATTATTTCGATAAGTATATAGATGAATTTTTAGGTATAAAGAAAATTTCTTATCTTAAATTTAAAGCTCTTAATTCTGAGCTTTACAATGGTTCACATCTTTTACCTCAAAAAAGACCTTTATTAATAAAATTAAGTCAAGAAATTAATTCAATTAGTCGGAAAGCTAAGTAAATTAACTGGGGCCCACGCGCTCTGCGCGCGGGTATATCGAATAAAATAGCAGATTTTATTCGATATCTATCCGTTTTTCACAGACTTTTGCGACGTAATCACCAAAGTTCTCCGGGCAAACCCCGAGGGGAGCAGAGGAAAACGCGGAAATTGTTTTGTATATTGTATATTGTAAACTGTAATGTATTTCATTATTTATATTTAGGAATTACCAGGAAAACAGGAGTAGTTTACATTTATCAATGAATCATAAATGTATATTATTATTTAAGTAGGTGTTACGGACAAAATACTGAAGGTGTTACGGACAAAATACTGAAGGTGTTTTGTCCGGCTATTTTATATTTCNAAAACTTAAATAATAAAACACTGTCTATAAACTGTTAGGAGCCGCTTTGCTACGAGTAGAAAAATAAACACGCGTCGAAGCCCTTTGAGCNGCTTCGCCACATACTCGTTAATTTTAGGTCCGTTTGAATTAAACAATATTCGATTTTCAGTTTATATAAGCGTTACTATAATCCTAGTCCCAACATTTTATTTATTATAATGTTGTCGATACCGACAGGTGTCGATATTTTTAGGGCGATGCTTCTGCAAACGGTTAATATTTCCTAATATTTTAAAGACCGTCGGGTTAATATGATTATATAATTAATTCGCTACAGACTAGGTCAGAGGTGGGTGAGTTTTAGTTATGTCGAATAAAATATTTTATTTTATTCGACATCTCTGCGTTTTTTTGAAAAACACGGAGATTATTATTTGTTGTTATAATAATCTAAAGTCTTGCTTTATGTATAGTCGAAACTCTTTAATATTATAATTTATCGAAGCGCCACTGGCCCCTATAACGCCGCACGACGTCGTCGCGCGGGTTAAGGAAAATAAACGACGCGCGCGCCAGTGGCGCGCGCGGTTTATTTTCGGAGGAAAATAAACTTTCATTTATTTTCCGAGAAGAATACACTAAAGTGTATTTTTCTCGGGGAGTGCGTCAAGATAGTTAATATTAATATGTTACTTTTTGTCACATGATTTATAAGTTGGATACTTATAAAGTAGAGTTAGGGTTCTTTGGTCTTTTTTGGATGGCCGTACACTTAATAAAAAAGGTGTATTATTATAGCACTGTATGCTGGAACTTTACATTGATTTGTATTGAATCAGCAAGAAATGGCTTTAATAAATAATTTTATTAAAGTTAGATCTTCAGAGACTGAATGCGCTAGAGTAATAAACCGCTCACACAAGAAACAAGTCTAAATTGATTGTCGGAAAATAAACCGTGCGCGCCACTGGCGCGCGCGTCGTTTATTTTCCTCAGCCCACGCGCCAGCGGCGCGCGGCGCCACGTATTTTAGTTAATAGATAAGTTTTATTCAAAGTTTATTACTCAAGATATAGTCCAACTTCTTTTAAATAAAGGGAGAACGCACCCAGAAGTTTTGTATTTAGACTGTTTAAATACTCCATTATATGCTGGAATAGTAATTTTCAGCATTAAGATATTTTCAGATATTACATCTAAAGATATTAAATGTATAGTTTATAGTTTAAACTATAATAGAAAAATTCCATTAACCTCAACTGATTGAGGAGAATACCTAGCAGGTTTATTTGAAGGTGACGGCTATTTTCATTGTAAGAGTGGCATTTCAATAACGTTTCATATTAGAGAAGAATCCCACGCTAAGCGCTTACCCACATTGTTAGGTTTTGGTTATGTTAAACCAGTTAAAGGGAAAAACGCATGTATGTGGTACATTCATGATAAGGATGGCGTAAAGCGATTTTTAAACCTCATTAATGGTAATTTATATACACCTTACAAGCTTGAACAGATTTCAAAATATGGGTCTGAAAGATTAACGATTAATAAGTTAAATATAAATTTAAATACTACATTGTCCTCAAAGCTTATTAATGAAGGCTGGTGGTTATGCGGTTTTACTAAAGCAGATGGTTCTTTTGTAATTCAAATACCAGAAAAACGTAATCAGGTTAGATTATTATTTAAGTTTGGCAATAGTCAAAAAGATAAAGTTACTCTAAATGCATTATTTTTATATTTTGGCGGTACTGTATTTGAACGTTTACATAGAAATGGTTTAGTTTCTTTTTATGGGTCTTCTCCTTATAGTTTAAGAGGTATGTTTTCAGTGTATTGTTATTTTAATAATTACCTTCTTCAAAGCGGTAAGTATACTGATTTTTTAATTTGGCGTCAATGCTATATGATTATCCTTAAAAATTATCATATAACACCTTTTTTAATTTGGTGTCAATGCTATATGATTATCCTTGAAAATTATCATATAACACCATTAGGACGTAAGCTTTGTCTAGATTTACGTGACAAACTTAAGAAATTACGTAGTAACAGCCCTTTGTAAAGTTTAATTTACTGCCCGCAGGGGCCCCGGAAAGGGCCCCCCCAGGCGCAGTAATGCGAATATTCTTCACACAGGGCAAAGTGGGAACTAAAGTAAGTCGCCTCGTAAATGGCTATTAATTCTATTTATTCTATTTATTCTATTTATTCTATTTATTCTATTTATTATACAAAGTTGGAGATTAAAAAACTAAACATCAAATTAAAGGCTTCTATACTTCACTATATACTGGAACAACTATTTTAATTTTTTATAGTAAACCAGCAGAATATACGCGTTTTTATCGTCCCTTCGCCGGTTCCTGCAGCGCGCCGCAGGACCAGGATGTAATCCTGGAGGCACTTCCCCCGATGGAACTGGTTCCCTCCGGGCTTTGCCCGTCGGGGGTTTTTCGAGCCCCCTCGCCGGTTCCTGCGGCACGCCGCAGGACCAGGATTCCATCCTGGAGGCGCCTCCCCGATGGAACTGGTTCCCTTGTCCCTACAGGACTTGGGGGTTTTGCGACGTAGTCGCAAAAGACGGCGGGGCAAGGGGAGCATCGTAGTCGCAAAAGACGGCGGGTAAGGACGAGAAACACATCGGGCTTTGCCCAGCCCCTACAGGGGGGGGACCTGAAAAAACGCGGAGATATCGAATAAAATCTTCGATTTTATTCGATATTATTTAAATATTCTCAGAGACTACACGTGAAGATATTAAAAAATATACTCGTATATAGCTTTAATGGTGGCTCGTTTAAAGAAAATGGTAGGATGTTCCCCCTTTCCCTCCCTGGAGAGATGGTTCGTAGAGGCGAGCTCTAATCCTGCCTGTCCCTGTAAGGGAAAAGGCAAAGAAACGACGCACGCGGCAACAGCGCGTGCGGTTTATTTTCCATCTTAACTTCAATTCTTATAATTGAACAGATGGCTATTTATTCTTTATTCTATTAAAGCTATAACGAAACAAAAATTAGCCCTTTACATGGCGGTAATATTTTATTTTTTAATATAAGATATAGTCCAAACTATTGAAAAATCAATAGAATGTATATACGGGCATTCATTTGGAAATATTGGTTTCCTCCCGCTTCCTTTGGAAGCCCGCATATATACAATTAATATAATTGCTATATTTTGATTTTACCAGCTTTTGGTATCGTTAGTCATGTAGTTAGTTTCTTTAGTCAAAAACCAGTATTCGGTATTACCGGTATGATTGCAGCTATGGGTGCAATTACTACTCTTGGTTTCATTGTATGGGCCCATCACATATTAATTTTAATTTTAATTTTAATTTTAAATTTATGTTTAACTGTATACACAACTTATTCTATTGATTCTATTGATTCTTTTAATTCTTTCAAATATTTTAATTTTATTGATTCTATTAATTATTTAAATTATTGTCTTGCGTATTCACAGTACAATGCAAAGTCAGAGGTAGAACTCAAACTATAACAAGAAATATTAACAAACAGTTTATTAATTGGTTTGTAGGATTTTCTGAAGGTGACGGAGGTTTTTATTATAGTAATAATGGTGGTAATGAACGTCTATTTTTTAAAATATGTCAAAAAGATAGAACTGTATTAGACTATATACAGTCTAATTTAAATTTAGGCAGTATTATTTAGCCAAGTGATTGTTATTATACTTATACTGTAAGTTCTCGTCCAGAAATTTTAATCTTATTTCAATTATTTAATGGTTGTCTTTTATTAGATAAGACTAATAAACGTTTTGTAGAATTATGCCCGCGCACTCCGCGCCGGCTNTTGCGTCTACGACGCAAAAGCCGGCTAAAAACCTTTTCTTGATTATATGTGTTTAGTATTAAATGTGGGTAGAGTTGAGCGTAAATCGAATAGCGGATTAGTCTTTTCAAGTTTTAAAGATGCTTGGGGATTTAAAGTGGATAGTTTACAAGATAGTATTATTTCAAATAAATATTTTAATAAGTATCCGCTTCATACTGTAAAAGCTTCAACACGTTACACACATTGGGAACAGGTATTAGAATGGCAATTATAAGGTCTTAACGTAGTTAGAGCCAATCTACCTAAGATTAAAGAGTTTCAAAGAATCAATAGGCGCCGCGCGACATTNTCGCGCGGCTAAGGAAAATAAACCGCGCGCGAAGTTTATTTTCCGACTTATGATCTTAACAACAATATATACACTAGTCGAAAGACAAACGAAGTTTATTTTCCGACTTATTATCTTAACAATAATATATACACCAGTCGAAAGATAAACGAAGTTTATTTTATTTAGCGGTGCCTTTTTGTTTATTATTGTAAACAATTAAATTTAAATTATATATATTTAAGATTAAATAGGTGGTATATACACTAATTGTATATAACAATCGAGATAAATTCAAGAAAATTAGAAATCTTTTTAATTAACAGGTTATAAAGATTTGAAGCTATATCTTATTTATTCATAAGGTTTAGTTCAACGACTAGTATCTCGACAAGTATTTTTATTGTACTTGATGACATAGTCTGATCTGAAAAAGTAATTTTCAGTTAACATTAATGCACATGTTTACCGTTGGTTTAGATTTAGATACTATTGCATACTTTACATCTGCAACAATGATTATCGCCGTACCAACTGGTATGAAAATTTTCAGTTGGTTAGCCACAATTTACTCAGGTCGTACTTGGTTTGCTACCCCTATGCTATTCGCTTTAGGTTTTATTGCATTATTTACCATGGGTGGAGTAACTGGTGTAATTTTAGCAAATGCAGGTGTTGACTTACTAGTACATGATACATACTATACTTTATCGTTTAGCGCATTATATTGTACAATAATAGTAACGAACCGTTACTATTCTAATTATATACATGATATAAACTATATAGAACCTTTTTTTGTTGGTTTTTTTGTTGGTTTATTTGATGGTTTTTTTGTTGGTTTATTTGATGGTTTATTTGATGGAGATGGAAGTATTCAAGTAAATCATTGGAAAAGAGTCAATCTTCAATATAGATTGGTAATAAAATTAGTCGCCCGCGCGCCGTCGGCGCGCGGGCTCAGGAAAAGAAACACGCGACCGCGTGTTTCTTTTCCGACTAATAAGATTTATAATCTTTTAATGCTATAACATATTCAATTATTTATTGGAGGTAAAGTTAGAGTCTCATCAGATCTAGAAGATGTATTATGGATTGTTGATAATGAAGTAGATGTTCAGCGTATACTTCTTATTTTCAACCATTACTCTTTATTAACAAGTAAAAGAACACTATAATTAAAGTTTATGCGCCATTGCTTGGCAGGCGGAATTATCGAAGCCGGTGGCTCTGTTGGCGGTGGTAATAATATTAAACTATATTTTGACGAACGTGATTCTAGATATGATGATAAACCTAATATAATATCTTTAAAGTCTAATATTGATTTATTAAGTTTACTGGCGTATAAAGCTTGGTTATCAGGATTTATAGAGGCGGAAGGCTATTTTTCAGTGAGAAAACCTCCACATTCTGATGTAAGCTCTTTTTTCTATAGGTTAAAAATACGATAAATATTTAATTAAATCAATTAAGTCTTATTTTAAAGCCGAAAATATAATAAGGACACGGGGCCCGCGCGCGGGCTTCTCCAAATTTTTATTTTTTAGAAATTTATCGACAAGAAACTCTTATTTCTATATATAATCATATTCATTTATATCCTTTATTAGGTTATAAATGTTCTCAAGCTTTATTCTTTTATACACATGTTTTCAATATTTTATTTATCAAAGAACTGTTCATATATTGTGTTAAACGATTAATCTACGCTGTGTCGCTGCGTCACTATAACGGGGAAATTCTTATTATAAAGATAAGCGAATCCCGTGGAAACGTTAATAACTAATTAGTTAACGGCTCCTTAGAGACTATGCGTGACCGCTTGATGGATTTTATATCCTAATATTCTAACCTCCTCAGCTTTCGGCTAAATAGGTGGGCGGGGTCGGCAAGCAAGATATAGTCCAAACCTTATTGTAAGATAAGGTATTATTGACCTACTATGTAGTTGCTTATTTGAATTTGGGCCTGATTGATTATAGCAATAATCAGAATTTTGGTTATATGCTGGAAAGTTATGTTATTAGTAAACAATCAGCAGGAATTAATTCATTCAGATTTAGTTCCTCAGAGACTAAACGCCAAAAAAACAATAATATCAATAATCTTTATAATGAAAATTATATATTTAGGGCCTATTTAGCTGGTGTTCTAGATAACGATGGTAATTTTAATATACGAAATCTAAACAATTGTCGAGTATTAAAAGCTATTAGGTTGAAGATGCATAATCGAGACATTAATATATTAAATCATATACATACTAATTTAAATATTGAAAGGGTAATCCCGGTACCAAACACTGAATATAGTATATATATCGCTTCAACTAAATGGGAAATGTCAATTATTGTTAATTGAATTAATGGTATGATGCGTTTAAAGGTTCCTTCATTTAAATTCGCTTGTGAGTTTTTAGGTATTAAGTTCATAGAAGCAAACTATAGATTAAAACCCTTTTATTCTTATTTTACTGGTTTAGTGGATACTGATGGTTCTATTGTATTTAATTATAACAGTAATAGAATTGAATACGTTATTGAAGTTAATAACAACGAGTATTCAATTAAACTATGTTTAGATGATTTGATTCCGGGTCAAAATCCTTATAAGTTAATTAAACTTAAAAGTTTAAGTCAAGGTGGACCTAAAATGCATAACTCTATATTATGGCGTTATCAAAATGTAAGTGCTATGATCCCTTTATATAATTATTTTAGTAAGTTTAGGTTATACTCTGATTTAAAATATCATAGAATTATGGCGCCGCGCGCTGCTGGCGCGCGGGCTAAGAAAAATAAACCGCGCGTGCGGTTTATTTTCCGACTAATTAATGAATTTATAAGCGTTCGTCGCTATCATAGTTATTATAAACATACATATGAATTTAAGTTATATGCTAAGTTTGTCTTAAAATTTATTAAATATTTAAACCCTCGCTGGACAGACACACCTTTTATTAAAAAACATAATTTAATTGAGTTTGCCCGCGCGCCGGGTTATTTGACGAAGTCAAATAACCCGGTCTTGCTAAAGTCGGAAAATAAACACGCGTGTTTATTTTCCTTAGCCGCGCGCCGGTGGCGCGCGGCGCCAAGACCAGAGGCGCCTTCCTGATGGAACTGGTTCCCTCGAAGAATACACGCAGTGTATTCTTCTTGGGGCTTTTGCGTCTACGACGCAAAAGCCGGCGCAGAGCGCGCGGGCCCCATAAATAATTAATCTAATAAACTTTTAAAGGGAGTCTTATAGAGATCTCCCGAGAAGAATACACGAAGTGTATTCTTCTCGGGACCATGCCCCCTCGGGGCGAGGGGACCATCCTACTATTTATTTATAATATAGCTTTTTACAATGTTTTTACTATACCGCTCTCGGAGGGAGGCGGTTTTGTAAAACCGCCTCCCCGTAAGGGACCTCAAATATGTTTATTTTATATTGTTATTTTATATTGTTGTTTTATGTTATAGTCCATGATCTTTTAAAGAGGTCAATGCATTTCCATTACGTTTTAAGTATGGGTGCTGTATTTGGTATTTTTGCTGGTTTATATTTCTGGTTAAGTTTAATGACCGGTTTAAGTTATAATGAAGCACGTGGTCAGCTTCACTTTTACTTATTGTTCATCGGTGTAAACCTAACATTTTTTCCAATGCATCTTTTAGGTTAAGCATTTTATTGAGGCCTAAGAAAAAATTTAACTATATGCTGGAACCCTTTAAGATAATAAAATATCAAATTAAAGATAATCAGCAGGAAATTATTTAATAAATTCCTCAGAGACTACACGTTGAACTATTTTTATTAATATTATATATCGATAAAATATTATATATCGATAAAGTATTATATATTGATAAAGTAGAAGATATAGTCCAGATTTTATTTAAATAACACGGCCTTTAGCTGCTAAGTCGGCCAAAGAAAATACACTTCGTGTATTTTACTCCGCCGCGCCTTATTATTTTTTATTTTTATTGTGCCCGCGCGCTCTGTGCGCGGGCACCATAAAATCGCTCGCAGGTGCCCCACGTAGAGTGTTTGATCATCCAGACAGCTTTGCCGGCTGGAATGCTTTAGCCTCTTACGGTTCTATTATTTCTTTCTTATCTGTATTATTATTAGCTGGTCCAACTGCTTTAGTTCCACAACATAAAGATACTGTAACACCATCTACTTCTTCTAGTTTAGAATGGTTATTACCAGCTACTCCAGCTAATCATACATTTAATCAATTACCAGTTTTAAGAACTACAATTGTTCAATAAATTACCAACGGCGAAGCCGCCTTAGCGGCCGGAGAAAAATACACGAAGTGTATTTTCCTCCGCCGCGCTTTTCATTTTAATCAAATATATAGAATACATGAGTGAGAATCATGCAACACCGGGTTTTTCGCCGTTAAGAAGAATACGCCGCGTGTATTCTTCGCCGGCTTTTGCGTCTACAACACAAAAGCCCCTCGTCCCGTAGGGACGAGGGAACCAGTTTCATCGGGGGTTTTGCGTCTACAACGCAAAAGCCGGCGCGGAGCGCGCGGGCCCCGTGTATTAAAAAAAAATAAATGTTTTGGTATTCTTTAATTGAATTAGATTTTTTAATAAGTTTAATTATCGTAATTGTATATGGACTATTTAGTTTAAGATGTAAAAATATTAATTTAACTGATGTTTATTTTATTAGTCGTTTACTACCTATTGCATTAACAATTGGTTTTTATATTGAAAGTTGTTCTTCAACATTTAATCCTTCAATAGATTTATTAGTAGCAATACTAACAAGTGTAGTAATGGGTAGTTTTAGAAATTTTGAATCAATATTATTGTTATTATTAGCATTTACAGGTAATATTTTTATGCTACATAGTATTGATTTTTTAACATTTTTTATTACTCTAGAAGCACAAAACTTTTGTTTTTTTGTTTTATGTGCTTTAATGTCTAGTAAAATTTCTTCTAGTTTTAATGTTGAAGCTTCTATTAAATTTTTTGTTTTAAGTGCTTTTACTACAGGTGTTTTATTATACTGGTTTAGTTATATTTATTTAACTACAGGTTGTACTACATTCAGTTTAATTAATAATTTTGAATATGTTAATACATCACGTGATATAATTGCGGGCGTAAGTGGGGAAACTTCCTTTTTAACCTCTAACCATACCAACTCTACTGGCGGCGAAGCCGCCTTAGCGGCCTCCGGCCGCGCGTCCTATTTCTCTTACTTTGTATTATGTGCTTTATTATTTAAATTAGGTGCAGCACCTTTACATTTGTGGGTTACTCACATTTATAGTGGCGTTAAACGTAATTTATTATTATATATTAGTACAATTCCAAAACTCAGTTTATTTGGTTTTTGGTTTTCTAATTTTCAAACTACTATCTCTTATTCTAGTGTTTTACTTTTCTCTCTAGGTTCTCTAATTTTAGGTTCTTTTAGTGCTTATAATCAACCTGCCTTACGTTCATTATTTGCATATAGTACAATTAACGAGATGGGTTTAATGTTATTAGCTGTTGAATCAGCGGGCGAATATTCATTATTTCAACATTTAGGTTTATATATTATTAGTCAATTTTTATTATGGAATTTACATGATAAAAACCTATTCTCTGTCGTTTCTTTAACTTTAGCTGGCTTACCACCCTTAGCAGGTTTTTTTGGTAAAGCTTTTATTTTTTGGCATGCCTCTACTGTTGGATTATTTACTACTTTAATTGTTGCTTTAATTTGTACCGTTGTATCTCTTGTTTACTATTTAAGAATTATTCGTCTATTTTGGAATTCTTCCGTTGCCATCAGTTTACGTTTCTTAAATTATACTGGTAGTTGTTCAATTAGACGTGCTGCTACTATTATTCCTACTAGAAATATTTATAGCATGGAAACACGTGTAGTATTAACTTCTGTTTGCGTTGTTTTACTATTCTATTTACCAATCTTCGTTATTAAGCCTTTTGTGTGCTTTGCATAAATTAATATAATATTACTTTCGAATAAAATCAAAGACTTTATTCGAGATTCGACGGCCGGAAAGAATACATAAAGTGTATTCTTCGAGAGAGCGATGCCCTTGAGAGGCGAGAAGACCAGAGAAAATACACTTAGTGTATTTTCTCTGGGAACCTGAGGCCTAGCGCGTTTTTTGCCGGCTTTTTTAACGTAGTTTCAAAAGCCTACTCCGGGCTTTGCCCACCAGAGATGCGCCTCTGGTCTTGTAAAGTCGGAAAATAAACACGCGTGTTTATTTTCCTTAGCCGCGCGTGTTTATTTTCCTTAGCCGCGTGCTGGTGGCGCGCGGCGACAAGACCGGGTTGTTTTGACGAAGTCAAATAAGCCGGCGAAGGGACATAGTCCCTGACCGCTTCGTCCCAAATAACTTTTTGCTATTTTACCTCATTAAATCAAGCTTTCGCTATGATGTTTAGCGTAGTCGAATTGTCTTAATGTAATAGTGAGTCATGTGAATTCCGAATAAATGCGTTTTCAACACAAATTAGGACCTTTAAAAGTTCTCAATCAACATTTAGTACAATACCCTACCCCAATTAATTTAAGTTATGCTTATAATTTTGGTAGTTTAGCTGGTGTTGTTTTATTCAGTCAAATTATTACAGGTATTTTACTTGCAATGCACTATACCGCACATGTAGACTTAGCGTTTAACAGTGTTGTTCATTTAATGAATGATGTACCATCCGGTATGATTTTACGTTATGGTCATGCAAACGGTGCTAGTTTATTTTTCGTAGTTGTGTATATTCACATTTTACGTGGTGTTTATTATTCTAGTGGTAACCAACCTAGAGAAATGGTTTGGATTACAGGCGTAATTATCCTATTAGCTATGGTTGTAACCGCCTTCATTGGTTATTTTTATAGCCAAAAATGGATATCTAATAACGCAATTATATTCTTAGTTGATTTTAACCCTGAAAAACCTTTTATATGGACTAAAAACCTTATGATTGACACCTGCGCGCCAATGGCGCGCGAGCTGAGGGAAATAAACCAAGTTTATTTCCCGGCATGGGCTAATTCCTTTAATTCTTTTAATTCTTTTAATTCTTTTAATTCTTTTAATTCTTTTAATTCTTTTAATTCTTTTAATTCTTTTAAATTTATAATAATGGATGTTAATTATATTAACTATCTTAGTATATGGTCGGTCCCTGAGGAAAATATACGAAGTGTATTCTTCCTGGCATGTGATGCATGTTATATTACATTACCTGGACCAATTACTTTAAACACAAAAAATCATAACAAAATTAATATTACTCCAGTAAAGTCTTATTATAATTTACATTTAATTTCAACTCAATTAAATATTCAAAAAGAAAATAAGCAAAAAGCTGGTGTATATATTGTTGTGAATAACATTAATGGTAATTTTTATGTTGGTAGTGCTAGTAGTAATCGTATTAATACGCGTTTCCGTAATCATTGTATTCATTTAAAAAGTTCAAACAAGCCGTTACTTCGTGCGATTAATAAATACGGTATTCAAAACTTTTCATTTCATATTATTGAATATTTTAATGGTTTTGTAAAGAAAGAGAACTTAAAACTTAATCACTTAAAGTTATTAGAAAAGGAATCTTTCTTTATTTCTCATCTAAAACCTATTTATAACATTTTAACTTATGCGGGTTCTTCACTTGGATTTAAACACACTGATGAAACGTGTCATAAAATGCAAATTAATTCTGCACAAGAACGCAAAAATCAAATTGGAAATTTCAATAAGGGTAAAACGTTAACAAAAGATATGAGGGATAAACTAAAATTAAAAGCTAAGGAGCGTTTTTCGGATGTAAACTTTAAAAAGGAATTTTTGTTAAAGAACAAAGATAATTTATTTAAAGGTAAAAACGTTATTTTGTTTAATGCTGCAGGTGACATTTTATCTAGATATACATCTATTCAACAAGTTAGTCAAGTTTTTTCTTGCAATCGTAAAACCGTCCGTAAATATTTAAAAAGTGGTAAACTGTTTAAAGAATTAGGAGTCTTAAAAACGGATTAGTAATATAGTCCCTCGAGGAATATACGATGTGTATTCTTCGAGGAAACCATTGGGGCGAGGGAACCAGTCCATCCTGGTTCCCTCTAGGCTTTACCCATCGGTTAGAGGAATAGTTATACACCTAAGTTTATTTTGTTGTATAAGCACGTTCGATAAAAGTGAAGTAAGGGTATATTAAGATATTTAGATTAGCGATTTTGTTTTATATTCATAGTAAATTTAATAAAAAATTAATAGGATGTGGAAAAATACACTACGTTTATCTTTTCCTAATAACACTTTTTCGTAGAAAAAGTGTTGTTCTCACAAAAACTTGAAAAGTTTTTGTGAGAAGGGAAATAAACAAGGTTTATTTCTCGACTCCCCCTCGCCCCCCCTGGGGCAAGGCTCGTAGGGGTCACCTCTACGAGGCATCCTAGACTTGGCGTCCTATACGATGTCCGTGCCTCTGGTCTTGGCGCCGCGCGCCGGTAGCGCGCGGCTAAGGAAAATAAACACACGTGTTTATTTTCCGACTTTGCAAGACCGGGTTATTTGACGAAGTCAAATAAGCCGAGAAGAATACACGAAGTGTATTCTTCTCGGGAACCATCGGGCGCCCAGTAATTTGCGATGTCGATGTTTACGGTTAAAAAGGTTTGTTTCAATCTATAGACCGTCGGTTCTATGCAGTTCATTATATTTTTAAAGATTATAATGGATATGGGCCGCTACAGACTAGTTCATCGATGGGTGTTTTTTTACTTAAATTTTAGAAGATGGATATCTCACCCTGCCTCCGAGAAGAATACACTAAGTGTATTCTTCTCGGGGACCATTCTTGCTTTGCAAGACCGGGTTATTTGACGAAGTCAAATAAGATGGTCGGGGCCCGCGCGCAGAGCGCGCAGGCACTGGTATCTATTGTATACTTCTATTATAAATGTAAGTAATTAAATGCTTAATGTATAGTCGGAATATCCCTTTTATTAATTAATAAAAGTTCAAGGCTTCTTCAAGAAGCACAGGTTCATATAATACGAAACAATATAATGCCGGCGGCTTCGCCGCTTTAGCGGCCGGAGGCCGCGCTATATAATGGTTATATGAAGGATATTTGTACGTGCTTCCTTGGGGTCCGCTTATGAATGGCCCAACATGTAGTTTATATATAGTGTATAACTTATTATTGCCAACTATTGGATAAACCTTAGGTTTATCCTCATGTTTTAAAGTTAAGTACAATATTAATACAAATATGATTGATGCAGGCGTAACTAAACAAAGATGGTCTCCTCGGAAAATACACGAAGTATATTCTTCTCGGAAAATATACGAAGTATATTCTTCTCGGAAAATACACGAAGTATATTCTTCTCGGAAAATCAACAAAGTTGATTTTCCTTAACCCACGCGTCTACGGCGCGTGGCGCCATTACACATTTTAAACTTGTTTTAGGGGGCTTCGCCCCCGGTGGAAGCAATTAGATGATACTTTACGTAAGCTTGTAGTTTCGCACACTTATCCAAATATGAGGATTTACTCGCTTCGAGGGTCTATTATTTCCGAGAAGAATACACTGCGTTTATACTCCTAGGTCCCATTATCCTGAGGAGACTCGGGAAAACTAAAGGTTTGTCCGCCTTTTATAGAGTTTGGTTGTAATAAGTAGGTACACAAAGTGTACCTATGCGCGACCAGCGCACTATCACTATATTTGCATAGTTCATATATAATGCCTAGCCTTAATATTAAAAAATGGACGAGCGCGACTTACGAGCCGAAATAAGAAAAAACCGTCCGGTTTTTCTTAGCGAAATAAGCTATGTTTATTTTGCGACTCGTGGTTATTCGACGTAGTCGAGTAAGACGCCGCGGTTGACCTATATTATAAACTTGTACAAGAAAGCTAGTGATACATATAAGTTTGTCTAAGTGCGCGTAAACGTGCTGCTGATATAATATGAAATTTTTAATATTATATCTATATATGAGCAACAACAGTGAAAACGGTTAATAAATGATTAAAATCGGCGGTTGAACGAAAATAAACAATGACACTTTTTCGTAGAAAAAGTGTCGTTCTCACAAAAACTCGAAGAGTTTTTGTGATAAAGTTTAATTTTCACCGCCGTGTCATTAAAAATTTAATATTTTATACTTCAAAATCTTACAAATTTAATATTTTAGAATTCAAAGACCGTCAGACATGTACATGAGCTGCTACTGACTAGAAATAATATTATTAATAATATTATTAATAATATTAAGCACTGTTGGGTATCTGAAAATGATGCTTAATGTATAGTCGATAGTATATTCAATTGAATATATTTTGCAAATGAGCTTCTGGGGTTTCTTAATATGGTGCCCAATATGTATAAAATTAAATTTAATAACAGTGTAATGTCTATCTTGCCCTTGGCTGCTCGAGGCTTCGAGGAAACCATGCCCTTCATGGTTTCCTAGGATAATACACGGAGTGTATTATCCTTAGCCCGTGCGCCTATGGCGCGCGTCACCTTGCCCGTACAATATATAAAGAAGTTTTATAGTTGCGTAATCGAGATTGTTTATGTGGGTTAATTAAATATAATGATTAATTATATTTTTTATTCTGTACATTGTTTATTATAGCTGTAAATCTGCTCATAGTGAGACATACGAGTAAAATATTCAATGTGGTTGAATATTTTACTCGGAGGTAAGGGTCGCGTGGTACCACACTTAGATTTATTTACATAGTATATGTTATGATATAAGAAAAGATTTTATCAGATTGCGTGGTTTCATAGCACAAACACGAAGGTATTGTGTAGGCAATCGAACCTGGCAATCTAACTTCTATAACTTGTGTAAGGAATTCTATATTAAATAATATATGCGATATTTACGAAAACGGTTCACTAAATATTAAAAACATTAAAAACCGGGGGACGTTTTATTCGTTGGCTTTTGCAACGTAGACGCAGGCTTTTGCAACGTAGACGCAAAAGCCCCCTTCGGTCTTGGCGCCGCGCGCCACTGGCGCGCGGCTAAGGAAAATAAACACGCGGCTAAGGAAAATAAACACGCGTGTTTATTTTCCGACTTTGCAAGACCGGGTTATTTAACGAAGTCAAAGAACCTGACAACCCGCGGGTCCTGTTTAATATTTTATACTTTATAGACCGTCAGTTATACACATGGCTGCTACAGACTAGAAAGTTATAATATAAATATATATTGTAATAACGTAAATAGGTATCTGAAAATGATGCTTAATGTATAGTCGAATTCTTATTTAATTAAGTTTTGGCCACTGTAATTACAAGCTTAGCCACAGTATTACCAGTTGTAGGTAAAACAGTAGTTTCTTGGTTATGGGGAGGTTTCTTAAATATTGAACATATTGAAGCTTCGGACTGCAGTGATGTAGTTTATAGTACCTTGCTTGATGCTGGAATAGGTATTTTAGATATAAGCTTAATGCTTAGTCTATACATATATAATTACTTTATGAATAATATTAACAATTCTGTTTATGAAAATTCAACGGGTATATTGAATTTATTACTCGATTCCCTCATTTTTGCGGGGCCTGGTGATGTTTTAAATTATGTATACTATATGTATTACGTAATTATAAATTGGACATTGTTATTATTGTTTCAAAATAATGTGAAAATGTTGTATATAATAACCCAATCAGCAGGTTTATTGTCTAAACAGTCTATTACAAACAACCTGGCTTTTGGTAGATTTTCTAATTGTTGTAATAAAGATAATAAGAGAATGGTCCCCATACTTCCCTCAGAAAATATACGAAGTATATTTTATTTTTCCATAGTCCCCTCGACCCGAGGGGACTCGGCCGTACGACGACGTCGCGCAACGCCATATTCTTTATTATCTTTATTATATTTATCATTTTTATCATCTTTATCATCTTTATCCAGTGGACATTTGTTAAACAATAAATCTCAGAGACTGAACGCAAGGGAACTAATGTGGTTAGTTGATTTGGTTAAGGGCGATGGTTCTTTTAGTTTACATAAAAACGGTAAATATGCAATATAAATTTGCGATTGAATTATCTAAAGTAGATATACAATTAATATATAAAATTAAAACATTTTTAGGTGTAGGTTCAATAACTGAATGTTCTAGATGTAATCCATCAGGTATAATATCTTCTTTTGCACGTTTAAAAGTGTCTAGCAAAAAGAATCTATTAAATGTAATTATACCTATTTTTACAGAATTTCCTTTTATAACACATAAATATTATGATTTTTTACATTTTCAAAACTGTTTAATCTAGAATATTCTATTTTTTGAAGATGTTCCTCTTTATTCACGTCCATCAATCAACAGGTACACATGTACACAGGATATTCTATCTTTATCTTATTTTGATAATTGGTTGGTAGGATTTATTGAAGCTGAAGGTTGTTTTTTTACTTTTCAACCTACCAAAGAAAAGTATTTAACTTTAACTTTTAGTAGGAAAATCAACGAAAGTTTATTTTCCTCCGAAAATAAACCGCGCGCGGCGACGTCGCGCGGCGCCATAGTTCAAAGTCGTAATAAGTTGATTATAGAAGCAATCAAAGAGTGTTTAAGTTTATCATCAAATCCTTACCATAATATAACTACAAATTCTTATTCTATTAATACAACAAGTACACGTGGCATTAAAAACATAATAACCTTTTTGAAAAATGCGCCTGTTAAATTAAAAGGTTATAAATTAGCACAGTATTTAAAATGGTTGCATTCTTTACGCGTTAATCCCAAATATACTAATTTTAATATACCCTTTAAATACGTATAATTTTCTGAGGGAACCAGGTTTAAAACAGCCAAACACTGCGAAGTAACCATGAAGCACGGGTCTTTATCACTTTACTTTAAACCTTATGTTTTAGATTAATCTAAAAGATAGTCCTTACACCTACCCGTTTACAACTTACACATTAGTTTAAGATACAGTCCAATCTATTATATACATTTATGGATAATACCGGCGGGATAAAGCGATGCGAGACGCTGGCGCGCGAGCGAAGTAAAATAAGCACGCGGTGAGGCCGCTTGAGCGGCCTCGCCGCGTACTTGTTTATTTCCCGAGAAGAATACACTAAGTGTATTCTTCGCGAGAACCATTAATTTATTTTCCTCCACCGAGTTCCCTCGCCTCCCCGATTCTATCGGGGAGGCGCCTCCGGTCTTGGCGCCGCGCGCCACCGGCGCGCGGCTAAGAAAAATAAACGCGCGGCTAAGGAAAATAAACAAGCGTGTTTATTTTCCGACTTTGCAAGACCGGGTTATTTGACTTAGTCAAATAACCCGACGGGGCGAGAGGACCAGGCTTTAAAAGGTATTTTTCATATAATTCGTATAAAAATAGCGTGCAGTGAGAGTCTGTAATAAATTAAATATTATTTTATTATAGATGTGACTGCCAACACATTGTTCAGCATAGATAATCCAACTTTAAATCGTTTTTATAGTTTACACTATACTTTACCTTTTATCTTAGCTGGTTTATCTATTTTCCATATTGCTGCTTTACATCAATATGGTAGTACTAACCCATTAGGTGTAAATACTCAAACTAGTACAGTGCCATTTAGTGTATATTTTGTATCAAAAGATTTATTAGGCTTATTATTCTTGTTATTTGCTTTTGCATATTTAGTTTTCTTTTATCCTGAGTTATTAGGTCATCCATTCGTAATGGCCTACATTGTTATTAAAACAATTTGTAAAATAGCACTATATGCTGGAAATTACGCTTTATTAAGCATAAAATCAGCAGAAAACCATTATTTATATTATTTTAATATATGGATAATTGAATTCTCAGAGACAACACGTGCTATTACCTTATTATCTTTAGTTATAGTTATACCGTTTAAATTTTACTTTACTTCTAATACTACTATTAATAGCCTAAATTCAAGTCATCTTATCAACCAAACTAAAGAAGAATATGATTTATTTAATTATTAGTTAGCTGGTTTAATTGATGGTGATGGCGGATTGTATTATCGAAATAGTACTAACTCTGTAACGTTTGAATTAACATTAGATTTCAAGGATAAAAGTACCCTCGAATATATGTGTAATGTTTTAGGTTACGGTCATATTCATCCTAGAACTGGTGTTAATGCTTATCGTATACGTACTGCTAAAAAAGCATGTATATTAGATTTATTACAACACGTGAATAGTAAATTATTAACACTTGATAAACAAATACAAGTATTTAATATATGCAAGAAATGGAATATTTCGTTTATTAGTTCAACTCAAGTTGAAGCTATTAATATTATACGCAATACTGCCTGGTTAAGTGGTTTTTTTGATGCTGAAGGTAGTTTAGTTATTCATAATAAAGTTACTCTTATTATAAGTATACCGCAAAAGGATCGCGCTATATTAGATTTAATTAATAGTGCTTTAGATCCAGAAAGGTGTCGCATTTATTCTAATACTAGCGATGATACTTTTAAATTAGGTATATTCAATCGTGAGGGTATTCGTTTAATATTAAAACGCTTTATTACCTTTAAGTTACACACAACTAAATAAGCAGATGTTACTCGCTTTTATCGTATGTTGGCTATGTTAAGTCAAAATTATCACTATAAAGCCAATATAAAGACCCATTCAGATAGGTATAATGAAATTATGTCATACGCTAAATGGTACAAATGCATAAATCCGAGGTCAACTGGTTGTAATCGTCGCAGTTTAGACATTTAAATTAATAGTAGTAATAGCAGTAATAGCAGTAATAGTAATAATAGCGGGGCCGAAGGCCCTTAAGGCAATGAAGCTGTCGAAAATAATAAATAAATACTTCTTTATAATTAAAGATAATTCTATAATAAGGTAAAAGAGCTTGTCCAGCAGGTTCCCTCATCTTTTAGGGGACTCAGCAGCATCCTGATAACTTGATTCCTGCTAACCCATATTCTACTCCACAACACATTATTCCTGAGTGGTATTTCCTCAATCCAGGGGTTTAATTATATTATATTGTATTATATTGTATTATATTATATTGTATTATATTGTATTATATTATATTGTATTATATTGTATTATATTGTATTATATTATATTATAATATTATATTATATAATATAAATTAAATAATTTAGTTATATGCTAGAATCCCTTTTAAAAAGAAAACTAGCAAGAAAGTTATATTAAAAAATAATTATACAGTTATAGATAGTATGGTTCTCTCGGATAATAAATTTCATGTATTTTCCTTAGCCCGCGCGATACCATCAGCTCTTCTTCAAATTATAAAAATTATCTTTTAGTATTCATCTTCAACGACTATACTCTAAACATTAAATTTAATATTTAATAATGACATAGTCTAAACTATTAAAAGATTAATAGGCGTTTTTATGCGCATATTGCATAAGCTCTGATGGCCCCATGCTCATCAAAGACAATATACGAAGTATATTTTCTTTGGTCCGCCGGCTTTAGCATCGTAGACGCTAAAGCCGGCGGTGATGTTCGAGGGCGCCTCGTATAAGTAAGTGTAATATAATATTTTGTTGGTTTTATGCTATTTTACGTAGTATTCCAAATAAAGCTATGGGTGTAATTGCAATTGCATTAACATTTGCAAGTTTAATTTCTATGCCATTCTTATCTACCGTTCATATTGGTTCTCCAAAATTCCGTGTATTATCCGAACGTCTTTATTGGGTTTTTGTTGCAGATCTTGCTTTACTTACCTGGGTAGGCGCCGCTGAGATCTTAGACTCTACTGTCTTCTTAGGTCAAGTTTGCACCGCTTTTTTATTCTTTTATTTATTATTAGCTTTCCCTTTCCTATCATGGTTAGAAAGTTATTTATATTTAAATAGTTTAAGATTATCTAGCAACAACAAACAATAATATAACGTCTACTTTAAAAATATATTATAAAATATTTTAATAAAAAAAGAATTCCCTCGGAGGATACACTTCGTGTATTTTGCCTTAGCCCGCGCGCCTGTGGCGCGCGGCGCCAAGTATAGTTTATATTATGGGTTTTCCTTTACTTTCTTCACTTGAGTCTTACTTATATTTAAATGGTATGAGACTATTTGAATCAAAAAATAGAACAGAAAATGAAAGTAGTTTAGTATTCGATTCAGCTTATAACTTTAGTGCTACAAGCGGTGCTCGTTACATGGCTACATTAAGCATTAAAAAGACTAAACGTGGAGTAAAAGTGACTCCAGTGTTTAATTCACCAACTAACGCGATCGACTAAGACCATAACTTCTTTATCGGAAAATAAACCGCATGCGCCAGTGGCGCGCGGTTTATTTTCCTACCCTAATTGTATAATTTTATTTTCCTACCCTAATTGTATAATTTTATAGAGTCGGTGGAGAAGTCGCCTTAACAACCGAAGGCCGCGTTATATAACATTTGATTTACAAGAAGCAACCTACTAAAAATAAATAAATATACTTACATTCACTAAAAATTGATTCGGATCCGGATTTAACATAAATCAAAGCTTAGAGCTTTTAAGTTTATTAAATGAGGCATATCCTCACAAAAACCCCCAATTGCTAAGTAGGAAAATAAACCGCGCGCCACTCGCGCGGTTTATTTTCCTTAATCCGCGCGACAGCGGCGCGTGGCGCCATGCCACGTCCACAAACTAATCATATTTATGAGTTATTAGTAGGTTCATTACTAGGGGACGCATGGAGTGAAAAAAAGCTCACCAACGTCTAACTGCCGTATTTGCTTTAAGCAGAGTACTGAACCAGGGAAACTAGAGTCGGCGGCGAAGCTGCCTTAGCGGCCGAAGGCCGCGTCATATAAAAAATATTCAAAGCATATTAGCTGAAGCTAAACTATGTAATAATCGTCCTATTGAAATTAAGCAGACGAACAATAGTGAGTCATATACTTTACCCACTTTAAATCCTTTAAAGAGTTATTACTACATAACTGTAATAACTTTTGCTAAGAAAGAGTTTATCTTTTTACATGAAGGTTTTTATCCAGGTCCTTTTCACAAAGGAATGCCTAAAGTTATTCCTCTTTTTATTGGAGAGTACCTAAGTCCATTAGGTTATGTCTGAACTTAGCTTTCTGACCATCCATGTTTTTCCACAGCCAGTCACCTGAACTATTACCCAGACTAGGGATAAGCTGCATAAAATTAACATCGCACAACTTGGTGGTTATAAATCATTCCCGCCAAATGTCATAATAGTTAAACGGCACACCAGCTAATCCCGTAGCTATACCAGTGTTAAATCTTTAACATTAAGGGGTATTAATTATTTTAAAGAAAATACAAACGCGCGCCTCAAAGAATACACGAAGTGTATTCTTTGAGGTTACCAGTGGCGTGAGGCGCCAGTCTTTAATAGATTATATCTATATATTATTATACACAGAAAATAAAAGAATAATTGTATTTGAAGGTAGCGGAGCGTTCTGTGTACAACAGTAAATCCTATATATTGATTAAAATTGTAGGACCTGCGCGGCGATAATTTGATGTAGTTGAATTAAACGCCGTGTAAGTCTAGGTATGTAAGTGAAAACAATAAATGTAACAGAAGTGAGTATGCACATATGAGTAACATTATTTGAAGTAAAGTTAGCATTTCTTTAAGTTAATTATATAGCCTCTCTTTTAATGTACATACAAATTATTTAACAGTTTTAACTTTATATAGTTTGTATAAAGGCGTATAAGATGCTAACACATAGCCGAAAATCCAAGGGTTAAGAAAGTTAAGTGAAACGTTTAATAATTATAAATATAAATATAAATATAAAGATGAATATGAATATAAATATCAATATAAATATAAATATCAATATAAATATCAATATCAATATCAATATAAATATAAATATCAATATAAATATGAATATAAATATAAATATGAATATAAATATAAATATAAATATGAATATAAATATTAGTTGTGTGATGCCTTCTCGGACCGAGTCAAATAACTATGATAAAATGGTGAGTAGAAAAATCTCAGGTTTTTCGCTAGTCGGAAAATAAACCCCGCGCCACTGGCGCGGGGTTTATTTTCCTTAGCCCGCGCGCTAGTAGCGCGCGGTGCCACGAGTTCCTAATATAAAAATAAATGATTAATATTGGTAAAAAATATAATGCTTTATTGTGAGACCATTTTTACAATATTTTTATGAACATTAAAAGCGAGGTGTATAGACACGGAGTCCTTTTGATAGGAGGGAAATCCTGCGAATTTCCCTAAGAAAATCCTGCGAATTTCCCTAAGAAAATATACTAAGTATATTTTCTTTGGCCCGTATTTCTTAGAATAAACATGAGGGTTTGATTCCATGCTCCGTAAGCATGCATCGATAAACGGAAGACACATGCAAGGTTTATAAAATAACCGTACAGGTGAGTATTAACGCGAGACAACTTTAAATATAAATAATAATAATAAATAATAATAAATAATAATAAATAATAATAAATAATTACGGAACTTGGAGCAAGAAAGCCATCTCCGCGTTTTTATTCTAAAAATGCGCTAGGCCTTTGGCCATCAGATATCGAATAAAATAGAAGGTTTTATTCGATATGGCGCTGCTGGCGCGCGGGTTAAGGAAAATAAACCGCGCGCGACGTCGTCGCGCTGTTGATTTTCCGATAGAATAAAATAAAGTGTGTGAGAGATAGTGGATACTAGTACAGTAATGGAAAGTTTTAAAATTGAAGCAAACTGCAGATTTATTGAATCGTACTTATTGCATTACGGATGTGCGAGTTAATAAGGGAAATATTAATTTTTTGTAGAGTTTAAATATAATCAAAACATGGGATAGTTCGCTTGCAACATTTTCTATTTTATGATTATCCCACCTCGAAAAAGCATGGTTCCCTCGAAGAATACACGCAGTGTATTCTTCTCGGAGGGAGAAGGTATTAATGTATAAAAATATACATGTGGCGAAGCCACTATAGTGCATTTAGGTTGCAGCACGTCTAGGTTTTGCATCCTCGTAATTTTGTCGATCCTCCTGACTCCCGAGGAAAATACATAAAGTGTATTATCCTCGTAATTTTGTCGATCCTCCTGACTCCCGAGGAAAATACATAAAGTGTATTATCCTCCTAACTCCCGAGGGGAATACATAAAGTGTATTCTCCTCAGGGTTTTGCTTCGTAGGTGCAAAAGCCGGTGGGGCGAGAGGATCGAGGGCAGGGCCATTACATGACACCGCGTGCCGCTGGCGCGCGGGCTAAAGAAAATAATAAGAATAAAACCACAAAATATTTTAACGTACCCTCAAAAGTACACTAAAGTTTTATACAGTTGTTTTACTGGGGCGGTAGCTTTCATTAAAGTAACGAGAGTAAACAAAGGCATGCTAAAAGTGAACTACAAAGTATTGCTTAACTGTAAGAAACACAATTCAAGCAGATGTGATATTATATTATATTATATTATAATATAATAAGCAGGTAGTAATGAACGGGTTCATTTTATTAATGAATCTATCAACGGACAAAAGGTACGCCGGGGATTAAACCAAGTTGTCCTGAAATATAAGTAATTATATTGGTGTAACCAAACAAAGAAGATTGTTCACTGCTGATAGTCTACTTGCCCTATGACATAAAAATTTATAATTTAAATTTATCAAATATAAGTCGGAAAATAAGTCGGAAAATAAACCGCGCCCGCCACGGTTTATTTTCCTTAGCCCGCGCGACGTCGTCGCGCGGTGCCATTAATCTGCGCGTCTTCTTATTCAATGACATCTTCCCAGATTACGCGGTATGCCGCGTAACCAAGTTAGGAAAATCTAAGGTTTGTACAGTTAAGCCTAGCGGGTAACCTCCCCAAGTTTGGCAAGGTTTTGCGACTACATTAATATCCTTAATCCGCCGGGTTTTGCGTCGTAGACTCAAAACCTTCGAGTCCCCGCGGGACGAGGGAACCATCGGGTAAAGCCCAAAGGGAACCAGCGAGACTAGGAGAAGCCGGTCTAATGATTCATGATTAATCATAAGGCGAGCGGATATTTGGGTTAAATTCAAGAAATAAATTATATTAAATTTAAACTTGAAGCGAAATTATTATTTTAAAATTGTAAAACGTTCAACGACTAGATAATATAATTATCAAGCGCCCAACTACTTAAATTTATTTATAATTTAAGTAGATGACATAGTCTGAGCTTAAAATTAATTTTAAGTTTAACATACTTGAACAGGCTTATGTGAATAGAGAGTTCATATCGACATTCACGTTTGGCACCTTAACATAGGGGTTTATATTATTTAATATAGCTAATATAACTAATTTAGCTATTTGCTGGAAAATTCTTATATTAGAATAATCAGCAGGGAATATCATTATAAATAAACCCTCAACGACTATAAGCTAAACATTAAATATAAATTAAATGGAGATATAGTCTGAACTATTAAGTAATTAATAGTCGTATTTATTTACGTATAAATTTATAATTACCTATTAATATGTAGAACGACATTAACGTCTTAACGCCCCGTAAGGGCTAATTTCGTTCTACTATTTAATCGATAATTCTATCACTTCGATAGGGCCTGAAGTCACCTCCCCGATTTCATCGGGGGGTTTTGCGACATAGTCGCAAAAAACGGCGCAACAGGCAGCGAAGCGAGGCTACTCGGGAGTAGCCTCCGCGCCCTCGGTGCGTAGGCTAAGGAAAATAAACCGCACGCGCGCCATTTATTTTCCAAAAAGAATACACAAAGTGTATTCTTCGAGGGAACCATGCCCCCTCCTGTTCCCTCGTCCCGTGGGGACTCAGGCAAAGAAAATATACAAAGTATATTTTCTGAGGGAAGCATGGGGACCATCAATTATCCTCTTCAAATTTATTAACAATATTGCGATGTTGAATCATCGCGTCCTTAGGCTGTACAAGGTCTAAAGGGTTTGGGTGTTCACCAATTAAAGCGGTACGTGATTTGAGTTTACTATATCAACTAATAGACTCACTATACTATTATGGTATTTTATAAATATTGGGTTAAATTCAAGAAATAAATATTATTTATTTGAACTTGAAGCGAAGTTATTATTTATTTAAACCGTGATTGCTAGTTACAGATGGCCCCCTCGCGCCGAGGGGGCTCGAAAACATAAACGAGGTTTATGTTCCTCGGCCGCGCCGCGACGTGGCGCGGCTGAGGAACCAGTGAAAGGCTGCCTCTATGTATTTAAATAAATAATAAAACGTTCAACGACTAGATAATTATATTATCAAGCGCCCAGAGAGAGTATACGTAATATAAAAAATATTATTATATTCTCTAATACATAGTCTGAGCTTATAAACAATTATAAGACTTTAACATTTTTTTCTGTACTACGTTGAGAGACAGTAGAGTTTCTATCTGTAAACACAACTTATTCAATATACTAAAAGATATTAGTACGAAAGGACCCATATCTTTAAACCTCTGGTTTAGCTATTGTTAATTATATAGCATGGTAGCAAAGCTAAGTTTATTTTGATAAAAGTATAAAGAATATATATAGCACAAATGGTTTAGAGTTTTATTGTGTTATTAATAACACTGTACAAACTTCTAAAAAAATAAATAAACAAGGGCCCGCGCGCGGAGCGCGCGGGCAGAATAAAATAAATAAACAGGGGCCCGCGCGCGGAGCGCGCGGGCAGAATAAAATAAATAAACAGGNCCCCTCATCGAGATGAGGCTTGTTTTAGTAGTTACAGTTGCTAACGCCGATTTTACCCTAAATCCCGACCACTGTTAATAAAAATAATATTTAAAAATAATGTTTAAAAATAACAATAAACCCCGGTTGCATTTTGAGGAGCAGGTATAGTCCCTTCGTCAGCTTATTTGACTTCGTCCAATAACCCGGTCTTGCAAAGTCGGAAAATAAACACGCGTGTTTATTTTACTTAGCCGCGTGTTTATTTTACTTAGCCGCGTGTTTATTTTACTTAGCCGCGCGCCACCGGCGCGCGGCGCCAAGACCGGAGGCTACTTCCCGATGGAACAGGTTCCGGAGGGACTCGGGGGTTTTGTGCCGTAAACGCAAAAGCCAGCGGAAATACACGAGGTGTATTTTCTCAGTAGTTATTTCGGCGCATAAGTGTGTGGCGTTCGCGAGCCTTAGCTAGCGGACTAAGGAAAATAAACGGCGCGCGCGCCGTTTATTTTCCGACATAGAATAAATATTATTATGATAATAACATTTATAGACACTTAACCGTAATAATCCGTTTAAATAAAAGAAAAGATTTATGTAAATTAACAACTTAGACAAAGAGGACATAGAAAGCTATGCTAATACCCGTTCATATACTGTATATTATAAAGAATATTATTTACTTTATTGTAACCAAGATTAATCGTTTGAATGGCGCCGCGCGACGCTGTCGCGCGGGCTAAGGAAAATACACGAAGTTTATTCTCCGAGTCCCTTTAGGGACGAGGGAACCACGGAAACCACGGAAACTACGGAAACCACGGAAACTACGGAAACCACGGAAACCATGCCTCATCGGGACTCGCGACTTACAATAAAATAATGGTTACTCTACATAGTCGAGGGTCTTCTAATTTAAAAAACCTTAATAAGCCTTTTAGGTGCCCTTAGGTATACAGAATAAATGTTTTGTTATTCTTTATTATGTACTTTTTTAAGTGTCGGAAAACAAACACGCGGCTTAGCCGCGTGTTTGTTTTCCTTAGCCCGCGCGCCGTCAGCGCGCGGGCGACTTTTATTACAGGTTCATCCATTAGTAGATATATTGGTTATAGAGGTTCCATTATTTTAAGTATTACTTTTTTAGGATTCGCTATGTGTTCTAGTATTGCTATATGGTATGAAGTGATTTATGGTGGTTGCGAAGTATAAGTTAATTTTTTTGGTACTTGGTTTAGTTTAGGCTCATTTGATATTTCTTGGAGTTCTTATACTGACATTTTCTCTGCACACATGTTATTAACCGTTACAGTAGTTTCTTTTGCTGTGCATTGTTATGCTATTGTATATATGAAAAGTGACCCACACTTAAGTTTATTTATGTGTCGGAAAAGAAACACGCGGTCGCGTGTTTCTTTTCCTGAGCCCGCGCGCCGACGGCGCGCGGGCGACTATTTATCCGCCTTTACCTTTTCAATGCTCATTTTAGTATCTGGTAATAATATGCTTGTTATGATGTTGGGGTGGGAAGCTATAACTAAAACGGTACAAATTATAACTTCACCGCTAAATATTGATGACATTGATTTGATAACGGCCCCACAAGCGTGGATGGCAAAAATCCAATGGTTATTATCGCAAGTACCCATATTTAAAAACCCCCGTACCGCAAAAAAGGTCTCGGGTGACGCTATTTTTAATAATAATTATATCTTCTCTTTTATTGTGGGTACTTTGCTTGGTGATAGTTATATGGAACGACGCGGTCCTTCTAGTAGATTAAAGATAAGGCAGTCCGCTATATACGGAGAGTACTTATTATTTATTTGGAAAATGCTTAGTGATGCCGGTTTATGCAGCAGTGTACAACCCCAAATTACATCTAGTCTTAATAATATAACAGGCCGTACATATTATCATCTAAAATTTAACACTTATTCTTTTGAACAGTTTAATTGGTTTCATAATTACTTTTATATACCTTCGTCCACAGTAGCTATTACGGATCCTAATTACTTTAAAGTTAGTAGTACTCGTAGTTTATACATTAAAGTAATACCCCTGAATATAAAAGAATACCTTTCTCCTGTGGCGTTAGCTTACTGGATAATGGATGATGGAGGTATTACCAGTAGTACACTCAAATTATGTACACACTGGTTTAGTTGAGCGGAAAATGAAGTGTTAAGAGCAGCGTTGATTGAATTGTATGATATTCATACGACTATATACATAGATTCTAAGTCTCTTAAAGATAAGCTTCCGTTATACGCACTTTATGTTTTAGCAGAATCTTATCCTAGATTACGCGATGTGACTTTACCTTATATTCACAGTTCCATGCTTTATAAAATAATTAGGAAAAAAATACAAAATAATCGTAAATAATACAAAAAATACGTTTAATGCCCAAATTTAACGAATTTATTGTATATATAACGTTTAATTATACAAAATATATGTTTATTTTGCCTTTACTTTGCACTTTATCGAGTGCCATTTTTAGTCTTTCAATGATTGGACGGTACATTGGAGTACGTGGTAGTATTATAATGAGTATCATCCTATCTTTTATTACATTGGTTAGTAGTATCTTTATTTATTACGAGGTTATTTTCGGTGATTGCGCAGCAATTGTAAATGTATTTGGAACTTGGATTAGTGTGGGTTCATTAAATGTTTCTTATATTATTTATTGTGACTTATTTAGTGCTAATATGCTTTTAACAGTTACGGTTGTTTCTTTTTCTGTTGTTTTATATTCCATTGTATATATGAAAAACGATCCTACCTTGCATCATTTTTTAGGTTTACTTTCAGCTTTTACCTTTTCTATGCTTGTGCTTGTTCTAGCTGATAATATGTTATTAATGTTTGTTGGCTTTGAAGCCATAGGAATATGCTCATTCTTACTTATTAGTTATTGGAGTCATCGTTTAGCCGCTACTAAAAGTGCACATAAAGCCATTATAGTAAATCGTATTAGCGATGGCTTATTATTATGGAGTATTATTTGGTTATGGTGGTATACAGGAACATTAGAGTATAGTTTAATTTTATTAAATGACTCTAATAATATTTCTTCTTTTTTAAGCACAGCTATTCTTTTAGGTTGTATGGGTAAATCTGTACAAATTATTTTTCA
>SL_8KL_010_SEDDRAFT_10000634_pt1 | contig 30844 bp, 36 predicted proteins | sample SodLakKL_010_SED_4_FD_11160 | JGI IMG/M metagenome (IMG submission 11160)
TTTTTAATTTTCTCGAGCAAAGCTCTCGAAGTTCGTAGGAATCAAAGATTCCTACTCCTATCAATTTTTCTCACTACGTTCGAAAAATAATGATAGCGCCGAGGAGGAGATTCGAACTCCTGTGGTGCGAAGCACCAGTGGCTCTCGAGGCCACCGCCTTAGGCCGAACTTAGCTACCTCGGCTTGATGATCATAACCATATTACGAATTACGATTATTTTAAAGGTTTTCTATTGATAAGGTCACCGCCTTCTCCAAACTCACTAGTTTGGAGGCAAGTGGAGCGCAGTTCCACGCAGTAGCCGAACTTAGCTACCTCGGCTTGAATGATGTCCTTTCAAAGTGCACTAAAGATTAAAGAATTAAACTTTTTGGAAGGAACTTCCTTAAATTTTAATAAGGTCCTATAAATAACCCCACTCATGAAGAAATCCTTTATGGCTTTATTGGTACTGCTGATCCTGACAATGCCGATAGGACCTTCTTTTACAGTAGAAGCTGAGCAGTATACCAGCCCTGAACTGAAGCTAACAGAAGTGTACTTCAATACTGGACCAGGGAGTGAATTCTTGACTATCGAAAATCAGGGAGGAATGGATCATTTTGAAGACATCTCAATCAGTGATGGTGAGAATTCTCTTCTTCTACCTGAGATAACTCTAGATGAGGAGGAGAGTGTAACTCTCGCTGAGGACGAAGGATACGAAGAAGTCTGGGATACCGAGCCAGACATGGTTTGGTCTGAGGATCTCCAGGAAAAAGTGGAGGGCGATCTAGATCTACATGAGGAGAAGGGAAAAGTACTCTTGGAGTATAAGGGAGAGGCTATCGATTCTTTTTATTACGGAGACAAAGAATTTGGAGAAAAACTTGGATGGGAAGGAGAATCCGTTCAAATCTCTAGGGAGGGAGAATACGCAAAAAGAAGGATGGAAATCGAAGACCCGATAGAGTCCTCCAAAGAAGAATGGACATGGGAAAGAAGATGGATGGTAGGACATTCCGACTTTGAGCCAGGGGAGATAACTTACAGCGGGAGTGCTGAAACGTATGTTTCCCCGGATTCTTCCCTTTTAGCCTTTCGAGATTTCGTAAACGAGAGCAGTTCAAGACTCCGCGTCGGCATCTACCAGATAGATAGTTTGAAGGTTGGTGAAATACTAGCCAACGTCTCTCAGCAGGGCGTGCATGTCGAAATTTTAGCGGAGGGGGTTCCAGTAGGAGGACTATCAGATAACTCCCATCATGTTTTATCACTGTTGGAAAAAAGCGGTGCGGAGGTTCGGGTTATAAACAGTGGAAGTTACTCTCCTTATAATTTTCTTCACGGTAAATATATGATAAGAGATAATGACTCTGTTTTGATCTCTTCTGAAAATTTTGGTGATACTGGTTATCCCGAAAAATCTACCGCAGGGAACAGAGGTTGGGGCATTGTCTTGGAAGATGAGAGCGTGGCTGATTACTTCAACATGGTGTTTGAAGATGACCTGAGATTCAGCGATATCTATACCGCCCAGAAGAACCATGAATACGAAGTTGAAGAAGATCGAGTAGAGGATTATAATTACGATCCAAGGTTCGATAATCAGAGATTTTACGGCGAGTTTGAAATAACTCCATTTTTATCTCCCGATTCCGCAATGGCTGAAGACACCATACTGGGTATGATCGATTCTGCGGAAGATAGTATCTATGTACAACAGTTTTATATCAATCACTGGGATGAAAAAGAGAATCCCTACCTATCTGCCTTGAAAGATGCTGCTAGAGGGGGAGTAGAAGTTAAGGTCCTAATGGATTCTACTTGGTACCAGATGGAGGAATATGGAGGAGAGAACGATATTATAGCTGAGGAGATAAACGCATTTTCAGAAAAGAAAGAAGTCGATATAGAAGCGCGTTTACTCTCTTCCTACAAAGAACTGATAAAGACCCATAATAAAGGTATGATTGTGGACGAAAGTAAAGTGATGGTCTCCACTATCAATTGGAACGCAAACTCTGCTCTTCAGAACAGGGAAGTGGGCGTTATCGTTGAGAATGAAGAGATAGGTGATTATTATTCACGAGTATTCATAGATGATTGGATCGATACGATAGAACCGATAGCAGACGCCGGATTTGATAGTTCAGTTCCTGTCGGGACTGAAGTGACTCTTACAGGAAGATACAGTTGGGATGATCATCACATAGAGAAATATCTGTGGGATACCAACTCCGATGGCGAACACGACAGATCCGGAAAGAATATTTCCCTGATTTTTGAAGATCCTGGTGTGCATGAAATAGAGCTTTACGTCGAGGATGTCGGAGGTAATTCTGATACTACTACAGTGGAAATAGAAGTGAAGGAGGAGAGTGGTTCGAACAGAACACATTCTATACTCTCATGGGCAGTACTCCTTTTACCATTTATCGGAGTGATGGCCTTCCTCTTCAAAAAGAATTTTTTCAAAACTTAACATATCCTAGGAACTGGATCACCTACAGGCATCTCCAATATCCTTCTTCCTCCCACTTCCGTTTTGAGTACAACCCCGTCTATATCTTCTTTCACCTCTCCTATTATAGCAGCTTTTTCACCATTTTCGATATTTTTGATCCCCTTCAAGACCTCTTCTGCTTTAGAGGGGTGAACGGCCATGACAAATTTACCCTCATTACCGACATTTAACGGATCGATCCCTAGCATATCAGAGGCGGAACTAACCCAGTCTTTAATAGGTATTTTTTCCTCCTCGACTTCGATACCTATAGAGGATTTTTCGGCCCACTCATTCAAAGCGTTAGCCAATCCACCTCTGGTAGGATCTTTTGCCGAAGCGACCCCTCCAATATTTAGAGCTTCATCCATCAATTCGCATAAGGCAGCGACATCGCTGTTGATCTCTCCTCCAAACCCATATCCTTCTCTCTCGGACAAGATCGCAATTCCATGATCACCAAGACTTCCGGTCACAATGATCTTGTCACCATGATTCAGGTTGTCATCGGAAAGCCATCTTGTTTTCCTTCCTCCAGCGACTTCCATGTTTTTGTCCAAAAGGGAATGTCTTTTAGCTATCCCTGACGTGGTGAAAATGGGGGCATCGATATCTCCTTTTTCCACGACCTTTGTATCTCCCGTAGAGATCGGTACATCTTCCTCTTTCAATATTTGGGAAGCACTTTCTAGGAGTTCTATCAATTTTTTTACAGGAAAACCTTCCGGTATCACCATAGCTAGAGAGAGTGTCAGTGGCTCGCCTCCCAAGGCTAGAAGATCATTTATGGTCCCACACACAGATAAACTACCTAGATCACCTCCGGGAAAAAATATAGGTTTGACGGTATGGCTGTCTGTCGTAAATATCCTATCATCTATGACAGAAGAATCATCAAGCTTGGACAAAGGTATCTCTCCATCATCATTCATAAAAGATGGTAAAACTGATTTTGAAAGAAGTTCTTCCATCTTTTTTCCGCCAGCCCCATGAGCTAATGAAATGAGTTCATCCTCTTCTGCAGACATATCAACACCTATTTGGACCAATGAGAGCATCTTAGATTTAGACTTTGTGAATTTTAGAGACGGATATTAGTTTATTGGAATCCTTGTTGATAACTCTATTCGGCTGAGAAATTTTAAATAAGGAGAGTCTAATTGAGGAAAAACCTCTTGATTTAAAGAATATTTAGGAGTGTGGTAATATAAAAGCCAAAAAGCAAATCGAAGAGATATTTAAGGATTACTGTGACACCACTGATATGGAAGCAATTTCTTTGACCTCTAAAAATGGAGTACCTATCGCATTTCATTTAGAGAACGTGGAGGAAAACGAAAGTTTTAGTACCCTTTCAGCTACTATATTGGGAGCTGGCGAAGTGATCTTTTCGAGTTTTGGAAAAGCTAACCCAGAACTAATCCTGGGAAGTTCGAAGGATTCAATACTTCTCATCCAAGAGGTGGGAGCTAATGCAGTTTTATCGATACTAGGTGATTCCGATAAAAAGGAAGAAATTAAAAATGATATGAATGAAATAATTTCTGAGATAGAAAAATTCAAAGATGATTCAGAGATGAAAGAGGTGCTTTAAAAATGAAGATGATAAAGAGTATACCCCCTGAGGTTAGAGAGTTCTTGGAAAAAGAAGGAGGTTCTTCGATATTCATCGAAGGGGCCTCCGGTACAGGTAAGACAACTCTAGGCCTTCAGATAATAGAAGAGATCGCTGATCCGCAAAAGAGCTTTTATCTTTCTACAAGAGTTTCTGACGAAGCTCTTTACAAACAGTTCCCGTGGCTGGAAGAGAAAGAGATGCGGTCTCAGATCACCGATGCCAGCAAAGTTTTCCTTGAAAAATTATACGGTGGTGAGGCAGAGGAAGAAGAGAAGCTAGATGAAGACAGAGAAAAAATAGAAGGGGCGAAAGAGTTCTTGGACACTATAAGAGAAGAAGGTCCCCCTGAAGAAACAGATAGGACTAGACTAAATCAATTGGAAAAAGAGATCCCGGGCTTAGAAAGGATCTATGATAGGATCGATCATGTCTTACCCGATCGTTCCACTTTGGTTTTAGACAGTATAGAAGGTATCACCCACAAGTACGATATAGACATGGAGACCTTCGTAATGACGCTCCAGAAGGATCTGGTGGAGAATTCAAACACCAACCTGATAATGATTCTAGAGAAAGAAGAAGCACCCGATCTTGAATATCTGGGAGACGGCGTTATAAAGATGGAGAGGTATCAGCTAGAAGGCAGGGACGTCAGGACCATCCACCTTAGAAAATTGAGAGCTATCAAGATCAAACAACCTTCCTATCTTATGTCACTAGAAGGAGGACGGTTCAAGTGCTTTGAACCCTATGAACTGGACATATCTGGAGAACAAGAGTGGAGACCTGTAGAATCTCCCGAAGGTAAATACAGCACGGGAACGGAAGATATAGACGAGTTGTTGGACGGTGGATTCGACGCCGGCAGCTATAATATCTTCGAAGTTGGAGAGAACGTCAGTAATGAAGAATTCTTTTCGGTGATTCGACCGATATTCTTAAATTTTATAACTCAGAAAAGAGGAGTTCTAACGGTTCTATCAGGTGGAACCCACCCTGAGAACCTAAGAGAAGATCTAACACGATTCGTCCCTGAGTCACAGTTCAATAAAAAATTCAGGATAGTAGATTATTTCTCTTCAAAAACAGACAAACCCTACAAAATGGCTTTAGCAGGAAAAAGTCAGAGTCAATACAGGAAAAAATACAATGAAACGATACAGGAGTTGAAAGGTGATCAGGAAGAAGGCATACTAGATTACACCGGTTTGGACACCTTGGAGTATATGCAGGGTGGTGAAGTGGCGGTAAAACAGCTGCTCAGTGGTGTAGCCAATACGAAGAATTCCGATAACCTTGGGATAGGTATAGTAAAACCAGGTCTGAATATGTCTCAAGAGATCAAGAACATGGCTGACAACTACTTTGTGATCCTGAGTATAAACAAGACGCCATGTATCTACGGTGTGAAACCGAAGACAGGACTCTATGCGATTGTTACGGACGAAGAAAGGGGTTCGCCCTACATCAGGCTCGATCCGATAGTATAGATCAAAAACCGTATTTTCCCTTCAAGGGAACGAATCTAACCCCTCCCAAATTTTCTTTTTTTATCTCATGCTCACTAGTTCTTGTAGCTCTTACCAACTCCTGGAAGTACTTATTCCCTATAGGAATGAGGATCTTCCCATCGATCTTCAACTGTTTTATCATAGGATTTGGTATATTTGGTGCTCCACATGCTACAGATATACGACTATAAGGAGCCCTTTCCGGATAGCCTTTTGATCCATCTCCTTGGATCACTCTGACGTTTTTATAACCACATCTTTTCAATCTTTTCTGAGCAGATTTTGCCAAGGTCTCTATATATTCGATCGTGTAAACTTTTCCCTCTTCTCCAACGAGTTCTGCGATGACAGCAGCATGATAACCTCTTCCTCCTCCCACCTCCAAAATCTTCTGACCTTTTTCAATGTCCAATTTTTCGACCATCATCGCGACCATGTGAGGAGCGGATATGGTCTGACCTTCTCCTATCGGTTGAGGTGAATCGAGATAGGCACTATCTTTCACTCGAGAGGGAACAAATTCGTGTCTAGGCACGGTTCTCATCGCTTTTTCGACGCGTTCACTTTTTATGTACCCTCTTCTCAGAAGCTTTTCGATGAGCTTTTCACGCTCTTCTTCATATTCCTCTTCCATGATCCTCCTCAGACAGGTAACATTACATTGCTAGTATCCTATATTTTTTCTGGTTCATCCTCTTCACCATCGAATTTTTATAGCTCGGTTATACTTTACCTGTGAAATAAATTCAGGTCGATATCATGGTTGAAGTACCGGAATCACATCCTAGATATGAGTCGTTAAAGACAAGAGAATCTTTGGTGGAAGGTGTAGAAAAAGGCATAACATCCAAGGCTGGATTGATAGCCCATGGTCGGGGAGAGATGTTCGACTATCTTCTAGGGGAGAGGACGGTAGAGACCGCAGAAAAAGCCGAAAGAAAAGCTTTAGCTGAGATGTTGGAGGCTGACGACCCCGTGATCTCGATCAATGGGAACGTCGCGGCTCTAGTCCCCGCTGGAATAGTCTCCCTAGCTGATAAAGTAGATGCTAAGCTAGAAGTGAATCTATTTCACAGAACGAAAGAGAGGATAGAGAGGATAGAGGAGGAACTCAAGAAAAACGGTGCCAAAGAAGTCTATGGCAAGAAAGCAGATGCAGAAATACCGGGCCTAGATCATGATAGAGCTCTATGTGACGAGGACGGTATCTTTTCAGCGGATACTGTATTTGTACCATTGGAGGATGGAGATAGAACTGAGGCTCTGAAAGATATGGGTAAAAAGGTCATAACTGTGGATCTGAATCCCTTGTCTAGGACTGCAAAAAGTGCAGACATAACTATAGTCGACAATATAATAAGAGCGGTCCCCAACATGATCGAGTTCGAGCCGTTTTATGGAGAATTCGATAATAAGGATAATATGAGCTTGACTTTAAAAGGAATGAGTGAAAGATTGATATCTTTATCGGAGAAGGTGGAATGATGAAAGGATTAGTAGAAAAGGGAAAGAAAAGATTGGAATGGGCTAGAGAACATATGGAAGTGATTGAAAAGGTCAAAGAGGAGATATCTGAGAGAGGATCTTTGGAAGATATCAACATATCTATGGCTCTTCACGTTGAAGCGAAGACCGGTATCTTGGCCCTTTCTTTAAGAGAGGCCGGCGCTAATGTGAGGATGGCCTCGTGCAACCCCCTCTCAACGGACGATTCAGTAGCTGAGGCACTCAGAGAAGAGTACGGTATGGATGTCTTCGCCAAAAGAGGGCAGAGCGACGAAGAATATTACGAGAACCTTAATCTTACCTTAGAACACGACCCTGATGTCGTGATAGACGATGGAGGAGACCTGATCTCTTTGATACATAAAGAAAGGGAAGATCTCATAGAGGGTATAGACGGGGGTGCAGAAGAAACCACTACAGGGATAGTAAGATTGAGAGCCATGGAAGAGGATGGAGTCTTGAAGTTCCCGGTGATGTCGGTGAACGACGCCTACATGAAGCACCTTTTCGACAACAGGTACGGAACCGGACAATCCACTATAGACGGGATAATGGAAGCTACAAATCTCCAGTTGAGCGGGAAGAATTTTCTCGTAGGTGGTTACGGATGGTGCGGTAGAGGTATAGCTATGCGCGCCAAAGGGATGGGTGCAGATGTGATGGTTTCGGAAATCGATCCTATTAAAGCTGTGGAAGCGAATATGGACGGCTTTGAGGTTTTAACCGCTACAGAAGGGATAAAAAAAACTGATTTTGTCGTCACTTCTACAGGATGTAAAGGAGTGGTCGGGGAAGAAGAGCTTAGGAATGCAAAAGACGGATGTATATTGGCGAACTCTGGCCATTTCAACAACGAGATCGATATACAAAGATTGGAAGAGATGGCTGTATCTTCAAAAGAAGTGAGAGAAGACGTGATGGAGTATGAGATGAAGGACGGTAGGAAATTATACTTACTTTCTGAAGGACGCCTAGTGAATCTTGCTGCAGGACAGGGACATCCCGCCGAGATAATGGATATGAGTTTCGCTCTTCAGATGCTTGCAGCGGAACACGTCGTTATGAATGATCTAGAAAACGCTGTACACGATATACCTAGAGAGATTGATGAAAAAGTCGCTAGACTCAGGTTGAGATCTGATGGTATAGATATAGATACCCTGACTGAGGAACAGAAAGATTATTTAGAAGGCTGGGAAGAGGGAACTTGAAATATCTGTTAAGTCAGTCGATAAGTGTGATATCCTCGGCTTCGACGCTCTGGACGTGATCGATATCTCTCAATTTCTCTTCCATCTCATCGACGATGCCGCCTTCATCTGGTATGACGATCTTAGCCACTATAGCTTTCAAGCCGAAGGCGACTTTTTCCTCGTTAGACCCTTTGAATTCCCCACTCTCTTCGACGATTGATCTGATTTTTTCTTTTATCTCCTCTAGATCAGTTTCAGTGCCTTCCGGCATTATCTTGTAGACCAACATCACGTTGCCCATGTTATGGCCCCCTGAAACCGCATTCTGGACATTCGTATTCTTCGCTCTGATCTCGACACTTTTCGCACCTGCCTATATTCTCTTCTCCACAATCCGGGCAGGGGAATACCGTATTTCTTATCCCTACCAAAGTTATACCGCAGGATGTGCAGTTGTAATCTTCTTCCATGATAATCAGGCTTCTTAGATAAGGGCGATTATTTAACTTTTGCCGCTCGGAGCAATTATTAATCCCAACTATGTTTTGCTGTTTTTGATAATACCTAGGAGCTGATAAGCCTGTCACATACCAAAATATTTTATATTTCCACTTTCTCAAATAGAACATGTTCATCCCTCAACATCAGCACTCGAAGAGCGAGTACTTTTCATTAATTATCGAGAAAAAAACTGGAGGCGGATCATGAAGAGATCGAAGGCATTCTTTTCGACTTTTCTGTTCGCACTCTTCGTTTACCTCTTCTTGACTCTAGCTGCCGGGCAGTCTTTGGCTACAGAAAGTCCATGGAGCGAAATAATCTGGAGTTTTGAAGAAATCGTTTTAGGGATTTCAATAAGCCTGTTGGTGGCTGCAGTCACTAACCATATATTGTGCCGAAAGAGAAACTTCAGGATGATGAATCCTGGAAGATGGGTGATAATGTTGGCCTACACCATCCCTTTATTCTTCGAGATGGCGAAGGCGAATTTTGACGTAGCATATAGGGTTAATACTGGCAATATAGAACCAGGGATAGTTAAGATCGATCCAGATCTGAAAACTGATTTAGGTGTAACTTTTCTCGCCAATTCTATCACGCTGACTCCAGGCACCCTCACGGTAGATGTCGATGAAGAAAAAAACGAGCTGTACATTCATTGGATAAAGGTAGGGGAAGATCCAACCGAGACCATATCAGGAAGATTTGTAAAGTGGATAAAGAGGTTTGCAGAATGATCGAGTTCACCACTCTATTTTACGGTTCCGCCCTTCTTTTTGGGGTTCTGATAATCATCTGTGCTCTCAGGGTTTTTTTAGGTCCTACAACACCCGATAGGGTAGTCGGATTAGATACGATAAATACTCTAGTAGTTGGCAGCATGATAGCTCTCGGTGCGGCGATGTGGGAGACTCTCTTCATAGATATAGCGATAGTCTATGCAGTTCTATCTTTTATTACAACGCTATTTATCGCTAAATACCTGGAAGGAGGTGAGGATTGATGACGTTAACTCTTGCTGTAGTGGTGATCATAATACTGCTCTACATATCTTGGATATTCAATGGCTTGGGAACGATGGGTCTCCACATATTCCCAGATGTTTATACCAGACTGCACGCAGCTACGAAGTGCACTACATTCGGTACGATGTTTATGAGCTTTACTGTTATAGCTTACAGCACTAGACTATACATCATAGAAGGCGAGGCGAGGTTCTTGAACATGGCTATACACACTTTCATAGCACTGATAGCCCTACTAGTCACCAATCCTACAGGGGCACATGCGATAGCTAGAGCCGCACACAAGATGGGTATCAAACCTGCTGAAGCGGTCAAGGACGATCTGGAGGGAGCGGATCTACAACAGAAGAAACCGGTGATGATGAAAAAGAAGGACACATCCAACGAGGAGGGGGATAAATGACACTGATAGTTCAGCTCATCCAATTATTGGTCCTTATCGGACTGATCATGACAGCTTTAGCCGTGATCTATTTCAAAGATCTAATCTCCGCTGCCATAGCTTTAGGAGCAAGCAGCCTTCTGTTAGCTCTTCAGTTCTATCTTTTGAGAGCTCCTGACGTGGCTATAGCAGAAGCGGCGGTTGGAGCCGGTTTGACCACCGCAATATTCATCTTTGCTATCAAATCCACCCAGCGAAAGGAGGAGAAAAGATGAAAAAAGTAATCGCCATCATTGCGATGCTGATAGTGATCTCTTTCCTCTTCATAGGAGCAGTGGAGATGAGACCTTTTGGGGATCCAGATCCATATGAAGAAGAGATGCCTTACGTAGAATTCACTCTACCTTTGGAGTATAAACCAGAAGAGGAAGGAGAAATCGAAGAAGATCTAAAAAATAAAATCATAGAGGAAGATGTTTACCTGGAAGAAGATAGATGGGAAGACCTAACAGTTGAGGTATACGAAGAAGAGGATGATTGGTGGGTGGAAGTAGATGGAGAAAAAAAGTACAGAATCGAAGAAACCGATGATGACTTGGAGTTCTATCAGATTAAATCCATGGATGACCACTTCTTACAAGACAGTCAGAGAAGACATGAAGTGAACAACGTAGTGACCGCAGTACTGTTCGACTATCGAGGATTAGATACTTTAGGGGAAGCTACGATCTTATTTACCGCTGTATCTGGAGTTTTGACAGTTCTCAGAAAATTTAGGAAAGAGAAGGAGGAGGTTGAAGAATGATATCTAGAGAATCATCCTCAACCACAACGGAGGTGGTCTGCGGATGATCAAGGATTTCATCCATTCATCCTCAACCACAACGGAGGTGGTCTGCGGATGATCAAGGATTTCATCCATTCATCCTCAACCACAACGGAGGTGGTCTGCGGATGAAATGGGAGATGTCTAGAGTGGTCAGAACGGTCACCGATATCATGGTGGTCCCAATAATCGTGTTCGGGATTTACCTCGTCCTCCACGGTCATCTCACCCCCGGCGGAGGTTTCCAGGGAGGTGCGGTGATCGCTTCTGCGACCGCTTTATTGATAGTTGCGTATGGATCCTTGGGAAAACATAAGAAAAATCTATCAACTATGGAAGGAATAGGTCTCACTGCATTCATATTGATAGCACTTTTTGGCATCGGTTATACGATGTTTTACAATTACTTAACTGGAACTTTAGGACCCTTTGGAGGGAGCTTACCGTATTACGGTTCGAATCCAGGTTATATCAATACCGGTGGAACTGTAACTCTAATGAATCTCATGGTAGGAATCGAAGTCAGTGCCGCTCTGAGTCTGATCCTTTGGATGATGTCAAAGAAAAGCGGAGTGATTAGTACAGACGAAGATTCAGAGGAGGTGGAAGATTGAGTTGGGATACAGTATTCATGATCATGCCCTATCTGACCGTGGTGATCCTTCTATCTATCGGTCTTTATGCGGTCCTTTTCAAGAAAAATCTGATCAAGATAATCATGGGTATAGCCATAATGCAGAACGGAACAAACCTATTCCTCGTTTCATTGGCTTACCGGGACGGTTATTACGCACCTATCTTTACCGGTGCTGAATCCACTGAAATGGTGATGCCTACACCTCATGCGCTGACTCTCACCAGTATAGTTATCGGCTTAGCTACCACGGCACTCCTGTTATCTTTCACGATGATGATAAAGAAACACTACAACAGTATCAATACCGAAGATATGCGGAGGTGTAAAGAGTGACTTTGGACATAATCATTGAGAACAGTCCCACTTTCATCCTCGCTATACCACTACTTTTTGCATTTCTAACAGCGGTGTTGGGATGGGTTTCTGAAAAGATCGGGGAGATATTATTTGGCATAGGATTAGCGCTTACGGTATTTTTTGTAGGGGTGATGTCCTTCGAAGTCTTAACGGCAGAAAGCTGGTTCTATGTCTTTGGGGCAGAATCGCCTTCACCTGAAAACATAACTTCCTTCTTCAGGATAACGTTCATCGCGGACGGATTCGCCGTTTTAGCCACTATAACTATCTCTATCACCGCTGTGGCCGCTGGTATCTATTCATACAGCTTCATGAAGGATGAAAGTGGTTTGAACAAATTTTACACGCTTTTTCTTTTGACCCTAGCCGGGGTCAACGGGATGGTGTTGACAGGGGATCTTTTCAACCTCTTCGTCTGGTTCGAAGTGACTTCTGTCGCGTCATGCGCTCTAATCGCCTTCAAGAATTATAGAGGTAGAAGTGTGGAGGCCGCTTTGAAGTACATGGTTCTAAGCACCGTCGGAGGTTTAGTTGTTCTATTCTCTATAGGTTTACTGTATGGTCAACACGGAGTGTTGAATTACGCCCTACTTAGAGAAGGGATAGCAGGTTCTTTCACATTCCTGGATAAGCTCGCTTTAGGTCTTCTAGCCGTGGTTTTCGCTATGAAGGCCAGCAGCGTACCGATGCACATGTGGGCCCCTGATGCCTACGGAGAAGCTCCGGGTTCCGTTACTCCTTTCATAGCTGTGACAAGTCTAGGATCGCTTTTCGTTCTTTTCAGGCTTTTCTTCGGCGTGTTCTCCGTGGGACTCGATGTAGCGATCTTAGGTTCTCTTCTGATAGTTTTAGGTGCTCTGTCGATGATCGTGGGGGTGAGTATGGCTCTTGTACAGAGCGATCTTAAAAGGTTGATCGCCTATCTTTCAGTTTCCCAGGTCGGTTATATGATGACAGCGATAGGAGTGGGATTAGCTACTCTGCGATCGGGAGAAGGGTTTGGTGATCTAGCTATGCAGGGCGGCTTGTTCCACATGCTAAACGATGGTGTCTACAAAGCGCTCTTGTTCCTTTCAGCCGTCGCAGTGATCCATACCACTGATATAAGGAGTTTGAACGATCTAGGTGGGTTAGCTCACAAGATGCCCTATACCACTTTCTTCTTCCTCTTCGGCGCTCTTTCCATCGCTGGCATACCTCCAACTTCAGGATTCAGTTCTAAATTGCTAATCTACAAGTCCGTATATCTTTACAGCCCGATACTAGCTATTATAGCTCTAGTAGTAAGTATCATAACTTTTGCCATAGTAGCGAAGGCTTTCTTCAATGCTTTCTTGGGTCCAGACCAGAGCCTCATGAAGAGAAGAATCTCCAAACCGATGTTATGGGGGATGGGGATATTGACAGTAGTTTTGATCGTATTCACGCTGTTCCCTAATGTGGTCGTGGCGGAGATCGTTGATCCAGCTGTTGAGGGACTCATCGGATCATTAGAGGGGGTGTTACCATGATAGACATAGTTTTGGAGAACTGGAGTCCTATAGTGTTCATAGTGGTACTGCTGTTGAATGTATTAGTTGCATACTGGCTTTACAGCATGGGGAACCCCGAGTATAAGAAAACAAAGTACAGCGGCGATCCGTTCATCTCGGGTAACCGCTCACCGAAAGATGTGAAGAAACTGCACGTCGCCGGCGATAATCTATTCTGGGGTTTCAAAAAAGCTTTGAAACGTTATTACGATCCTCTGATAGATGGTCATACAGGTAGACTGAATGATTACATGATCTGGGTTGTGATAACTTTAGCTGTCGTCCTTATTTATCTATACTTGGTGGTGTGATCGTGGTGAGAAAAATAGTAGGTGAAGAGAAAAAAGAAAAGATCAAAGGTGAGCTTCGATGAAATTATCTAAAACATTTGATAAATCTTTATGGGTTTTTCATGTGAACAGCGGATCATGCAATGCCTGCGATATCGAGATCGTGGCGGCTGTGACCCCAAGATACGATACCGAGAGGTTCGGTATCAAGCTGGTGGGTTCTCCTAGACACGCCGACGTGCTTTTGTTTACTGGGCCAGTTACCACGAAGATGAAGGAAAAAGTTCTTCGAGTCTACGAGCAGACTCCCGACCCCAAAGTCGTTCTGGTTGTAGGTAACTGTGGAGACACCACTGGAGTATACTTCGACAGCTATGCTGTTGAAGGGCCCATAGATACGCTGCTTCCAGATGATGCCCACATCATCTATGCAAACGGCTGCCCCGTAAGACCGGAGAACGTTATCAACGGCGTGAAAGAGGCATGGCTTTATCTGGAAAAATTGAGAGGTGATGATGAATGAACCATGAACTTCCCATGAGTGCTCAAGAGATCGAGAATCATTTAAGAGAAACGGTGGGAGAGGCTGTTGGAGATTTTAAAATAGAAGAGATAGAAAAAGGTTTGAGGAAAAAGTCTATCGATATGATATGGTTGACCGTCAAGAGAGGTGAGTTCAGAAACGCTGTGAAAGCTTTAGCTGATCTACAAACACCTCACTTATCTGTGACTTCCGGGTCCGATAAAGGCGATTTCTTAGAATTGATCTATCATTTCCAGGTGAATTACGGCTATCCCGGTAAAGAAGTATCTGTGAACATGAAAGTCCATCTTCCAAAGGAGGATCCAATAATACCAACGATCACCGATATAGTTCCTGGGGCCTTGACAACAGAACGAGAGAAACAGGAGTTTTTAGGAGTGAATGTAAAAAACATACCAAATTCACGCAGATTGTGGCTGCAGGAAGATTTTCCTGAAGATAAATATCCGTGGAGATGGGATGAGGAGGGTATGGAAGACATGTCTAGATACGTTCATAGTGAAGAGGACGAGACCTTCGATAAACCCATCGCTAAATACCCGAGGAAGAAGGAGATAGAAGCTAAGAAGAAAAGAGAAGAATACATGGAGGAGCAGGAAAAGAAAAAGAAGGAAGACGAGGGTGGTGATTAAGATGAATGGAGAAAATGGAGCTGAAGAAACGACTTATGAAGTCCCGATAGGACCTATCCATCCCGCCCTAAAAGAACCGTTCCTTATAAAGTTCCGATTGGATGGAGAGGAGATCGTGGATGCGGAACCACACCCCGGAATGAATCACCGTGGAATAGAATTCATGGGTATGCACCGTAATCCTATGGAGGTCATACCTCTCTCAGAAAGAATCTGCGGTATCTGTTCGATAGTACATCAGCATATGTTCACGACTGCAACTGAACATGCACTTCAGATCGAACCCACGAACAGAGCTAGATATATCAGGACTATCATGTGTGAACTCGAAAGGATACATTCTCACATTTTATGGGCCGGTGTCGCTGCCCACGAGATAGGCTTCGATACCCACCTTCATCTGACTTGGAAGATAAGGGAAAAAGTGATGGATCTATTGGAATACATCGCTGGTAACAGAGTCAATTACTCTATGTGGACTTTCGGAGGTGTTAGAAGGGACATCACAGAGGAGATGCACCCTAAGATTTCTGAGACTTTAGAGTATTATGAAAAGACGTACGATAAACTAGAGAACATATTCCTGAAAGATCCTAGTATAAAGATGAGGACAAAGGATGTAGGGATTCTCTCAAAAAAGAAGGCGCTTGAACTTTGTGGTGTCGGTCCTACTGTCAGAGCGTCCGGAGTAAAAAAGGACGTGAGGATCGATCAGCCCTACGCTGCTTATGGCGATATAGATATCGATTACGTGATCCCTTCACGCTATGGATTTGAAGATAAAGGAGATGTTTTCTCTAAAACTGTTGTTAGATTGAAGGAGCTGCTTCAATCGATCGATATAATCAAGCAGTGCGTTGCTCAGATGCCGGAAGGTGAAATAACAAGTGAACCTAAAAAGGCGGCCCTTTTTAACAAATTGGAAAAGAAAGACGGTGAAGGCATAGGTCGGATCGAAGCTCCTAGAGGAGAAGCCATCCATTATGTGAGGCTGAGCGAGGGAAGAGAAGATATCGACAATTGGAAGATAAGAGCCTCTACATACAACAACCTACCGACCTACGCTCCGATGTTCATGGGTGAGCAGATAGCGGACATCCCTATCATAGCTGCCTCTATAGATCCCTGTATAGGATGTATGGATAGAGCGGAGATCGTGGATATTCGTTCTGGTGAAACTGAGACCTATGCTAGAGAAGAACTTCACGAGCTCTCTGTTGAAAAGACTAAAAAGCTGAAAGAAGAGGGGATATAAGATGGTGGATGCGGTAGTAGAATGGAGCATAATGTTGGCGCTAGTCTTGTTGGTATCGGCGATCGGCATAATTCTGGGATTGGCTTACAAGGGCTTCGATAGAAAGATAACCGCGATGATGCAGTCAAGGATCGGACCTCCTTTAAGACAGCCTTTCCGAGATGTTAAAAAGCTCTTCATGAAGGAGACGATAATTCCTGATTCTGCGGTTCCCTGGCTATTCAACGCCGCACCCATACTCGCTCTCGTAGCTTCATTGGTGGCGTTCGCTTACCTGCCTTTAGGACCTTTTGAACCTATCATGGAAGGATACGGTGATCTTATATTGTTGTTATATTTACTCGCGATCCCTGCGGTCGCCATGGCTATGGGTGGTTTGGCTAGCGGTTCACCATACGCTACTGTTGGTGCTCAGCGTGAACTCGTTCTGATGATCAGTTACGAGTTGCCGTTGGCTGTAGCTGCGGTCACTTTCGCATATAATTACAACACCTTCTCTATCGCAGAGATCTCCTCCCAGCCTGTGTGGAACACAGTAGGGATCGTGGGAGCTATGGGTTTCATTCTCATACTAGCGGCACTGGTCGCGGTCATGCCCGGCGAGCTTTCCAAAGTGCCTTTCGATCAGGCTGAAGCAGAGACCGAATTGGCAGAAGGATTGTTCGTAGAATATTCGGGAAGGAATCTAGGAATATTCTATATAGCGGAGGTTGTGAAGATGGTCTTTGTTGGAGCCTTATTTATCGCTCTCTTCTTCCCTTATCAACTCTCTAACTTCATCGGTTTAGCCGGTCCCACGGTACCTCTGATCGAGATGGGGCTTTGGGCCGTTTTGGTCGATGTCGCCTTTTTCTTATTCAAATTACTGATCATCATATATATCGGAGTTTCCTTGATCAGAGTCGCCTTTGCAAGATTCCAGATAGATAGAGCAAATTACTTTTATTGGGGCCCGATGGCAATAATAGGATTAGTGGGGACCCTCTTAGTGGTATTAGAAAATACCGGGATATGATATGATATGAGGTGGTAAAAATGCCGACACAGACAATATACACACTGATAAAACAACTCCTTAAAAAGAAAACAACTAACCCTTTTCCGGTGAAATATACACCGGACAACATGCACGATGCGCAGGAACTCATAGAAGAGGGAAAATTAGAGATCAATCCTCCAGTCGAGGTCCCTCCAGGATTTAGAGGTAAGCTGAAATATGATAAGGAATCTTGTATCGGGTGTCAACTGTGCGTTAAGGTTTGCCCCTCGGAAGCTTTGGTCTTCACTGAGGAGAGGAAGGTGCGGCACTATGTGACCAGGTGTACTTTCTGCGGGCAATGTGTGGATATATGCCCAACAGATAGTTTTGAGTTCACTGATGAATTCCTGATGGCTGGACCGGAAAAATTGTATGATGACCTGGTCTTGAATCCATAGTTTTTGATGATGAACAGAAAAGTAAATAAATGCTACATAGCATAAGATATTACAGTGTATACCATGTTCAAAGATATACTCATAGCAACGGACGATTCCCAATTGGTAAAGAACGCGATGAGGTATACGGCTAACGCTTTCCCGGATTCACGATATCACATCTTGAACGTAATAGATACCAGTGAGGAAAGCATTCCTTATACTGACATCATCATGAGGGATCTCAAAAAAGCCTCTAAGATGGCTTTGAGGGATGGAGTGGAAATACTCAAAGATATGGATGTCGAGATCGCTCGAAAGGTCGTCCGGAAAGGGGCTCCTGGTGAACAGATCGTCAGCTACTCCAACGAGAACGATATCGATCTGATCGTGGTAGGCACGCAGTCAAAACAAGGCACCCAAATATTTGAGATCGGTGATACCTGTCTTTATACGTTGGAACATAGTTCTGTACCTATACTCGTTTTTGATGCTATGGTTGATATAAAGGATCCCAAGAAAATTTTACACCCGACCAGCGAAACCCATCATTCTTTAGATGCCGGTTATCTCGCCATCGAATTGGTAAAATATTTTGACGGAGATTTGAAAGTTTTGAGTTTGAGAGGTGGACACGAAGCTCAATCGGCTTCTGAGAAATTACATGAATTTGCCGATGAGCACGGGGTCAAATACAAATTACGGTCCTGTGCAGTAAAACCTCATAAAGAGATCATGAGGGAGGCAAAAAAGAGCGATCTGATCATTGGGAGCCTGGCTAGACCGGGGTTGAAATATGAACTGAAGAGAATATATCCGCCATTTGCCGTAGGAGAGCTTGAAAGAGAGATCATCATAGAAGCTAGAAAACCCATACTCTTTGTAGATTGAATATCAAGGATCGGATTATCATTAGAGATCCAAAGCCTTTGTTATCCTTTTAACCACTTCTAAAAGCATAAGAGTGGCCAATCCACTACCTCCCGCGATCATCCACTCTCTAGTTCCCAACCTCACAGTTCCAAAAAGCTCCATCAATGGGGGATAATACAAAGTGAGCAAGACCAACGGGATTGTGATGAGACTTGCAAGGATTATCCATTTGTTCTTGAAAGGATTGAACTGACCTATCGTTTTTTCTAGAGATCTGAAATTGTAAGCATTTATGATGATCATCACGGCTATAGAAGTGAAGGCCATCGTTCTAGCCAACTCGATATTATCTCGTCTCCATCCGTAGTAGAAAGCAGTAGCGGCCATCAGGACCATCGTTAGGGCCATAGCTGATATCATGAACAGATTTCTCTGGTTCAACAGCTCCCTGTTAGGATCTCGTGGTGGCCTATCCATTATACCTTCATCCGGAGGATCTACGCCTAGACCCATCCCAGGCCCTGTCTGTCCTATCATGTTGAGGAACAGTATCTGCATAGCACCTAACGGTAGCCATTTGAAGTCACCTATTATCGCCAATATGGAAGCTATCAGGATGACTTCAGTAAAGTTTCTAGATAGAAGGAAAGTGACGAACTTCTCTATATTGTCGTAGATCTTTCTGCCTCCGCTGATCGCTTTTTCTATGGTGCCGAAATTGTCGTCCTGGAGGATCATATCGCTGGCTTCTTTGGTTACATCTGTCCCTTTTATCCCCATCCCTATTCCAATATCCGCATGGTTGACGGCTGGAGCATCGTTCACACCGTCGCCTGTCATCGCCACGATCTCACCGTGATCCTGTAGCGCTTTAACGATCTGGGATTTGTTTTTTGGATGAGTTCTAGCATATATGTCTACATCCTCTATGACTTCACTCAACTCTTCAACTGACATATCGTCCATCTCATCCCCCGTTATGACCCTTGGATCATCGGACAGTTCTATCGTTTCCGCTATCGCTCTAGCGGTGTCTTGATTATCTCCCGTGACCATCTTCACCTGTATTCCTGCTCTTTTGCACCTTCTTATAGCTTCGGGGACCTCCTCTCTCGGTGGATCGATGATCCCTGTTAAACCTAAGAAAGTCATCTCTTTTTCTACTTTCTCGCTTTCTGGACTGACGGGGGAATCTTCACGATAAGCAAAGGCTAAAACTCTCATAGCTTCCTGAGCATAGGCTTTGTTTTTCTCCAATATCTCCTCTCTTTTCTCCTCGGTGAGTTCTTTTATATTTCCATTCTCTAAATAATGGTTGCACCTTTCCACTACGATCTCCGGAGCCCCTTTCATGAATGCTGTAGAACCATCTCTATCAGGATCTTCATGGATTGTGGTCATCCTTTTCCTGTCAGAGGTGAAAAGTATCTCTTCTTCCCTCTCGTATCTCTCTCTTAGATCCTCGCTGTTATAGCCTGCTTTTTCTGCAAGCGTCACCAATGAAGCTTCAGTAGGTTCTCCGTGGACCTCCTCTTCGTCACCTTCAAACTGAACTACAGCGTTGTTGCAGAGAGCTCCAGCCTTTATTAATAGATCTAATGAGTCTCTATTTTCAGTCTCTACCGGTTCATCATCTTCTAATATCTGTCCGTCGGATGAGTAACCTGAGCCAGTTACCTTGTATCCCTTTCCTCCGGAGTAGATCCTCTTGACTGTCATCTCATTTTTTGTCAATGTTCCGGTCTTATCGGTACATATCACGGTGGTAGAGCCCAATCCTTCAACGGCCAACATCTTCTTGACCAGAGCATTCTGTTTTGCCAAGCCCTTCATACCCAAAGAAAGAGTGACCGTCATAGTGAGAGGGAGTGCTTCGGGAACCACAGCTACGGCCACAGCTATCGTTACCGTGGTTATCATATCGGGATCTTCGCCTGCCAACATACCGATAGAGAACAATATTACCGCAACGATCACCGCAAGATATCCTATCTTTCTAGCAAGGTCTTTAGTTTTCCTCTGTAGAGGAGTATCCATCGTTTCTTCCTGCAATTCTCCTGCGATCTCACCGAGCTTGGTTTCCATACCCGTTTTCGTTACTTCTGCCTCGCACCTACCTCTAGAAACAACTGTACCTGAAAATATTTCGTCTTTATCATGCTTAGTGACGGCTTCACTCTCACCCGTTAGTATGGATTCGTCAACTTTGAGATTGTTAGATTGCGTCACCTCAGCGTCTGCAGGAACTTTAGACCCCATCTCCAACTTCACCACGTCCCCGGGGACTATTTTCTCGCTCGACACTTCTTTTACCTTTCCATCCCTATAAACATCGACGGAAGGAGCGGCCATCTTTTGCAGTTCCTGCATCGCTTTTTCCGCTTTCCATTCCTGGATAAAACCCATGACTGCAACGACTACTATGATGGTGACCACGAAAACGAATTCAGCCCATTCTCCAGCATAAGCGGAAGCTATCGCGGCAAACATCAAGATCCAGATGAGTATATTTTCTTTGAACTGATCTAATAGAACATCTAACGGGGTGGTCTCTTCTCCGCTCTCCAATTCATTAAGACCGTATTTCTCAAGTCTTTTTTCTGCCTCTTCCGATGTCAGACCTTTATCTGGACTCATGATGAGGAAGCAAAGTAGAATATTAAATATATTTAAAGGTTTTGAAAGAATACATCTATCCATGCACATTCCTCCCTCCTTTCACTGGTAGAAACGATGATTTTATTAATCGCTGTATGGTTAGACTATTCAATGATATCATGACCTATTACGACATAATCCAGATAAAGGAAGATGGGAAATTGGAACTCACACCTCAATCAGCGCATGATATAGGCCTCACCAAGGGAACGTATTTTCTGATAGAAATATCTCCTGAAGTCGATGAAGCTAGATTGGAGAAGATAGCGCTGCCCGGAACTAAACTATGTGAACTTGAATTTGTCGTGAAGAACCAGCCAGGAGTGCTTTCGAAGATAAGTGGTGAGTTCGCTAGGCATAACGTCAACATAATGTTCAACGAGAGTGAAGATGTAAATTCCGAAGAAGCTGTCCTTGTGGCGGTAGTAGATGTCGCTAAGATGGATTACACGCATGAGGAATTAGAAAAGAACCTCTCCAAGATGGAAGAGGTGCTTAAAGTCAAATTAAAGAAGTGCTATTAAGAAGGCGAGGTTGAGCACTATATAGATTCCAGTATACACGTTTATCTCTCTTGCGAGTCCTTTCCGATCATGGGTGAACGGTTCAGGTATATTTACTCTAAAGATCTTCATCTTTTGAAGCAGTAAGAAGAGGCCAAGGCCGACAGCGAGAACAAGAAAATCGGTCAGTGCGAATTCCACGCCCACGTAGACCCCTGAAAAGATCATGACCAAAGAGAAGATCAGAGGCGGCAGCGATTTGCCCCAAGACACTTTTGCTCTTTTTTCCTCGGGTTTTCTTCTGAAGAGATGATAGTTGAACCTGGCTAGATACATGACCGTGCCCACGCTCACAGCATAGAATAGATAATACAGCGCTCCCGAAATCTCTCCGGTCACGAGTCCTTTGGTGTGAGACATGAGAAAAGGATAGATACCTATTATGGAAAGACTCAGAACTATAGAGGAAAACATCAACACTGGATTTTTTCCAAAAGTCAGTTCACTCAACTTTTTAGTCCCTTGGGAAGTTATGAGCGCTCCCGCGATAAGAAATAGACCTCCAATACCCAAAGCGTGGATAAAGGAGTGATATATCGCCGCTTGGGTCTCCAATACCGACAAAGCGAACAAGATGTAGCCCATCTGAGAGATGCTGGAATAAGCCAAGAATTTTTTGATGTTTTCATGAGTTAGAGCCATCAAGGTGCCGAAGATCATGCTCGACAGAGCGATAGCCATCATCATGTCCGAGATAAGATAAAACGGAAGAGCACCCATGATAAGGATCAGTCCGAATATCTTTATCTTGCCGCCCATACCCGAAAGCATCGCACTGACTGGATCATCGGATTTGGCGTAGGCTTCAGGCACAATAACGTACATGGGAAAGATGCCCGCTTTTGTGATGAGTGATAAAGCCATCATGGCCAATGCTACCCTTATCTCCGTACCGACCGGGTTTTGAGTTAACTCTGCAGCTATCAACTCAAAATTGAGATAGCCAGTCTTGACGTAGATCAAGCCCATGGAAAAAATAAAGAAAAAAGTCGATACAAAATAGATCATCAGATAACGGAACGAGGCGATCTTGGAGCCTTTGTTTACGGAAAAGGCTATAAGGACGATAGAGGAGATCGAAGCGATCTCTTTGTAAACGAAGAAGTTGAAAATATCTCTAGTGATCAAGGTACCTAAGATACCGCCGTGAAAGATCAATATCAAGGGATATATCGATTTTGCTGGTTTTCTTTTTGGATTTTCTTTATCTATATCAAAATACTTCACCACGTAGACAGCTGCCCCAGAAAACAATATCAACTGAGCTAGTATGAAAGGTGTGTTTTTCTCATCCAATGCAACCTCGATACCGGAGAAGCGTTCCCAACCTCCAACGATCATACTGTAAGGTTCCTGACCGTGATAAAATAAAAAGACGATCCAAGGAAGAAATATACCGGTTAAAAAAAGAACCCTATACACGTTTTTGTCAAGATCGAAAAGATGTAAGATCAAAACCAAAAATGCGAAAAAGAAAGGTACAGCTACAAAAAGCGGCATCATTTTTCATCACCCCGCATTATCAGGATTATGAGGGCCAAAGCGAAGGAAGTTACCGCTACATCGATCACCAAAGTCGTCAGCATCAGTGTAGAAGGCAGAGGATCGACTGCTTCAGGAGAAGGCATAAGAGGAGCTTCACCACCAGGAACGTGTCCTAGGCTGGTAAAATAAAGCACGATAGCGGTCGAAATGATGTTGATAGATATTATCTGATGGATAAGATTCGTCTTAGTCATGACCCCGTAGAGTCCGATCATCATCAGTATTATCGTCGCAACAGGTGTCGTTAAATACCCAGCAGTTATCGATTCAATCAAGGTCCATCCTCCTTATCAGTACGTAGAATACTAGAGTAAAGCTAGCTCCTATCTTGAAACCAATCAATACGTTGAAGGGTGCGATGATACCCCCACTGAATAATTCTCCGGGGGTACCTCCTCTTAGATAGTTGAAGAAGAAAGTTCCGAAAAGCAGGCTAGAAAAGGCTAAAAGTAGAATGCCCAACGCGGCTCCACTCTCGATACCTTTGACCAATTTTTCCCTAAAAGTCGTTTTCAGGTCTTGGTAACCCTGTGCGATCATCATCAAGATAACACTTAAGGCCAATATCACACCTCCCTGGAAACCTCCTCCCGGGCTTAGATGACCGTAAACTATCAGATAAGCACCGTAAGCAACGAGAAAAGGTGAGACCATCCTGATTGTTGTCCTAGTCACCGTAGACATCCTCATCATCTTCACCTCCTTTCAATATTATATAAAAACCTAGTATGGCGGTGATCAGAACTATAGCTTCACCCATCGTATCGTAGGCTCTCCAATCCGCTAGAACCGATGCGACCAGATTACGTGCTCCTACGTCTTCCCAATTTTCTATATAATATTCATAGCTCTGGTATCCATAAACTTTCAACTCATCATCTTCTTCATCCTTTTCTATCCTGTACCTTTCAGATTCATCATCGTCTATCTCCCAAACCCCTTCCTCTATCTCGACTATTTCAGCCTCTTCATCCAAAGTTACGTTCTCTTCTTCAAACGCCTTACGGATGTCTTCATCTATCTCAGTTTCTTCCACACTCTCATTGAAATTTTCAGACAAGTCCTCATCAATACTAAAGCGGTAACCCTTGCCTTCTCTCGAATAATTTAATGGTATCAATAAAGATCCCAATAAAAGAACCAGTATCAGCGCGAGAACACGTTTCTTAATCCTTCCACCTCCTGTACTGTGTAAAGCAACAGACCGAGGATCATAGCACCGACGACGATCGCGGATAAAGCGACATCAGGAGCCTTAAGGAGAAAGAGAACAATCACGAACAGAAGACTGAAGAGAGCTAATTCTAAGACCGCCCTTATGGTCTTGGTTTCTAGCACTATGATTACGGCGGTGACTATCATCCCTATCAATAACAACTCATGGATTATCCCTAGCATACATATCAATTCCAACTTTAGGTTCGATACCGCTCTTATGTGCCGCTCTACCTATAGCATGAGATATCATGGGGTTTATCATGGCTATCAGTATAGCTAGAAGAACTAACTTGATCTTGACTGATAGAGGAGCGGGTGCAAGAAGAGCAGTACCTATGAGGATGCTTATCGCTCCTCCAGTATCGGTTTTGGTAGCTGCGTGCAGTCTGGTATAAGGATCCGGGAAACGAAGCAGGCCTATGGCACCGAAGATCATTATGGAAATACCGAAGATTATCAAAATTAGTTCAATTACCATCTTGCGCACACCTCTCTAGATGTTTTGCCAATACAAGACCTCCAACGGTATTAACAAGGACTAAAACGATCGCTATATCCAACAAGAAATACTCCTCGATCAAAATCGAAAGTACAGCTATAACTACCATGAGTTTCGTGGTGATCGTGTTTACCCCTATGAAGCGATCAGGTATAGTAGGGCCAACGATGACCCTATAGAACAGGATGAAGGCGGTGGTGAGAAGTATGATTATTACCCAGGTTAAGGGGTTCAGTAAAAGATTTTCTTCAAACATCTTTCCATATCTCCTTTGATATCTTCTGCCGCCTTTTCGGTATCGAGGTGGGAAGCTTTGAGCCAATGAACGTAAAAGTAAGTGTTATCCATCTGATTGTCGACTTCTAGAGTCAAGGTGCTGGGTGTAAGGGTTATAGAGTTAGCCAATATAGTGGAAGCACTGTCTGATATCAGATCGCTCTCTATCTTCACGATGCTGGGCTCAATATCCATGAAAAGAGCGTACTTAGCGACCTGTATATTACTTTCAATAAGTCTAAAAATCACCAAAACAATGTATTTAGGTATATAGAGAAATATCATGAGTTTATCTATGAATTCCACGTCCAGTTTTAGATCATCTGAGAGGTTTTCATACCTAATGAAAGAAATAAGGTGTACAACAAACCAACCAATTATGATGTTCTGGAGCGAAGGATTGCCGGTTATCAGCATCCAGATAGTGAAAAGAAATATCCAAGTGAGAAATCTCTTCTGCCAGATAGGAAGCTCTTTCCTGTAGCGCATCGATTCCAGCTCTCGATGTTTGACTTCCTCAACTCGTTCTTTCAGGTAATACGGCATCCTGCTCATGGTCTCTGTAAAAAAAGCAAAAGTGTATTACCTCTTTATATTTTTCTGAAAAGAGAGAGGATAGAGAGAATAGTTTTGGTTTATCTTGTTGGTGATTTTTTCTATATCTGCTTCAGCTTGCTCTTGCTTGTCTCCGATTTTGCCTTTTTCATCTTAGGTCTGAAGTTGATGTGAGATGGGCAAACATAAGCGCAGAGCCCGCAGTCGATACACGCACCAGGATTCAATTTCTGCAGCCAGTCGGTATCGCCGATATCCTGAGCCTCTATTATCAGGTTAGGATAGATATCAACGGGACAGACATCGTTGCAGTATCCACACCTGATACACCAAGTCTGATCCTCGTAAGGATGAGGTTCTTCCTCCTTGTATGCGATGATGCCTTGGTGGGCTTTTATTATCGGTATAGACGGATCAGAAATCCATGTACCTCTCATAACCGATCCTAGGATAACCCTTTCATACTTACCGGGTGATTCACCCAAAAACTCGAATACTTTACTGACCGGTGTACCCTGTCTAACCCAAAGATTTTTTCCGCCGACGTCTTTCGAATAATAGGTCAACCCTCTATCGATGAGTGGCTCTCCATCCCTTATGGCTTTAGAAACCGCATATGCAGTTAGAACATTCTGAACCAAAGCACCGACATCTGTGGGATTTTTATCATCAGGCACTTCTTTACCCAAAACTTCGGTAACTAGCAGCCTCCCGTAACCCACCGAATAGTTCGGTCTGATCCTGGCTATTTCGATGCCTTCCCTTTTTAAAATTTTCTCAAGTTTCGGCATCTCACCTTCAGTCGTTCTGGTAGCAAAGATTACGTTATCTGCACCTATCATCGCAGCCATCAACTTTATACCGTCGACCATGACTTCCGGTTCTTCTATCATCAGTCTCGCGTCACAAGCGACATTTGGATCGCTCTCCTTAGCATTTATTATAAGATGTGATACACGGTCTTTAGCGTCTTTTAGTTTGGCATGTGTTGGGAAGACTGCACCGCCTTGGCCTACAATGCCAGTCTCTCTAACTCTTTCGATCATCTCATCTCTAGAAACTTTATCGGGATCCATCGGGTCATAATACGGCTCTCGTTCTTCATCTTTGGTCTCTATTATGACGGTAGGTTCTGGAGCACCTGAAAGCGGATTTTCATATCTCATCACTTCCTTGACCGTTCCGTTCACCGGGCTGTGAACAGGTACTGTAAGTGCATCGTCTTCATCCTCTGAAAGCTTCTGACCGTATTTTACCTGTTGACCTTCTTCGACGATAGGATCTCCTGCAGAACCTACCTGCTGTCTGAGTGGGACTCTCATCTCATCTGCAGGCGGAACTTCGCTGAACTCATCATCGATCGCCTTTATCTTGATATCAAGATCTATTTCAAACCCTCCTTCCTCTTTGAATTTTTTCTGGATCCTATCCTTCCTCATCTTATCATTTTTAGCCATATCATATCACCTCGCGGATTTGCCTTTAAAACCATATGCTTTTTTGATCACTATCTTATCCATGAAAGGTGTCGCTATATTGAGTATAACTAGCGCAAGGATGGAACCACCCACTATACCATAAAGCTGGAATGCAAATGTCAGAACAGCCAAAGCCACTCCAAAAATGTACTGCGAGATCTCAGGCATGGGAGTCGATTGAGGTTCCGTAGCCATGAAGAAGACCATGAATATGAAGCTTCCTGTGAAGACATGGAAAGCGACTCTCATCGAGACCATCTCCCATATCGAGTAATCTCCTGTTAGGATCATACCGATTACCACTGATAGGACCAGCATGCTGACGAAGCAAGATACCACTATACGCCATTTGTATCTCAACCAGTACACGGCTACGGCTCCGACGATCAAGGTAACTATAGAGGCAGCTCCTCCGATCCAGCTGTGAGTCTGCCAGAAAAAAAGACTCTGTGTGGCTGTTAGTTCTGTTCCAAAAACAGGGAGTTCAGTGGTGAATCCCCATTCTAATAAATCTACGAATTCATTCGGATCCAGTACATCCAACTCAAAAGGAGAATGGTGGGAATGGAATATCATGCCTCCATCCAATGCCCCTCCAAAAAGCCCCTCAAAAGTCTCTGCAAGATAGTTGATACCGAAGAGCACCAATAACACAAGGGCTTTTGCACCAGCTGCAGGGTTGATATATTTCCTTCTAAAATATCTGCCCTGTCCATATTTGAAGACCAGCATGGTCAAGACTCCGACCAGTGCGGTAACGGTGTAAGGGGCTCTACCTCCCAGATCGGGACCCACGACGGTCATGCAAAGAGCTACGATCATACCCGCAACAAGAGGAGAGGCGGGAGAATCATAGGTGAGTTCGACACCCTTCATCCTCTGATACGAGTCAATTGTGGTGTAAACAGCTAGAACGGAACCGAGAGCAACCAAGATATGTATCAGGGCAGGCATTCCCATGACAATCACTGATGCAAATGCTATTATCAGCATCATCAGAAATGTTTTGAGCATCAATTCATTCTTGTCGAAGCCGATGTGCACGTGAGGTGTATCGACCTCTCTGTATGGCCTCGCTTTTTTCTCATCTTCGCTCATTTTTAAACCTCCTTCAATATATAAACTTTGTCAGTTAGGGTAGAAAGTTTAGGTATAATATATTTACGGATTAAATGCAGCAAAACGAATTTTATTTCCAAATAATCTTATATGAACAAGTATTCATGTTTGGTAATATTATTATCACAACGTTATAATGGGAAAAGTATAAATATGATTGGAGGATTCCAAAAGCGGCCAATAAAGGCCAGAATATAAAAATCAAAAACCGGAGGTATCTTACAATGGAAATGAAAAAGATAGCGGTGGTGTTAGCGAGCGTGATTCTGCTGACAAGCGTATCGATAATCGTAGCTCAGGACGTAGATGTACCTGAAGGTGCACCTGATGACTTTCCAGAAGAATTGAGTATGGATTTAGAGGTACAGTCCGCATATAACGATGATGAAGTTTTCTTCAACTTCCGATGGGAGACTGAAGAACCCTACTGGCATCACGATTACTTCGTCTACGAGGACGGGGAATGGACCCGAGAGGGATTCACGGAGGACAGATTGAGGATCATGTTCGGAAATGAAGATCTAAAAGGATACAGGAATTTCGGTGGATGGATAACCGGACACGACGGCATGAGAGGTTTTGAAAATGAAGTTCCACCGGAAGATGTGGAAGCACACCCTTGGCTTGGAGAGGAGCTTGGTGAAGATGATGTGAGGAAATACATTCCACAGTCTAGAGAAGGTGAATGGTGGGAAGCCGAGTGGGACGAAGTGAAATCGGAGGAAGAACTAGATGAGATGATGGATAACGATGAATTCCTCGATCTATGGACATGGAGAGCTCACCGCAGCAATCCTGTCGATGCAGCAACGGATCACTACATATTGGAATACAGGCACGATGATGAAGGAGAACAAGCATATTACTCTCAAGATATGGATCCTGAGGAAGGTCCGCAATACATGTTCGATACCGACCATGAGGATATAGATGAACCAGTTCTTAAAAGAGATGAGATCGAAGATTTAAAAGATGGGTACGACAATCAAGAAGACATCTATTATTTACTTGAGGAATACACTACAGAATTCGATGAAGAGGTTATTGAAGGATATGACATCGATCTTGAAGACGCCGCTATGCCTAGAAGAGTCCTTACCGAACCGACCGATAGTGCCGGAGCGGTGGAGGCTGACGGTTATTGGGATGAAGATACTACGGAATGGAACGTTGAATTGTCGAGAGAGTTGGATACCGGTTACGAAGACGATATACCGATAGAAGAAGGTGAGGAATACACGATCTGTTTCAGCCCCGGTAAGTCAGAAGTCAGCGGTAGATGGCATCACTCTTCTTATCCTATTGCTTTCAGCCTAGATCAAGGTACTGATGACGAAGTTGGTGGAGAAGTCAGCGGTATAGAGGCAGAAGAATTCGACGGAGATGAGCCGGACTGGGATGAGAAAGAGAGTCATACCATCACCTGTATCTATCCAGGCCATACAACCTGGCAGTGGATAATCGACCAGGACCATACCGGCATGTACATGGATATTAAGAACGATGAGACGTCCAAATGGGATTTGCACCCAGATCCTGAGGATTTCGTTGAAGTGATAGTGGAGTGGGAGCACGAAGAAGGTATCTATGTCGAAGACGATATCGAGATAATAGAATTCACGGTGAACGGTGAGGAAGAAGATGTCCAGATCGATATCGACGATGAAACCGTGGTCTATGCAGAAGTCGAAAACAACTTGGATGAAGAGGTTGAAATGATAGTCGAGATATTAGAGGATGGAGAAGATATCCGTGGCCCACACGATTACTCCGAAACTATCGCACCCGGAACTACCGGCGAGATAGAAGAGATTTATGATCCTCATCCACCAGGTTGGTATGAAGGAGAATTCGAAGTGAACTTAGAAGTGGACGGCGAAGTGCTAGAAACTATTGACGTAACTGTTGGAGATCCTGATGTGGATCCTGACGAAGTAGATTGGGACGACGTCCGCTTCATGGGCGGTATGATAATCGCAGCCTTCATAATAGGCTTCGGAGCCGGCTTCCTCTTGATGAAGAAGAAAACAGATAAAGAAGAAGAATAGAGTGAAGCAATCCCAAAACTTTTTTCTTTTTTTCTAAAATCTATAGTCAATGACCCGACTTTTTGTACTCACGAGGAATTAGATAAATTCCTCTTGGTCACAAAATGAATTTTATTCCTGTAGAGGTTCTTTGACTCATCTCGGGAATTAAATTCCCGATGGCATAAGAATTTCTTCAAGAAATTCTCATTTACTTATAAAATCTTTGATTTCACGAAATTATCATTATTTTTCGAACGTAGTGAGAAAAATTGATAGGAGTAGGAATCTTTGATTCCTACGAACTTCGAGAGCTTTGCTC
>SL_8KL_010_SEDDRAFT_10000635_pt1 | contig 30790 bp, 30 predicted proteins | sample SodLakKL_010_SED_4_FD_11160 | JGI IMG/M metagenome (IMG submission 11160)
AGATAAACCCTGACTCTACCCTGTTGATCGGGCGGGGAAAAATTTATTTTAATTTCTTCTGCCAGAGCGGTAAGTTTTTCAGCAAGCTCCTCTTCATTTTCAAAATCCAGACCATTTCTCAGACCGGCCAAAGCCACAGCCCGATACATTGCTCCGGTATCAATGTACTTGAAATCTAACTCTCTGGCCAGCAATCTGGCCGTAGTAGATTTGCCCGCCCCGGAGGGCCCGTCAATTGCAATAGCTCTTTCAGCCATCCAGGCTCTCCTCCACCAGGTCAGGCCTTAACTTCCGGGCCCCCTCCAGATAAATATGTCTGATCTTCCCCTGAGATTCCTTGAAATCTTCCTGGTTTTTCTGCTCCAGGTGGACAAGCACCCTGATGCAGAGGGCCAGTGAGCCGGAAATCTCAGGTTCCTGACAGCTGAAAATAGGGGTATTCTCAAAACCCATTTCCCTGAAAGCCTGAGCCGGATAGATTGATTTGATGTCGGCAGTGGAAGAAAAAATAACGCTAACAATATTTTCAATTTTAATCTGATTGGCAGATATAATCTGCTCCATCAGCTTTTCCACAGCCCTTCTAATCTCTTCCGGTCTATCTGCTGCTGCTGTAATTGCTCCTCTGATAGCCTGCATGCTAAATCTCTCCCATATTTTCCAGTGCCTTTCTGGCGGCCAGCTGCTCGGCATCTTTTTTGCTGGAACCCTCTCCCTTACCGATTACCTCATCTCCCAGTTTGACCTGGATTGCAAAAGATTTATTGTGATCGGGACCGGTTTCACTTAAAACTTCATATTCTGGACGATAATCTCCATCCTGTTGGATAACTTCCTGGAGCAGAGTTTTATAATCTCTGTTGTAATCACCATTCTGAACCTTTTCGATATCTGTTTGAAAAAAGTCTACAATAAAATTATCGCTGGTCTGAAATCCGTGATCCAGATAAATTGCTCCAATTACAGCTTCCAGGGCATCTGCCAGTATTGAATCTCTCTTCCGGCCTCCAGTGATTTCCTCACCCCTGCCCAGCAGCAGATGTTCGCTCAGCTTTAGTTCTCTGGCTTTACGGGCCAGGGTATCGGAACTGACCAGGATTGCTCTCATCTTGGCCAGCCTGCCCTCAGGAGCATCCCTGAAGTTTTTAAAGAGATAGGTGGAAATACTCAGACTTAAAACCGAATCACCCAGAAATTCCAGCCGTTCGTTATCCTTTAGTTTCAACCTGCGATTTTCATTGGGAAAGGACTTGTGAGTGACCGCGGTTCTCAAGATGCTGCTGTCGTTGAAAGATAATCCCAGTTTTTCTTCCAGTTTCTCCAGTTCTGTACTTTTCATTAACTCATTCATGGATTCATCTCACACCTTTTTGATTACCAGACAGGCATTATGTCCGCCAAAACCAAAAGAATTGGTCATGGCAGCCTTTAAATCAGGCATTTTTCGGGCCTGATTGGGCACATAATCCAGGTCACATTCCGGATCAGGTTTTTCATAATTAATGGTNGGGGGNATAACTCCTTCATCAACGGCCAGCACTGTAGTAATAGCCTCAATTCCTCCAGCCGCTCCCAGCAGATGCCCGGTCATTGATTTAGTCGAGCTGACGGCCACTTCTCCGGCCAGCTCCCCGAACACATCCTTAATGGCTATCGTCTCAAATTTATCATTAAAAGGGGTCGATGTTCCATGGGCATTGATATACTTTAGATCCTGGAGCTCAACCCCGGATTTTTCCAGAGCGATCTTCATAGCCCGGGAGGCTCCTTCTCCCTCCGGAGCAGGCTGGGTGATATGATAGGCATCACCGGTCATACCATAACCGGCAATCTCACCATAAATTTTTGCCTTCCTCTTTCGGGCATGTTCGTAATCTTCCAGAATAACAATGCCGCTGCCTTCAGCAATGACAAAGCCATCTCTCTCCTTGTCAAAGGGCCGGCTGGCCTTTTCAGGTTCATCATTACGGGTAGAAAGGGCCTTCATCGAACTAAACCCGGCCAGAGCTGAGGGGCAGATAGAAGCTTCAGTGCCTCCAGCTACCATTACCCTGGCATCACCCCTTCTGATAATCTCACTGGCATCTCCTATGGCATGGGTACCAGAAGCACAGGCGGTGACCGGATTACTATTTGGGCCTTTGGCTCCCAGATAAATCGAAACCTGACCCGCTGCCATGTTAGATATCATCATGGGAATAAAGAAGGGGCTAACCCTGCCGGGACCTCTATCATAAAGACGGCAGATCTGCTCTTCTAGAACCTCAACTCCCCCGATACCTGAGCCCACAATGACTCCTGTTTTTTCAGCCAGTTCCGGGGTAATTTCCAGTCCGGAATCTTCCAGGGCCTTTAAAGCTGTATAAACAGCATACTGGGTAAAAATTGCCATTCTTCTTCTTTCTTTCCGATCAATAAAACAGGAGGGGTCAAATTCTTTGATCTCTCCTCCAATTCTGCTGGGATACTCCTCAATATTATCTATCTTTTCAATTTTAGTAATTCCGGATTTTCCTGAAATAATGTTATTCCAGAATTCTGCTGCGCTGTCTCCCAGACTGGTTAATACTCCCAGCCCGGTAACTACCACCCTATTGCTCATTTAGTGAACCTCCTAAAGCCCGATATTTATGGCAAAATGGCCCCGGTTCTGCTGCAGGGGCCATTTTTATATTTAATAAATTAATTTCTTAGATTTTGTTCTCAAGATAATCAACTGCATCCTGCACGGTTTCTATTTTTTCAGCATCTTCATCAGGAATTTCCAGGTCAAACTCCTCTTCCATGGCCATAACCAGTTCCACAACATCCAGAGAATCGGCCCCCAGATCTTCAATAAAAGATGCTTCAGCAGTAACCTCGGAAGGATCAACGGCCAGCTCTTCAACTATTAAATTTTTCACCTTTTCCAGTAAATCAGCCATCCTCTTCACCTCCTTTCCGGTTTGCCAAAAAACTTCAAAAAATTACATCCCCAGACCTCCGGTAACTTTTAAAACTTCACCGGTAATGTAAGATGCTCTCCCGGAAGCCAGAAATAACACGGCCTCCGCCACATCTTCAGGCTCTCCCGTTCTCTGCAGCGGAACCCTGTCCAGCATCTCCTTTTTGATTTTGTCCGGCATTCCTCCGGTCATTTCAGTGGCAATAAAGCCCGGAGCTACTGCATTAACGGTTATATTACGGCCGGCCACCTCGCGGGCCAGAGATTTGGTAAATCCCACTATGCCGGCTTTAGAGGCAGCGTAGTTGGTTTGGCCGGCGTTCCCTATCAGACCAATTATTGAGGAAAGGTTGATGATTCTGCCCGATCTCTGTTTCATCATGGGCAGGACTGCTGCTTTGCTGCAGTTAAAGGTCCCTCCCAGGTTTACGCTGAGGGTCGCATGCCAGTCCTCTTCCTTCATCCTCATCAGCAGGGTATCCCGGGTTATTCCTGCATTATTTACAAGTATATCAATACTACCAAACTCATGCAAGCAGCTCTGAATTAATTTTTGAGCCTGATCAGCCTGGCTGACATCGGCCTGGCTGATGATAACCCTGTTATCACCTTCCCGGGAAGCGATACTTTCTGCTACCGCTTCTGCCCCGTTTCTGCTTGCTGCCCGAGAATGATTTAACACCAGATCAGCCCCGGCGTCTGCCAGCTTTCGGGCTATTGCTGCTCCTATACCCCGGGAGCTTCCCGTTACTACAGCTGCTTTACCAGTCAGTTCAATCATGTTCCCAGCTCCTTAATAACCTCCCTGACTTCAGCAGGGTTTCTGGTAGTAAAAGTTTTTACCGATTTATCTATTCTCCGCAGGAGTCCTTTAAGAATATCACCGGGACCTACCTCCACAAAGACTTCTATTCCCTGGGCTATCATATATTTCATTGAATCCACCCAGAGAACACTGGAATTAAGCTGCTCCAGTAAATTCTGTTTGATTTCCCCGGCTGAAACTGTAGCTTCAGCAGTCACATTGGCAACCAGGGGAACTCTGGCATCACTGATATTAACCTTATCCAGCTCAGCTTTCAATCTGGTCGCCGCCGGCTCCATCAGGCTGGAGTGAAATGGTCCGCTGACAGAAAGCTCTATCACCCTCCGGGCTCCCCTTTCCCTGGCTATTTCCATGGCTTCTTTGATCAATTCTTTCTCTCCGGAAATCACCATCTGTTTTGGAGTATTTATATTGGCCAGTTCACAAACTCCATTAACTCTGGCACAGATTTCCTCCAGGTTCTCTCTTTTCAGGCCGATGATCGCCGCCATAGATCCCAGTCCAGCCGGCAGAGCCTCTTCCATGGCTCTGCCCCGGGCCCGCACCAGCTTTAAATTCTCGGTAAAGGAAATTGCCCCGGCAGCCGTCAGGGCGCTGTATTCTCCCAGACTGTGGCCGGCCACCATGGCAGGTGTTATTCCCGATTTCTCCAGCAGTCCATTGACAGCCGAACTTAAAAGAAATATTGCCGGCTGGGTATTTTCAGTCAAATTCAGATCAAATTCTGGCCCCTGAAAGCAGAGCCGCTTTAAATCCAGGTCCAGTATCTCCTCAGCCCTGGCAAAATAATCCCTGATCATCTCAAAATCCTGATATAACTCCTCTCCCATTCCCACATTCTGAGAACCCTGCCCGGGGAAGATAAAGGCTATTTTATTTTCCATCTCTTTCGGCCCCCTGCTGCTGGCACTGACTCTCCAGAATTTGCCGGGCTTCTCTGATCATATTCTCAATTATTTCACCGGCCGGTAAAACTTCTTCAATCAGGCCGGCAATCTGTCCTGCCATCACACTGCCCTCATTCACTTTTCCTTCACAAACCGCCTGACGAAGCTTATCTTCCCCAAATTCCTCAATTTCCTCCGGATCGCAGCCCCGGGCTTCCATTTTTTCCAGTTCTCTGGTAAAAATATTTTTCAGGACCCGGACCGGGTGGCCGGTAGATCGACCGGTAACCACAGTGCTTCTATCTTTGGCCTTGATAATGGCTTCTTTATATTCCTGAGAGGCGGTGCACTCCTCACAACAGACAAATCTTGTTCCCAGTTGCACTCCCTGAGCCCCCAGGGTTATAGCTGCCAGCAAACCCCGGCCATCGGCAATTCCCCCGGCTGCAATTACAGGAACATCCACAGCATCCACTATCTGCGGTATCATTGCCATGGTATTGAGCCTGCCTACATGACCGCCGGCCTCACCCCCTTCGGCAATAACCCCCGAAATATCTAGTCGGGCCATTCTTCTGGCCAGGGCTACTGAAGAGACTACCGGCACAACCTGGCAGCCTGCTTCTTTGAACCGGGAAATATACTTGCCGGGATTGCCTGCCCCGGTCGTAATTACGGGAACTTCCTCCCTGGTAACCAGATCAACAATCTCCTCCACAAAGGGAGAAAGAAGCATAACATTAACACCAAAGGGTTTATCGGTTATGGTCTTTATCTTGTCTATTTCTTCGGCAACCACCCCGGCGGAAGCATTTCCGGCCCCAATTATACCCAGACCTCCGGCAGCAGAAACAGCGCCTGCCAGTTCACCGGTGGCTACCCAGGCCATTCCACCCTGAAAAACCGGATAATCAATTCCTAAATTTTGACACAGTTCTGTTCGGAATAGACTTTCCATCTATTATCTGCCTCCTTTATTCCACTCCATCACCGCAGCCGCCCAGGTTAGACCTGCTCCAAAGGCCACCAGCACCAGAATATCACCGTCATTTATTTTGCCAGACTCAACAGCTTCCTGCAGGGCAATCGGTACGGAAGCGCTGGAAGTATTACCGTACTCCGGTAGATTAATGATCACATCTTCATCCTTTAATTTCAGTCGTTTAGCAGCAGCTTTGATAATTCTGGTATTGGCCTGATGGGGAACAAAAAAGTCCACATCTTCGGGCTTAAGATTGGCCTTCTCCAGCACCCGGAGAGAGGCTTCCCCCATGATTTTAACGGCAAAACGAAAGACCTGATTGCCCTCCATTTTAATATAATGCATCCCGTTTTCTAGAGTACTGTGGGAGGAAGGATTGAGAGAACCTCCAGCCGGAAGATAGAGGCTGTCAGCTCCGCTGCCATCAGAACCCAGCTCGGTAGCCAGCACACCTCCCGATTCCGCCGGCTGCAGCACAGCAGCCCCTGCTCCATCACCAAAGAGTACGCAGGTCGATCTGTCCTCCCAATCGACAATTTTGGAAAGGGTCTCTGCCCCCACCACCAGAATATTATCATAGGTTCCCGAAGCAATAAACTGCTCTGCCACACTCAACCCGTAGACAAAACCCGAACAGCCTGCCTCCAGATCAAAGGCAGCAGCCCCTCCAGCTCCCAGTTCCTGCTGGAGCAGGCAGGCTGTGGCCGGGAAGGGCATGTCTGGTGTAACGGTGGCCACCAGAATTAAATCCAGCTTGCTAGCCTCCAGACCGGCATTTTCCAGAGCTCTTTTTCCGGCCTTTAACGCCAGTTCGGAACAGGGGGTATCCTCGGCTGCTATATGTCTCCTTTCAATTCCGGTCCGCTGAACTATCCATTCATTGCTGGTATCCACCATTTCTTCCAGATCATAATTACTTAATACCTTCGGGGGCACATATTTACCCACTCCGGTTATTGTTGCTTTCCTGGTCATTATTTACACCTTCCTCAGTTATTTCTGAGGCAATGACTGAAACTATCTCCTGCTCGATGGTTTTTCTCGCCACTCGAATGGCATTAAAAATTGCAGTTTCATCAGAACTACCGTGGCAAATTATCACATTACCTTTAAGTCCCAGCAGGGGAGCCCCTCCATACTGTTTATAATCCAGTTTATTTTTCATGTTTTGTAACTCATTTTTTACCAGTAGAGCTCCCAGTTTGGCCAGGGTATTACTGGTTAGAGCTTCTTTAAGTTCTGAGAAAATAAAATCAGCCAGCCCTTCAGATGTTTTAAGAATAACATTGCCTGTAAAGCCATCGGTAACAATTACATCGTATTCTCCGGTAAAAATATCCCGCCCCTCAACATTCCCAATAAAATTGGTCACGGCCTCACTGCTGGAGATAAGCTCATGGGCTTCATCAGTAAGTTTGCTGCCCTTGCCCTCTTCCTCGCCCACGCTCATCAGTCCCAGCCTGGGATTATCTCTTTCCATGATCAGCCGGGAATAAAGCTGGCCCATGACAGCAAATTGCTGCAGGTAGTTGGGCTCGGCATTGGCATTGGCGCCCATATCCAGCAAGAGGGTCGAGCCTTTTCTGCCGGGAAAAATAGTAGAAATTGCCGGCCTTTTGATTCCGGGAAGACGGCCAATTTTTAAAATTCCAGCAGCCAGAGAAGCTCCGGTGCTGCCGGCAGAAATCAAGGCCTGATATCCCTCATTTTTTACCAGTTCTGCCGCCACAGCAATAGAGGCTCCCTTTTTCCTTCTCAGAGCCAGCGCCGGCTTTTCCTCCCCGGTAATGACCTCCTCAGCCTGTCTGAAGTTGAGCCGGTCTTCGGAATAATTTTCCGGTAAAAACTCAGTAATTTTTTTCTCATCTCCAACCAGAGTCAGTTCAATATCAGCAAACTCTCTGATAGCCAGGAGTGCCCCCCGAACATTGACTTCGGGTGCCTGGTCTCCCCCCATGGCATCTATGGCAATCTTCACTTTACCACCGCCCTGTTATAATCAGCAACCTCTACATTACAGCCTGCTTTAAAAAACCTGATAAAAATAAAAAAAAATAAAATATCCTCCAGAAAATAAAAAAATCTCATTATCTCTGAATATGTAAAGCCTGCAGAAGGACTGCAGGCTAAACAAGCTAAACATGCTGTTATTCTTCTTTATCGATGGTTACTACCTGTCGTCCTTTATAATGACCGCATTCCGGACACACCCTGTGCGGTAAAATCATCTCCAGACAGTTGGAACATTCAACTAAATTGGGAGAATGCAGTTTTTTATGGGTCCTTCTTTTCCTTTTTCTGGTTTTTGAAGTTCTTCTCTTGGGAACAGCCATTAGAACACCTCCTTTACAGCAACAATCTAAATCTCATGCTATTCCGGTGATATTTAATTTTTAAAATACCAAGGTTACTTAATTGTCATCAAAAAACTGCTCAAGCTTTGCCAGCCGGGGATCCAGTTCCTCCTGGCTACAGTCGCAGGAATGCTGATTGAGATCGGCTCCACACTGACTGCAGATACCCTGACACTCGCTGTCACAGAGAGCTTTTATCGGAATTGCCAGAATCAAAACTTCGTGGATGTAGCTGCTGATGTCTACCTTACTGATCTCGGCAATATCCTCAGCAGGAATTGTGAAATTTAATTCCCTGTCAATCTCCTGCTCAAATTCCTGAAGACAGCGGCTGCATTCCAGAATAAATTTACCTGATAATCTTCCAATAAAGATAAAACTGTCAGAATCCTTATAAACGGTGAGAGAAACCTCAAAATCAGCTGGAATTTTAACTTTCCGGTTGAAGTAATCAATGTTGTCGGGACTGTAACGGTCAGAGAATTTCTTGAAAGAACCCTTTTTCTTTAATTCTCCCAGGTTCACATACAAAGTCCTTCCCTCCATAATTGACAGATTCTCTTGTAATCAAGAATAATTATACCTTATCCCGTCCGTTCATGTCAAGAATTATTCCCTGTTTTCTAATATTTTAGCTGTGTCTCTGGCAATTACCAGTTCTTCATTGGTGGGAATCGCAAAAACTTTAACCCGGGAACCAGGGGTTGAGATCTCAATCTCCTCTCCTCTGGTATTATTCTTGGTTTCATCCAGTTTAAAACCTAAAAATTCTAAATTTTCCAGAATAGCTGCCCTGATAGCTCCATCATTTTCGCCAATTCCAGCAGTAAAAACAATGGCATCTGTCCCACCCATGGCAGCTGCATAGGCTCCGATATATTTTTTTACCCGGTAGTTGAAAACCTTTGCCGCCAGCCGGGCCCGCTTATTACCCTGCTGAGCTGCTTCCGAAACATCCCGGGAATCATTACTGATGCCAGAAATACCCAGCAGTCCACTTTCTTTGTTCATAATGCTGTCCACCTCTTCCGGCTCCAGCCCCTCTTTTTTCTGAAGAAAGGGAACGATAGCCGGATCAATATCACCACATCTGGTACCCATAACCAATCCTTCTAACGGAGTCAGGCCCATGCTGGTATCAACCGACCTGCCCTGATCTACAGCGGCCACACTGGCCCCATTACCCAGATGACAGGTTATAATTTTCAGTTCTTCCAGGGCTTTATCCATAAGTTCAGCAGCTCTCCGGGAGACAAATTTATGGGAGGTTCCGTGAAAACCATAACGTCTTATCCCGTACTTCTGGTAATATTCATAGGGCAGGGCATAAATATAGGCCTCCTCCGGCATGGTTTGGTGAAAGGCCGTATCAAATACTCCCACCTGAGGTTTGTCGGGCATTAGTCTCTGGCACTCTTTGATTCCGGCCAGATTGGGAGGATTATGCAGGGGGGCCAGCTCGGAAACCTCTTCTATTTTTTCAACAACCTCGGAGGTAATCAGCACCGAATCAGCAAACTTTTCTCCCCCGTGAACTACCCGGTGCCCTAAAGCATTGATTTCATCCATATTTTCCAGCACACCCTTTTTCTCATCCTGAAGGGCATCAATCACCAGGCTTATTCCCTGTGAATGATCGGCAACATCTTCCTGCCAGAGGAGTTCCTCCCCCTCTATATTTTCCTGCTCCAGAAAGGAATCTTCAATTCCGATTCTTTCTACGATTCCCCTGGCCAGGACACTCTCCTCTTCCATGTTAAACAGCTGATATTTAATTGAGGAGCTTCCACTATTTAAGACCAGCACCTTCATTTTTTATCACCTCTTGGTTTTATTTCTGGTATGTTTTGCTTCTGGTATATTAGTACCATATAAGGGCCATATTAAAAATTTTACTCCAGAGCTGGACCTAATTTCAGTTAGCGGTTCAGCTGATTATATTAAATTCTAATTCAACTGGATCCGGATTCATAATTTATCCCTGATAATCTGGCTGGAATTAGTTTGATTGCAGTACTGTAATGGCGACCAGGTTAACAACATCATCAACTGAGCAGCCCCGGGAAAGGTCATTTACCGGACGGTCCATACCCTGCAGTATCGGTCCGACTGCTTCAGCTCCCGCCAGGCGCTGGATCAACTTATAACCGATATTACCGGACTGGAGATCGGGAAAAATTAAAACATTGGCCCGCCCTGCCACCAGGCTGTTAGGGGCCTTGCTTTTGGCAATTTCAGCCACCAGGGCAGCATCAACCTGAAGTTCTCCATCAATTTCAAACTCCGGAGCCATTTTTCGGGCCCTGTTGGTGGCCCTTCTCACCTTTGATACCAGAGGATGCCTGGCACTTCCATGAGTAGAGAAGGACAGCATGGCCACCACGGGATCGATATCCAGCAGTTTTTTGGTATTCCGGGCTGTGCTGACGGCTATCTCTGCCAGTTCCTCATCATTTACCTCCGGATTGACGGCACAATCTGACATCACCAGAACCCCTTTTTCTCCAAACTCATCCCGGGGTAAAACCATAATAAAGGCCCCGGAAACAATCGATATTTCTGCTTTGGTTTTGATGGTCTGGAGAGCCGGGCGTAAAACCCTGCCGGTGGGATTGGCGGCCCCGGCAACCATGCCATCAGCTTTACCGGCTGCCACCATTAAAGTTCCGAAATAGAGAGGATTAGAAGTTTTCTTTCTGGCCTTCTCTCTATCAATTCCCTTATGATGTCGCAGCTCATACATAAGTTCAGCAAGAGCCGCTTTTTCTTCAGTTTCACTGGCCGGATTGATGACCTGGCAGCCAGCAATATTAAGATCCAGGTCTCGAGCTCTGCTGACAAGTTTGCTCTCATCACCCAGTAAAATAACTTCGGCAATTCCTTCCTGCATTATCTGGCAGGCTGCCTGAAGAATCCTGTCATCCTCTCCCTCAGGCAGAACAATTCTACTGTTAAATTTTCTGGCTTTTTGCTTAAAACCTTCAATTATATCCATATCCTTAAACCCCCTCACCATTTTTCGCCCAGGCACACATTCTAAAAACATAAATCTTTCTCTCGAAAAACTAACCAGCTGCAGAAAAATTTGCCGCCTGATACTCAATTTGATAAAATTAGAAAAACAGCCGGCTGAATTATATCAGTACCAGATTTGCTCGAACCAGTGAATTAAATTTACTCTTAATTTCCCATCAACATAGGGTCTGCCTGATCGCTGGTTATTATTATCAATACTAACCTATAATATAAATACTGGATAAAAAAGAATAATCCTTTTTTATTGTACAAAAAATCACAAGTGCCGCAACTGACAAGATTAATAATATTGCCAATTTATTTTAAGGAGAGAAAAAAATGTCTGCTACTGGAATAATAACAGAATATAACCCCTTTCACAACGGTCACCTCTATCATCTCAAAGAAACCAGAAAAATAGGGGGTGAACAACCGGTAATTGCTGTAATGAGCGGCAACTTTACCCAGCGAGGCCGGCCGGCCTGCTTTGACAAATGGCTGAGAGCCGAAATGGCGGTCCGGGCCGGAGTGGACCTGGTGCTGGAACTGCCGATGGCTTCCGCTGTCCGCAGCGCTGAATTTTTTGCTGAAGGAGCCCTGAAAACCCTGGCCGGCACCGGTCTGGTCACCGATATTGTTTTTGGCAGTGAAAGCGGCCAGCTTGAACCCCTTGATAGGATAGCCAGTCTCCTGGTAGAGGAATCTGAGTCCTTCCAGTCCGGCCTGCAGAAATATTTAAGAGAGGGCTATTCCTTCCCCCGGGCCAGAACCCGGACCATAGCTGACCTGCTGCCGGGAAAAATAAGTCCGGAAAAAACCATAACCGGGCCCAACAATATTCTGGGGATAGAATACTTAAAAATAATTAAAAAATATAATCTAAATATTATCCCTCATACCATTGCCCGCCGGGAAGCTGGCTATCATGATGACAGACCAAAAACCGGCAGTATTGCCAGTGCCACAGCTATCCGAAATATCATTTATCAAAATCTGGGAAGTAAAGATAAGAAAATCAACGGAATATTATCTAAAATCAAATTATATGTACCGGAAACTACCGCGAAAATTATAAAAAGGGCTCTAGCAGAAGGGGAGGGGCCTGCTGATCTGGAAAAGTTTCAAAATATGATGACGTTTATTCTCATCAGAGCAACCCGCCAGGAACTGCTGGAAATACCAGCCCTGAATCAGGATCTGGTAAATTCTCTGCTCAAAGCCCGCCGCCAGGAACAGACCTATCAAAATCTGCTGGACTCCCTGACCTCACCAACATATCCCGGCACCAGAATTCAGCGGGCCTTTATTCAGGCATTCTGCCGGTTTACCGGCAGCAGGCTGAAAAACCTGGCAGTAAAATTCCCGCCCTATCTCAGGGTTCTGGCTCTGGGCAGTCGGGGAGAATCTCTGCTGACCAAACTGGACTGTCAGGCCGGGATTCCTGTAATAATCAATCCCTCCAGTTTTATTACCGAATCAGATCTCAGGAGCCGGGATCCTCTGACCCTGCATCTCAGTCTTGAGGTTCTGGCCAGCGACATTTACAGCTGTCTCCGGCCTGCCTCAAGAAAAGCACGAAGCGGTCAGGATTTCACCCGGCCGCTGATAAAACATTAAAACTTTAGTTTTCTCAGCAGTTCAGCAAAGGATTCCACTTTGATTATCTCAACATCATTAAAAAGTTCTATATCACTGGGGAGATCGGCTGGAATCACAAAAAGATCAGCTCCCAGTTCAACAGCGGACTGAAATTTCAATCTGACTCCATCCACCTGGCCTATGTCTCCCCGGTAATTAATTGTCCCGCTGCCGACAATCTTTCTACCTCCGGTTATATCATCTTCAGTCAGCTGATTATAGATCTCCAGGGCAAACATCACTCCGGCCGAAGGGCCAACAAGGTTGCTGGGGGCAAAACTTGCTCTTTCTGGCATCTCATAATCCAGGCCGGCTGAAGTTATATAAATACCCAGAGAAGATCTTTCCGGATCTTCCTCGAATTCTCTGGTAACAACCTCAACCTCCCTTTCTTCCCCGTTTCGTAAAATTTTCAGTCTGAGTTCACTGCCGGCTGGAAAACTTCTAATTACCTGCTGGGCTTCTGAAGGCATCTCAACTGTACTGCCTTCAATCTCTTTAATTATATCTCCCGGCCTGAGGATATCTGCAGCCCTGCTCTCTTCCATTACCTGAACGATTTCAACTCCCTGACTGGATATTACAACTTCATAACCTGCTTCCCGGTAGGCTGCTGCTTGAGCTTCCAGCTTACTATCCTCCATCAGCCGGGACATAAAGTCCAGATACTCCACCTCCGACATCTCGGGAGGTATGACGGCTTCAACCGGTGTTAGCTCTCTTATCTCCCGGTCAGGCATGAGAAAAAATATTCCGAGATCCCAGAAGGTTGCTCTCCTCTGACCGACTGCAGTCAGATAAAATTCTCCCCAGTCCTCCTCCCGGTGTCCACCTTCTACCTCAATAATTTCCTGGACTGCTTTAGGGGGAGCAGGTTCAATAATATAGAATCCTGAAGGGATAATATTAACAGCCACAAATAACAGCAGCAAAAGCCCGATTATTTTATAACGGGTGGGCACCCGGGGCCCCGCAGTTTCCCTGCCAGGTTTTATTTCTTCTGTCAGAAAATCTTCTCTGCTTTCTTCATCCCTTTCTCTCATCCCCATCACTACCTCTCAAAAAATCACTATCCTGTCTCAGCTAATTAACCCCCGGTAAATTTTTTTCTCCGGGAAGGTTTTTAATGTATTAATATACAGCTGCCTGACTGTCAGCTCTGGGCTCAACAGCAGCCAGCAGTGCTCCATTTTCCAGATCCTGAAGTATAATCTGCCCCCGGCCAAAGTCTCCGGCCCGGTTGCAGATCTCTATTTCATGGCCCCGCCTTTCCAGTTCTCCGGCCAGATATTCCGGAAAGCCGGCCTCCAGCATCACCTGCTTTTCCTGCTGCCAGCGCCAGCGGGGGGCGTCCAGAGCCTCCTGGGGATTACAATCGTAGTCCACCATATTCTGAATTACCTGAAGGTGGCCCTGGGGCTGCATAAATCCTCCCATCACTCCAAAGGGACCGAGATATTCACCCTGCTTGCGGTAAAAACCTGGAATAATGGTATGGTAGGGTCTTTTACCTGCTTCAGGATAATTGACAGACTCCCGGTCTAGAACAAAGTTATAACCTCTGTTATGCAGGGAAATACCGGTTCCCGGCACCACGATTCCGGAGCCAAATCCAGTATAATTACTCTGGATAAAAGAAACCAGATTGCCCCGGTCATCGGCAGCAGCCAGATAAACTGTACCGCTACTGTCAATCTCACCAGGCTGAAATATCCGGGCCTCTTCTTTGATTCCCTGTCGGCGCTGCTTTAAATATTCCTCTTCCAGCAGAATTTCCGGTCTAATCCTCAATCTCTCCGGATCTCCGATGTGTTCCCTGCCGTCAGCAAAGGCCAGCTTGAGAGCCTCAATTCTGACATGGAGTTCTTCCCCGCTGCCGGGATCAGCAAACTCAAATCCCTCCAGAATTTTTAAGGCCTGCAGAGCTATCAAACCCTGGCCATTAGGTGGAAGTTCGAAAATTTCATGACCCCGATATTCAATTTTTAGAGGCTCAACCTCCCTTGGCTGATAATCGGCCAGGTCACTGAAATTGAGATATCCTCCGGTTCTTTCTGCAAAATCAGCAATTCTTTCCGCCAGCTGACCCCGGTAAAAATCCTCCACTCCGGCCTGACGCAGACGCTTGAAGGTTTCAGCCTGCCGGGGAGACTTCCAGATTTCTCCCGGCCGGGGAGCCCGCCCCTTGAGCGAAAAGCTTTCCAGAAAATTCTTCCTGAATTCACCTGAAAGTTCAGTTTTGTAACTTTCCAGGGCCCGCTCCCAGTTAGTGGATACCACCGGGGATACCGGGAAACCCTTGCTGGCATAATACCAGGCCGGTCTCAGGATTGTATCCCAGTCCAGGCTGCCATACTTTTCCCTGAGATGCTGCCAGCCTGCCAGCTGCCCCGGCACCGTCACCGCCTGCCAGCTGTAGGGGTCAAGCCGGTCAGCTTCAGATGTTTGTTGCCCTCCCGAATCAGCCGAGATAGCTTGAGTTTGCCGCTCCAGGGTAAAATTTTCCGGCAGATAACCGCTGGCATTCAGGCCCTTGATTTTATCATCAGCTTTAAATAGGGCAAAGCAGTCTCCTCCCAGACCGTTAGAAGTTGGTTCTACCACGGTCAAAACTGCAGCAGCAGCCAGGGCAGCATCGAAGGCATTTCCACCTTCTTTCAACATTGAGAGCCCGGCCTCTGCAGCTAGAGGCTGGCTGGCAGCCACCGCTCCCCGACCTGCCATGATTAGCTTTCTTTCTGATTTAAATTTATAGCGGTTAAAGTTAAAATCCATAATTCCATCCTTTCTATTTCATTCTTACTCCAGTGGTATTTCAACCATAAATCTGCTTCCCCTGCTGGAGCTTTCGACATCTATTTTGCCCTTGAGGGATTCAACCAGTTCCCGGGTTATTGCCAGTCCAATTCCGGTTCCCCCGGTTTTCCGGTTTCGGGATTTATCGGTTCGGTAAAATCTTTCAAAGATTAAATCAAGTTCCTCTTTTTCTATTCCCATCCCGCTGTCTGTCACGGCAAACTTAAGTTTCCCCCCCTCTGTCCTGGCAGTCAATTCTATCCTGCCTCCGGCATCGGTGTACTTGATGGCATTGGAGAGCAAATTCTCCAGAATTATCACCAGAGCTTCCCGGTCCAGTCTAAAATTATTTTCGGGGAGAGACAGCCTGCTCTTAAAACTTAGCCCGTTATTTTCAGCCTGGCGGGAGAATTTCTGGTCAACCTGGGCAAAGAACTCCTGCAGGTTGACATCTTCCTGTTTAAGATTAAACATTTTCTTTTCAACCAGAGAAAGGTCATCCAGTCTGTTGGTAAGTTCAATCAGCCTGTCGATCTCTTCCTGAAGTTCCTGCAGTATTTCTTCATTTATTTCCAGATAACCATCCTCCACTGCTGTTAAATAATTCAGGATATTATTCAGCGGGGTTCTGAGCTCATGACTCAAATCCGAAGCAGATTCTCTTCGAATTTTTTCCAGATAATTTAACCTTCTACCCAGTTCATTAATCTCCAGATACAGTTCCTGCAGCTCTTCGGGGTACTTCCGGGAAATTTCAACCTGATAGTCTCCCTTTCTAATTTCCTTGACTGCTCCGGCAAATTCCCGGATGGGCTCGGTTAACTTTCTGCTGATATAATAGCTCAATAGAGCTGCCAGGGCGGCCAGGCTCAGTCCCAGAGGAAGTAAAAACCCGTAAATATCACGGCTGAATTCAGCTGTCCTGGCCGAGATTTCAGCAGCCAGCAGCGACTCATCATTCTCCTCGGGCCAGGATAAATAGCCCAGACTTTCCCCGCCAACAAAGATTTCAAAGCCCTCTTCCATCATGGCCTGCATCCGGGCCATCCCCCTGCTATCGGGATGCATATCCCTCATCATGCTGCCGTGTCCCCGGCGGAAGGGGTGATAGATAAGATTATTGGCAGATGCATATTCCTCCACCATACTCCTGATTTCAGCCAGGTTTCTATTTTCCTGATAAAGATTATTGAGATAATCCTCATATTCGTCAAGTTCCCGGGCTGTTTCCTGCAGCTGATAATCAAAGAAATATCTGTCCAGACTCCAGTTCAGCGCCAGGGCTACTGCTGCCAGGGACAGAATTATTATGGCCAGCAAATTGATAAAAAATTTACTTCTCAGACTCTTCATCAGATCTTCCATCCTTCATTCTGTATCCCATTCCGTAAACCGTTTCAATCAGCCGGTCCTTCTGCAGGGATAGCTTTTTTCTGATATTCTTAATATGAACATCTATGGTCCTGTCAAAACCATCATAGTCAAAACCAAGGGCTCTTTGAGCCAGCTGCTCCCGGCTTAATACTCGTCCTCTATTTTCCAGCAGAGCCTGAAAGAGCTTGAATTCTGTAGCTGTCAGGCCGGCTTCTTCTCCAGAAACAGTAACTCTGGCCTCCTCCGGAAAAATGTTGATATTATCTCCAACTTCAATCAATTCCCGGGAGCTGTAGTTCTGCCTTTTTAAGATAGCCTTAACCCTGGCCACCAGCTCCCTGGGGCTGAAGGGCTTGACCACATAATCATCCGCCCCCCGCTCAAAACCCTCCAGTTTCTCTCTTTCTGAAGAACGGGCGGTCAGCATTAATATCGGCAGATTGGAATATTTTCTTATCTCCCGGGCCACCTCTTCACCAGCCAGGCCGGGAAGCATCAAATCCAGAATCACCAGGTCCGGCTCCTTCTCCAGGGCCATTTCCAGAGCCCTGTCACCCCGGCTGGCAGTCTCTACCATAAAGCCTTCCTCTTCCAGATAGCGAGAAATGACCTTCCTCACTTTCTTTTCATCATCAACAACCAAAATCTGCGCTTTCATAGCACTCACTCCAGCTTATCCCGTAATAAAACACTTCAAAAAATCTCTTCTATTCTCTGATTTATCTTTATATCAAATTTTTATCAACTTGCCTGCTTTTTATTAAATTAAATACCCATTATTTAACCTGATTAAATTTCTCACCACTATAATTTATTATCACATCATAATTTAGCAATTTATTTATCCTGAACCAGAAAAGATTAGCTCAGATAATCGATAACCGCCCCCAGCAGTTCCTCCCTTTCCCTGCCCTTCTTATAAACCAGATAGAGCATTCTCTGCAGATCAAGCCCTGTCAGTTCCACAGTTTTAATCCTGCTGCATTCGGCTGCCTTACTGGCTGCCAGTCGGGAAACCAGAGAAATCCCCAGACCGGCCTCAACTCCAGCAATAACGGCTTCAGTGCTGCCCAGAAAGCAGGAAATTTTTAAGTCTCGAAGACTGAAACCCTTTTTCTCCAGAGCTTCCAGCATTACCTTCCTGGTCCCGGAACCTTCCTCCCGCATAACAAACTTCTGCTGAAGAATATCAGCCAGGCCGGGGCTGTCTGCCTGAGACAGGGTATGCACTTTTGGGACAATCAACTTTAAGCTGTCCTCGGCCACCGGAACTGCCCGATAATTATCCGAGCTTAACAGCCTGCCAATTACGATCAGATCCACCTCTTCCTGTTTGAGGCAGTCAATCATTTCCTGACTGTCGCCGTGCCGGCTTTTTAGTTTTATTCCGGGGAACCTTTTTTGAAAGCCTGTCAGCTTTTTCGGCAGAAAATAAACCCCGGGGATGGTGCTGGTCCCAATATTAATCTGCCCGCCAGGCTCGGCCTTAAGCTGACTTATGCTTAACCTGGTATCTTCCCATTTTTTGATTATCTCCCGGGAATTCCGGTAAAAAATCTCCCCGCCAGAGGTCAGGGTTAGCTCTCCTCCCTGTTTTTCAATCAGCTGACAGTCAAAAAACTCCTCCAGTGATTTTATCTGCATGCTGACTGCCGGCTGTGTCAGCCCCAGCTCTTCAGCAGCCAGGGAGTAGCTGCCGGTATCGATTACCTTTTGAAAGATTTTAAAAGAATTAATCTTCACGGCACTCCAGCCTCCTGACGGTCAGCAACTTATTCTCATAAATTACTGTTTACCCTCTAGCTGTGATTAGTCAAGAACCAAATCATAAAATTTAGCAATCTATTAAACAAAATAAGGCATTGATTGGATACTGAAATAATTTCAGTTTTCTCAGGACCATAATCCCAGTAATCTGGGAATCCAGAGCACACTAATAGGGAAATAAGAGATAAGAATTAAAACTAAAATCATGCTGGCTATAAATGGTAATGAAGGCAGCATTCCCTTTTCATATGATATATCTGCCAGTTTTGTTGCTGTCATTAAAGTCATGCCCATAGGGGGGGTAGCATTCCCTAAGTTGATGTTAACTAACATTACAATGGCAAAATGCAGAGGATCAAAGCCTAATTGATGCATCGCCGGAACTATGATTGGTGCTACAATTAAAACAGCCGGAATTACATCAATAAACATTCCTAAGACAATTAAAAAGACGTTAATCAGGGCCAGCTGTACCAGGGGATTGGGGCTGATCCCCACAATAAACTCGGTCATAGCTGCGGGAACGCCTGCCCTTGTTATCAACCATCCTAGCACACCTGCTCCCAGCAGTAAAAGAAAGACTACCCCGGTGACTATCACAGTTTCCTCCAGTGATTTCCAGATATCTCTAAGACTGATAGTTCGATAAACTACCGCTCCTAAAAACAGAGCATAAAAAGCTCCCAGAGCAGCCGCTTCAGCTACGGTGGTAACACCAAAAAGGATGCCTCCCAGAATAATCACAGGAGTTAAAAGAGCCAGCAAAGCATCTTTAGCAGATAAAAGCAACTCTTTTAGGCTGGCTCTCTCTCTAACAGGGTAATTTTTAATTCTGCTGATAACCACACTAACTGTCAGTAACAATACACCAATTAAAATTCCAGGAAGTATCCCTCCAGCAAATAATGCCGGAACAGATACACCCCGCAATAAAGTTGCATAAATAATCATTACGACACTGGGCGGGATTATCGGTCCCATAACTGAGGAAGTAGCTGTGACAGCGGCACTGTAACCGGCATCATAGCCCTGTTCTTTCATCTCTGGAATTAATAATTTCCCTATAGCCACTGTATCAGTTATAGCCACTCCCGTCAAACCCGCAAACAGCATACTAACCAGGATATTTGCATGGGATAGTCCCCCGCGAAAATGCCCAATTATATTCATGGTAAAGTTAATCAATCTTTTGGTAATTCCCCCCCGGTTCATAAATTCAGCTGCCAGGATAAAAAACGGAATTGATATCAGCATAAAATCCTGGGCTCCGCCATGCATTCTGGTAATTATGGTTCTGAGGAAGGGCAGGCCTCCTAAATCTACATAACCGATTATTGCGGCCACCCCAAAAATATATCCAATAGGAAGACCAATTAGCATCAAAATAATAAAGGCTATTGAAGCATACAGCATAGCTTAATCCCCTCCTTCTCCGAAAGTCTCAATAGTGCCCAGCTGATCCTGTGATACTTCAATCTTATCAAAATCCTCTTTCATTAAGGTAAATATAGCTAGAATGTGAATTAGATGAATAACCCCGCTTATCGGCAAAGAAATTATTGAAACCTGATAGGGAAGTCTCAACCTTGCCGTTATCATATACAGCTGTCTTGAGACCAGAAAAACCTCCCACCCCTTCCAGACTAAAACAACTGCAAATAATGCTATCAATAAATATATTAAAATATACAGCAATTTTTTAACCTTAACTGGAACTCTTTCTCGCAGACTGTCAACTGCAACATGTTGATGTTTTTTAAAAGCCACAGTAATACCCAGAATGCTTACCCAGATCATTAATATTCTGGCGACAGGCATCGGCCATGGCCTTGGCGCTCCCATTACATATCTCATAAAGGCTCCATAAATGGTAATAGCAAACATCACAAAGGCCAGAGAGGCAGAAATGTATAGAGCTATTTTATTCACTACCTCACTTGTTTTCTGGATAAATAGAGAAACTTTTTCAGGAAAAATTTTACTCACCTCCAAAAAATTTATAGTAATCACCTATAAGAATAGAGGGAGGTTTTACCCTCCCCCTCTGGTTTGCTCTATATTTTAGCTGGAATTTTAATAACCGTACTTTCTCCTATATTCATCTGTTAGCTCTTCATTTATTCTATCGACAGTCTCCCACAGATCATGGAGCAGGTCTTCATCAATTCCAAAGTCTTCGACAATCCATTCTTCAAAAGCAGGTCTGGTTACTTCTCTAAATCTTTCCTGCTCTTCAGGAGTTAAGTCATGGGTGTCAACAAAGCGCTCTTCAGATTCTTCCCATCCTCTTAAAGTCAGCTGGGTAGAAACCCCTCGGGAAACTGCCACCGCTTCTCGGGAGGCCCTTAAAATAGCATCCTGATATTCTTCAGGCAGGTCNGTAAACCAGTCGTCATTGACCACCCAGGTTAAGGTATTAAAGATATGCTTGGACCAGGTGGAATAATCAACCAACTCCCAGAATTCCATAGCAGCATTTAATCCCGGAGCATTAAACTGGCCATCTGCTATACCTGTTTCCAGGGCTGTAGGCACTTCGCCCCACTCAAGCGGTACTGCACTGGCTCCCATCGCTTCAATAATTGTGATATGGGCCGGGTTTTCTTCCACCCTGATCACAATTCCTTCCAAATCTTCGGGAGTTCTAATAAGTCTCACATCATTGGTGAAGGCAACAAATCCTCCTCCATCATCGAAGGTGCCTAAATATCTCAACCCGGTAGCTTCTCTCATATCATACATAAAATCGGCAAACCAGTCACTGTCAAAAAATGCCCAGGCAGTTAAATAATCAGGAAAGAGAAAGGGGGTTGTCATAATTTGATAGGGCTCATAAAAGGATGACATTGCGCCAGAAGAAAGAACTGAAGATTGTACAGTTATACCAGCCTGGGCCTCTTCGGTCACTTCCACTTCAGAGCCCAGAGTAGCTCCTCCGTGCACCTCTACAGCCACGTTTCCATCAGTATAGAGATCAACCAGTTCCTGAAACCGAATCAGAGCGGGGTGAACTTCATTGTTCTCAAGATCAATCGGGAAGTGGTGACCGATAACCATCTCATAGTCAGCCTCAGCAAAAGCCGGGAACGCAGCGAAAGTCATCATAAGCAGAGCAATTAATAAAATCTTGACAAATCTCATTTTTTAACCCTCCTTATTTTTTTAAAAAATCTTGCCTAAAAATATTGCCAGGCCCAGTATAACTAAAAATTTTTCTAATTAAGCTTGAGAAGATTAACTCACCTCCTCGCTGCTAAAATTTCCTCAATCAGTTCCTGATCTATATTGCCCCCCGTAATTATGCAAATTATTGGACCATTAATTTTAGTTAAATCAATTTCATTCAGAGCTGCCACTGAAGCAGCACCTGCCAATTCTGCTGTAATTTTGGCTTCTGTTAACAGTAAATGACAGGCCTCTTTCATCTGTTTTTCAGTAACAGTTTTTATCCCGGAAATCCTTTCTTTAAGAACCTGAAAGGTTAGTTTGCCGGGCTGGGCTACTTTTATCCCATCAGCTAAAGTTGTAACCTCAGACAATTTTGTCCTTTTTCCCTTTTGTAGAGATTCTTTCAGGGAAGCAGCACCGGCAGCTTCAACCCCGATTATTTCTGTCTCCGGTGACATTATATCTCTGGTTATGCTGATGCCGGATGCTCCTCCTCCTCCTCCAATGGGACAAATTACCATTTCAGGATTACCAACTTCTTCAAAAATTTCCAACCCCAGAGTGCTGTTGCCCAGGATAATTTCAAAATCATCAAAGCTTGGAATATATGTCATAGCTGAGTTTTCAGCTTTTTCTTTGGCAAACTCCACAGCATCATCATAGGTTTTTCCCTTGATAGAAACTTCAGCCCCATAGGATTTAATTTTTTCAATCTTATTCTGGGGAGTTTTTTCAGGTACATAAATTTGTACTTTGCTTCCCGCCAGACTGCCAGCCAGAGAGAGGCCCAGTCCATGGTTGCCGGAAGAAGCAGTAACTACACCCTTCTTAATTTCTTCCTTATCCAGGGAAAGAATTTTATAGGAATTGCCTCTAATTTTAAAAGCCCCGGTTTTTTGTAAATTCTCTAATTTAAGATATATATCTTTGTTCCAGATATTACTTAAGCTTTCACTGTAAATACAAGGAGTTTTAAGGATTTTATCTTCAATTTTATTTCTTATATTTTTTAATTTTTTTATGTTTAAATTAGATATTTCCTGTAAAATTCTCTTCACAAACCCATCGCCCCCAATACAATAATAATTATAAATATTAATAAACCCTATCAAACCTATCTATTTTTATTATATTATAACTTAATCTAAAATTCAATATGAAATAAAGTCTTTTTGTGGTAATTAATTTTACTATGTATTGTTTTGTCGAAATCACAGCTTGAATTTACCTTTAAGAGCCTCTTCCACACAGGGCGGAACCAGTTCAGAAACATCTCCGCCAAACTGGGCCACTTCCTTAATGACGCTGGAACTTAGAAAGGCATATCTGGTACTTGTCATCAAAAATACCGTCTCCACCTCGCTGTTTAACTCTTTATTCATGGCAGACATCTGAAATTCCCCTTCAAAATCAGACACAGCCCTAAGCCCTCTTAAAATAGCAATAGCCCCCTGCTCTCTGACATAATCCACCGTCAATCCTGAAAAGGAATCAACCCTAACTCCTGCCTGGCCGGCTGTGGCCTGCTGCAGCAGGGCTTCCCTTTCTTCCATGGAAAAAAGGGGATCTTTTCGAGGGTTGTTGAAGACTGCAACAATAATTTCTGGAAAAAGATTTTGAGCCCTGTTGATGATATCAATATGTCCTCTGGTTATGGGATCAAAGCTTCCGGGGTAGATAACTCTATTATTAGCCATAATTTTCCTCCTTGTTTTCCCTTAAGCAGCTTAAAACTGACAGCTTAAAACTAACCCTGATACTCTAGCAAAGTAATTCCGGTATCTCCATAAATTCTCTGTTTTAAAAGTTGATATTCCTTCGGTGCAGTAAAATCCTTATCCCCGGCATACTCCACCACGATTACGGCCGGTTCATTTAACAGGCTGTTTATTCTCAGCTTACTTAAAACTTCATGATATCTCTCAAAACTGTAGGGGGGATCGATAAATACCAGATCATGCCTGCCACTCTCTGTTTCCAGAAAACCCAGCACATCCCGGCAGTGGACCTCACAGGACTTACCGGCACCCAGCCGGGAAATGTTTTCTTGGATTACCCGGCAGTTTTTCCGGGAATATTCCACAAAATCAACCCTGACTGCCCCCCGGCTGTAGGCCTCCAAACCCAGTCCCCCAAAGCCAGCAAAGAGGTCCAGACATTGTTTCCCGGCAGGAAAACCCTGCAGCATGTTAAAGACAGCCTCTCTAACCATGTCTTTGGTCGGCCTGACCTCACTGCTGCCGGTCAGCGATTTCAATTTTCTTCCCCGGTTTCTGCCGGCTATTATCCTCATCTTTCATCACCTGAACTTTATAGGATTATTTCCAGCTCTTCCAGGTTAATATTTTTTCTCTGCAGAAAATCAAGCTCCTGTTCGGCAGCCATTAATTCCCTGGCCTCCTGGCGGGCCAGCCTCAGCAGCCTTTTGTCCCGGCGGAGATCGGCAATTTTAAGCTCCGGCAGTCCGTGCTGCTCGGTACCAAAAAACTCCCCCGGACCCCTGATTTCCAGATCGCGCTCGGCTATTACAAAACCATCACCGCTGGACTTAAGAGCCTCGAGCCTCTGGCGGCTCTCTTCAGTAGCTGGCTCGGCTATTAAAACGCAAAGCGAGGGCGAAGCGCTCCTACCCACCCTGCCCCGCAGCTGATGGAGCTGAGCCAGTCCAAACCTTTCGGCATTTTCGATCACCATCATGGTAGCTTCCGGGATATCAACGCCCACCTCGATGACCGTGGTGGCAATCAGTACTCTGATCTCACCAGAGCGAAATTTAGCCAGAATAGCTTCTCTTTCCTCTGGATTTTTCTGTCCATGGAGAATGGCAGTTCTTGGGCCAGGAATAAAATTATCTGTCAGGTAGGACCGCATTTCCTGGCAGGAAGTTAACTCCGGAATCTCCTGGGAAGGTTCAATCACCGGGCAAACTACAAAAGCCTTATCATCCTTTGCAATCCGCTGGGCCAGATAGTCATACACCTTATCCCGGGATTCAGTCCCGCGGACATAGGTTCTAACCGGTCTTCTACCCGGAGGCAGTTCCTCAATTGTCGAGATATCAAACTCCCCATAAAGGGTCAGGGCCAGAGAGCGCGGGATCGGGGTGGCTGTCATTACCAGCAGGTCAGAATTATTACCGGTGGCGATTAGCTTCTGCCGCTGCCTTACTCCAAATTTATGCTGCTCATCTATCACAATCAACCCCGGGCTGGCAAGCCGGTAATCTCCAGAATAGAGGGCATGGGTCCCCACCAGAATATCAATTTTGCCTGCCAGCAGAGCCTTCATCCTATCGGTTTTTTCCTCTGCTGATTGGCTTCCGGTTAATAGTTCTACCTGGCAGGGTATTTCTCTGAATAAACTTTTTAAAGTCAAATACTGCTGTTCAGCCAGAATCTCTGTAGGGGCCATATATAAAGCCGGTCTTTTGCTGGCAAAAGCTGCCAGCAGAGCCAGGGCGGCGATAATCGTCTTGCCGGAGCCTACATCTCCCTGCAGCAGCCTTCTCATTGGCCGGTTTTTTTCCATATCTCTGGCAATTTCATGCCAGACTTTTTTCTGAGACCCCGTCAGTTCAAAATTTAAAGTTTCTAAAAATTTAACCGTCAGATCAGCATCTGCCGCCAGCGAAATCCCCGGAGAACCGGCAATCCTTTTTTTGCTCTGCTTTAATTTAAGCTGCAGTAAAAAAAATTCAGCAAAAACCAGCAGCTGACGGGCTTTAAAATATCCTTCTCTATCATGGGGAAAGTGAATCTCTCTGATGGCCCGGGATAGTACCGGAAAATCATATTTTTCAATAATTTTCTCCGGCAGCCAGTCCTGGAGTTCTTCAGCATGATTATTAACTGCCCTATAAATAAACTCCCGAAATCTCCGCTGGCTTAAACCCCCGGTTAGAGGATAGATCGGCACAATCCGCCTGGTATGAAGAGGTCGGTCTACCTCCCATTCTTCCTGAACCGGATTGATTATTTCCCTCCCGGAATGCTTCTCCCGGTTATTCTTCTCTACCTTACCTGAGAGACAGTAATCTTTACCTGATTTAAAGTAATTGGTAATATAGGGCTGATTAAACCAGATGCCGTTAATTTCTCCACTTCCGTCGCTGAAGGTAATCTGGGTTATTCTATAATTTCCCCGGGACATGAAAGTCCGGGCCTTTTTAACCCGCCCTCTGACTGTTGCGGTTTTTCCGGGAACCGCCTCGGCAATGGGAATAACTTTACTCCTGTCCTGATAATCCCGGGGAAAGTGATAGAAAAAATCTCTGATCCTGGTTATCCCGAGGTTTTTTAATTCGGCTGCCCGGGCGGAACCAATTCCCTTTAGGGAGGTTACCGGCCGGGATAAACAATCCTTCATTCTGCCAGAATATCTCCCGTTAATACAGCAATCCCGTAGACTGACGGGCCGGCATGACAGCCCAGCACTGGACTGATAATTGTTTCGCTGACCTCCAGCTCAGTCTTTTTTACTTCTTTCAACTGCAAAACATCTTCCTTCAATTCCTGGCCTCTCTCTTCAACATCACCGTGCAGAAAAGCCAACCAGGCTGCCTGTTCTCCCGCCAGCTTATCTTTAATGATCTGGCTGAATTTCTCCTTCATTCTTTTTCTGCCCCGAACTTTCTCCAGCGGCACCACCTCTCCCTCCGAACCAGGCAGGCTTAAGAGAGGATGAAAATTTAAAATTGAGCCCAGGAAAGCCTGAGCCCTGCCAATTCTACCACCCTTCTGCAGAAAGGTCAGATCACTTACGGTAAAATAAACATCAATTTTATTTCGGGTCTCCTCTAGAATCTTGACGATCTCTTCAATTTCCCTGCCGGAGTCAATCAGTTTCAGGGCCAATTTAACCAGAAAACCCAGCCCCAGGGTGGTACTGTAACTGTCCACTATCTCAACCTTAACATCTTCAGCTTCCCGGGTTGCCAGAGTGGCAGACTCAATTGTCCCGCTTAATTTGCCGGAAATATGCAGGGAAATAATCCGGTCATAATCCCGAGAAACCTCCCGGTACTTCTCCAGAAATTCTCCCATGGAAGGCTGAGAAGTGGAGGGATGGCGGGAATCGGTATGCAGTTTGTCAAAAAATTCTCGGGAACTTATATCTACTCCATCATAGTAAGAATCCTCTCCAAAAATCACCTTCAAAGGAACCATAAACAGATTCTCCCTGGTTTCAAAAAATTCTTTTGGCAAATCACAGGTGCTGTCGGTAACAACTGCTGTTTTCATAATTATCATCCCCTTCAGAATTAAGTTTGCCTTGATATTTTACCGGCAGACGTCATTATTTTCTCCTGTCTCAGCAGTTCTGCTCCTGCTTCTCTGCCGCTACTCCAGAGAAATTACATAGGGATAGAACGGCTGCTGACCGCCATAAATTTCGACCTCATCTATGCTGTCAAACCTGTCTAAAATTTTATTTCTGAGATTAACGGCCCGTCTCTCCTCTATTTCTTCACCAAAATAGATTGTAATCAGCTCTTCATCCTCCAGAGATTTTTCAAAAAGTTTCAGTACAACCCTGGAATAGTCAGAACCTTTCACAACAATATTTCCATCTATCAGGCCAATAACATCTCCCTCTTTAATCTTAAGTCCTTTAACCTTGGAATCCTTTACTGCTCTGGTAACTTCAGCCGTTCTTATCTGCTGGCGTTCTTCTTCCATGGCTCCCACCAGGCTGTCCAGATCTTCATCCTCGTTATAAACCATCAGACAGGCGATGGCTTCGGTAAAGGAAGTGGTAGGAATAACTTTGATCTCTTTATCTTCAATCATCTCGGCAGCCTGGCGGGCAGCAGAAATTACATTTTTGTTATTGGGAAAGATCAAAATTTCCTGGGCCTGATAGCTGTTAATCTCTTCAAGAAAATCATTAGTGCTGGGATTCATAGATTGACCTCCATGAATAATCCCCTTTACTCCCAGCTCTCTCAAAATATTTTTAATTCCTTCACCGGTTGCAACTGCTATCACTGTCCTGTTCGCAGTAGCCTCAGCCTGAGCACTTTCATTCCGGTTAACTTCAAAAGACGCGGAAGTGCCATGGACTGCAGCCAGGTTCTGATGGCCGGCTTTTTTAATTTCCATCTCTTCATGCTGACTTTTCATGTTATCTATCTTGATATCATCGATCATGCCAATCTTCAGGCCGTGCTCCAGGATAACTCCAGGATGGTTGGTGTGAATATGAACTTTAATAATATCATCAGAACCCACCACCATCAAAGAATCACCAAAATTGTTCAAATCCTTCTTGACACTGTCTATCTCCTGCTGACCATTATTCTGATTCAGATGAATCAGCATTTGTGTGCAGTAGGTATATTTTATATCAGCAGCATATTCCCGCTGCCCTACAATTTCTTCCAGAGTTTCTACTTCGGAAGTGGAGCTGACATAACCCTTGCCTTTTAGGGCTTGATACATGCCTTCCAGAATATAGATATAACCCTGTCCTCCGGCATCCACCACTTCAGCTTCCTTCAGCACCGGCAGCTGTTCTGGAGTCTTCTGCAAAGCCTGATTGGCTGTTTTCAGAGTTCTCTTCAGAATATATATAAATCCCTGACCGGAATCCTCCTCCAGAGCTTTTTTAGCCCCTCTGGCAGCCTCCCGGGAAACAGTCAGGATGGTTCCCTCCACAGGCTTGAGGACGCCATTGTAAGCCACTTTAGAAGCTTTATCCAGGGCAGCAACCATATCATCAATTTTAAGCAGTTTTTTGCCGCTGCTGGCTTGAGAAAAGCCTCTGAGCAGCTGGGATAATATCACACCCGAGTTGCCCCGGGCTCCCATCAGTGCTCCTCTGGCCATGGAATCGCAGATATCATCAACTCTATTGGACTCTTCCTTTTCAATTTCCTTTATCGCTTCCTTTAAGGTTAAATACATATTGGTCCCGGTATCGCCATCCGGTACCGGAAAAACATTGAGAGAATCAACCAGAGATTTCTGCTCTTCCAGTCTGGCCAGGGCAGAATGAAGCATTTCTCTAAATCTATCCCCATCAATTACTTTAAGGCCAGAATCTAAACCTTTACCGGACTTCATCTTGAACCCTCACTCCCTGTACATTAATATCAACACTTGAAACTGTAACACCCACTTTATCCTTTAAAACATAATTAACTCTCTTCATAGCATTGCTGGCCACCTGTTGAATGTTGGTGCCAAACTCGACAATGATATTAAGCTCAAGTTTGACCTTATCCTCATTAATATTAATGACTACGCCCTTGGTCAGGTTTTCCAGACCCAGTATGTCAGACAGCCCATCCTGCATATTTTTAGAGGACATGCCCACCAGTCCGTAGCACTCCATGGCAGCCAGCCCGGCTATTTTGGCTATAACTTCCTTGCTGACAACAACTCTGCCGAATTCGGTGGTCCATTCTTTACCCATTATTTCACCTCTTTTAATCAGCCTTTCTCGCTGGTTTTAATCCCCCACTTAAAAATAACTCATACCCTGTTAAAAAATCAGCACCTTAAAAAATATCCTTAACCGGCAGCAATCTCATTAATGCCAGATTGTTGATGTCACAATATATTATCCATTTTAATTCTACAACAATTATGATAAACTTGCAAATTTATCTTTAACAAGCTTGTCAGATTAACACTTCTTATGTTAAAATAGGTAAGTAGGAATTTGAAATGAAAGATTTTGAAATGCAATCCTTTAATATTTATCATAACTGGAGGTGGCTAAATTGGCTAATTATTGTGAGATCTGCGGCAAGGGCAGCAACAATGCCAACCGCATCAGAAGACGGGGTAAAGCCAAGAAAAAGGGTGGAGTAGGAAGAAATATAACCAGTGTCTCAGGACGTACCCAGAAACCCAATCTGCAAAAAGTTAAGGCCATGGTTGACGGCAGCAAGAAAAGAATTAAGGTCTGTACCAAGTGTCTTAAAGCAGGGAAAGTAAAGAAGGTATATTAAAATAATAAACTCGCCTTAGCATCTAACATTAAAAACTATAAAGAATTGAAGTCAGAAACAAATCAGAGACACTAAATAAAGGGCGGCTGGTAACCAGCCGCCCTTTTTCTATCTCCTGAATTTACTGTTTAAACTGTATTTCAAAAGGTCGTCTCTTCCATAATTTTTACCAGCTCTTCCCGGCTCTTCTGGATTCTAGCAGCCCCGGTCTCCAGAGCTGCTTCCGCGGTAGCCAGGGCTACCTCTCCGGCAATACCGGGTTCAAAGGGTTCCGGAACTATTTTCTCAGCCCCGGGCTTCTCCGCCAGTCCAGAAATTGCCCGGGCCGCTGCCAGTTTCATTTCATCGTTTATTTCCCGGGATCTGACCGTCAGGGCTCCCTTCAATACTCCGGGAAAGGCCAGCACATTGTTAATCTGATTGGGATAATCCGATCTGCCAGTGGCAATAATTTTAGCCCCGGCTTCCCTGGCAGCCTCGGGAGCTATTTCCGGAGTTGGATTAGCCAGGGCAAAGACTATGGGGTCTTTTGCCATCTCCCTCACCATCTCCCGGGAAAGAACATCTCCCACGGAAAGCCCCAGAAATACATCGGCACCTCTGACTGCGGTAGCCAGATCGCCATCCAGATTATTGGGATTGGAAAGCCGGGCCAGTTCCTTTTTGGTTTCGGTCAGTCCCTGTTCCCGGTCCTCATGAATGACACCCAGACTGTCGCAGATAATTATGTTCTCTTCCTTGAGCCCGGCCTGGATTAAAAGTTTGACCGTAGCTGTAGCTGAAGCTCCGGCGCCATTAACCACCAGTTTACAGCTGCTTAATTTTTTATCCACCAGTTTAAGGGCATTCATCAACCCGGCATAGGTGACAATAGCGGTGCCGTGCTGATCATCATGAAAGATAGCCATATCGGTCTCCTGCTGCAGCCTATCCTCAATATAAAAACAGTCCGGAGCAGCAATATCTTCCAAGTTTATTCCCGCAAAGGTGGGCTCAACCATCTTGACAAAATTAACTATTTCATCGGGATCGGTGCTGTCAACACAGAGCGGAAAGGCATCAACCCCGGCAAACTTTTTAAA